>Ga0315902_10012328_pt1 | contig 11138 bp, 12 predicted proteins | sample LakEriMetagenome_9_FD_203523 | JGI IMG/M metagenome (GOLD analysis project Ga0315902, IMG submission 203523) | Freshwater fungal communities from buoy surface, Lake Erie, Ohio, United States - Buoy 12 MA117 | ecosystem: Environmental > Aquatic > Freshwater > Lake > Lake biofilm | place: USA...
CACCTTCGACTTTACGCCCCATGGCACGCCCAGAAGCCAGTCGAGGTAATTGCGCACGACCGTCGCTTCGGCCGACATCGGGCTCATCGTGCGCAGCTTCTTCAGCTCCGCCTCGGCCTTCTCCCGCGCCTCCTTGGAAAACTTGGTCGCCTTGATCCGCTCCTCAAGCTCGCTGATCTCGTTCTGGCCGTCCTCGCCGTCGCCCAGCTCGCGCTGGATCGCCTTCATCTGCTCGTTGAGGTAATATTCCCGCTGCGTGCGCTCCATCTGGCTCTTCACGCGCGTCTTGATCTTCTTCTCGACCTGCAGGACGGACATCTCGCCCTCCATCAGGCCATAGACCTTCTCCAGCCGCTCGGCCACGACCAGCGTCTCGAGCAGATCCTGTTTCTGCTTGACATCGATCCCCAGATGGCCGGCGACCAGATCGGCCAGCTTCGCCGGCTCCGTCGCATCGGTGACCGCGGCCAGCGCCTCCTCGGGGATGTTCTTCTTGATCTTGGCGTATTTCTCGAATTCCTGCGCCACCGACCGGGTCAGCGCCTGAACGACATCGCTCTCCCCCATGGTTTCCGCCAGAACCTCGGCACGCGCCTCAAAGAACCGCTCGTTGGCCAGGAATTCGGTGATCCGCACGCGCGTCTTGCCTTCGACCAGCACCTTCACGGTGCCATCGGGCAGCTTCAGAAGCTGGAGCACATTGGCCAGCACCCCCGCACGATAGATTCCGTCGGCAGAGGGATCGTCGACACCCGGATCCACCTGGCTCGACAGCAGGATCTGCTTGTCCTGCGCCATCACGTCTTCCAGCGCCCGCACCGACTTCTCGCGCCCGACGAAAAGCGGCACGATCATGTGGGGAAACACCACGATGTCGCGCAGCGGCAGCACCGGGTAGGAGGGGCTCAAAGTCTCGGTCATGCTCGTATCCTTGTTGTTGGCAGGATGACAGGGCCCCGACACCGGCAACCCGTCGTCATCCCCACGGGGGACTTGGCACTTGATCTGGTGCCACCAGGGGGGCGTTTCAATGGCCCGCCTCCGCATCGCACCATGCGCTTCGCCGCCGGGGGGTGCAAGGGGACGGGTCGCCACCGCCCCCCTGCCCCGCACGCAGCCCTGTGCCGGCGTCCGGTCACAGCGGCTCGATGTCTCCTGCCGCCCTCAGGCTGTGGAAATCCCGCTCCCACTGCGCGAACCGCCCCGCCGCGATCGCGCCCCGCATCCCGGCCATGATCTCCTGATAGTAATGCAGGTTGTGCCAGGTCAGCAGCATCGAGGAGATGATCTCTCCCGCCCGGAAGACGTGGTGGAGATACGCCCGCGAATAGCCCCGGCAGGCCGGACAGGTGCAGGCCTCGTCGAGCGGCCGGGGATCGTCCTGATGGCGCGCATTCTTGATGTTGACCTGCCCCCGCCGCGTCCAGGCCTGCCCCGTCCGCCCCGACCGCGACGGCAGCACGCAGTCCATCATGTCGACCCCCCGCGCCACCGCCCCCACGATGTCATCGGGCTTGCCCACGCCCATCAGGTATCGCGGCCTGTCCTGCGGCAGCATGCCCGGCGCATAGTCAAGCACCCCGAACATCGCCTCCTGCCCCTCGCCCACGGCAAGCCCGCCGATCGCATAGCCGTCAAACCCGATCCCGCGCAGCGCCTGCGCCGACTCCGCGCGCAACTCCTGCGTGACACCGCCCTGCTGGATGCCGAAAAGCGCGTGCCCCGGTCGGTCGCCGAAAGCATCGCGCGACCGCCGTGCCCAGCGCATCGACAGCCGCATGGACGCCGCCACCCGCGCCTCATCGGCCGGCAGCGCGGGACATTCGTCAAAGCACATCACGATATCGGACCCGAGCAGCCGCTGAATCTCCATGCTCCGCTCCGGCGTGAGCATGTGCCGCGACCCGTCGACATGGCTGGCGAATTCGACCCCCGCCTCGGTCAGCTTGCGCAGGCCCGACAGGCTCATCACCTGAAAACCGCCCGAATCGGTCAGTATCGGCCGCTCCCAGTTCATGAACCTGTGCAGCCCGCCAAGCCGGGCCACCCGTTCCGCCCCGGGCCGCAGCATCAGGTGATAGGTATTGCCCAGAAGGATATCCGCCCCGGTCGCCGCCACGCTCTCGGGCAGCATCGCCTTGACCGTGGCCGCCGTGCCCACCGGCATGAAGGCCGGCGTCCGGATATCGCCCCGCGGTGTCCGGATCACCCCCGTCCGCGCCCGCCCCTCGGTCGCCAGCAGATCAAACCCGACGCGCACCGCCATGCCCGCCTCATTCAGCCCCGGCCAGCGCCTCGGCCAGCAGCCGCGCCGCCTCGCCGCCGCGGATACGCTCGATGTCGTCGCGATACTTCAGGATCGCCCCCACCGTGTCGGCAATCACCTCGGGCGTCAGCGCCACCGCGTCAAGCGCGATCAGACAGCGCGCCCAGTCCAGCGTCTCGGCCACCCCCGGCCGCTTGAACAGGTCCTCCCCCCGCAGCCGCTGGACAAAGGCCACGACCTCGCGGCCCAGCCGGTCCGCAATCCCGGGGACCCGGGCCCTGAGGATGGCGATCTCCCGCGCCGCGTCGGGATAGTCGACCCAATGGTACAGACAGCGCCGCTTCAGCGCATCATGCACCTCCCGCGTCCGGTTCGAGGTCACCACCACGACCGGCGGCACCTCCGCCCGCACCGTCCCCAGTTCCGGGATCGTCACCTGGAAATCGGACAGCGCCTCCAGCAGGAAGGCCTCGAAAGGCTCGTCGGTCCGGTCGATCTCGTCGATCAGCAGCACCGGCGCGCCCCCCGCCTGGGGCCGCATCGCCTGCAAGAGCGGCCGCTCGATCAGGTAGCCGGGCCCGAAAAGCTCGGCGCGCAACAGGTCGCGATCCGCTCCGCCCGCGGCCTCCGCGGTCCGGATGGCGATCATCTGGGCCGCGAAATTCCACTCATAGACCGCCTGCGCGGCATCCAGCCCCTCATAGCACTGCAACCGGATCAGCCGCCGCCCCAGGCTGGCCGCCAGCGCCTTGGCAATCTCGGTCTTGCCCGTCCCCGCCTCGCCCTCAAGGAAAAGCGGCCGGCCAAGCCTCAGCGCCAGAAAGGCGACCGTCGCCAGATCGCGCCCGCAGACATAGCCCTGCCCCGCCAGCGCCCGCTCCACATCGCCGATCTCCCCGATCTCCATCCCCTGCCTCCGCCCGCGCCCTTCGCATCCACGCTGGCCACCCGGCACGCCCGCGTCAATCCCCGCCCCGCAGGTCCGCCCCGCCGCCCCTTGCCCTTCATTCTATGTCCACAAATATCCCGGGGGGAGTCGCCGCCAGGCGACGGGGGGCAGCGCCCCCCGCCCCGCTCGGCCATTGCCGCGCGCCCCGCGACGGTTTACCCCTGGCGCGTCCCTTCGAAGGAGCCGCCGCCATGAACCAGGCCACCCCCGTCCACGCCGGCCATCTGCCCGGCCATGGCCCCGACCTCGGACCATTCGACTGGTCCGACGCGCTCCGCCTCGAAGACCTCCTGACCGAAGATGAACGCCTTCTGCGCGACGCCGCCCGCACCTTTGCCGAAGATCGCCTCGCCCCCCGCGTGACCGAGGCCTACCGCAGCGAAGAGACCGACCCCGCCATCTTTGCCGAGATGGGAGAGGCGGGCCTCCTCGGCCCCACCATCCCCGAAGAGTACGGCGGCCTCGGCGCCGGCTATGTCACCTACGGCCTCATCGCGCGCGAGGTCGAACGGATCGATTCCGGCTACCGCTCGATGATGTCGGTGCAGTCAAGCCTCGTGATGTACCCCCTCCACGCCTACGGGTCCGAGGCGCAGAAGCGCCGCTATCTCCCCGGCCTTGCCGCGGGCCGGCTCATCGGCTGCTTCGGCCTGACCGAACCCGATGCCGGCTCCGACCCTGCCGGGATGAAGACGACCGCGAAGAAGACCGCCGACGGCTATGTCCTGAACGGCGCCAAGATGTGGATATCGAACGCGCCGATCGCCGATGTCTTCATCATCTGGGCCCGGTCCGAGGCGCATGGCGGCAAGATCCGCGGCTTCGTGCTCGACAAGGGCCTCAAGGGCCTCTCTGCGCCCAAGGTGGCCGGCAAGCTCAGCCTGCGCGCCTCGGTCACCGGCGAAATCGTGATGCAGGATGTCGCGGTCGGCGAAGACGCGCTCCTGCCCGGCGTCGAAGGGCTCAAGGGCCCCTTCGGCTGTCTCAACCGTGCGCGTTTCGGCATCGCCTGGGGCGTGATGGGCGCAGCCGAAGCCTGCTGGCACGCCGCGCGCCAGTACGGGCTCGACCGGCGCCAGTTCGGCCGCCCGCTCGCCCAGACCCAGCTCTTCCAGAAAAAGCTCGCCGACATGCAGACCGAAATCGCGCTCGGCCTCACCGCCGCACTTCAGGTCGGTCGCCTGATGGAGGCCGGCCGCGCCGCGCCCGAAATGATCTCGCTCATCAAGCGCAACAACTGTGGCAAGGCGCTGACCATCGCCCGCGACGCCCGCGACATGCACGGCGGCAACGGCATTTCCGACAGCTTCCCCGTGATGCGCCACATGATCAACCTCGAAACGGTGAACACCTACGAGGGGACCCATGACATCCACGCCCTGATTCTCGGCCGCGCCCAGACCGGATTGCAGGCATTTTTCTGAAACAGTCTGTCGCCTTATCTCCGTCCAGCGTCTGCAATAGGACCAAGGGTCCGCAAAATTCCGCCTTAAACTGGCATCAGGCAGTTCCCGCACGTCGACACCCCGTCAGACGACCGGACCCGCACGCCATGAACCTTGCGCTGAACCTAGAAGACAATCTGGCGGGCATCGGCCCCGCGGCCTGGCTGGCCGCACTCGACCGGATCGGTGACAGTCACGGTGCCCTGCATCGCCTTGGACCGGCCCATCACGCACTCTTCATCGATGCCGGACGGTCGCTTCTCGTGACCTTCGAAACCCTGCAGTCGGCCCGCCGCAATCCGGGGGCCACCCCCCGCGGTCTCGGCTTTGTCAGCCGCAACGGCTGGTCCCTGATGGCGTTTCTCTCGGATGGCGAAACCTGGTTCCGCGATCCCGCACTCTGGGGCACCTTCGACAGGCTCGTCCAGGACGGCTTCTTCGAGGATTTCGACCGTGTCCTCTTCTTTGGCGAAGGGTCCTGCGGATATGCGGCCTGTGCCTATTCCGTCGCCGCCCCCGGTGCCAGGGTCCTGGCGCTGCGCCCCCAGGCCACGCTCGATCCCCGGATCACCGGATGGGACAACCGCTTTCCCGATGCCCGGCAGCGGGACTTCGCAACACGGTACGGCTATGCCCCCGACATGCTCGAAGGCGCCTGCGAAGCCCATGTGCTCTTTGACCCGCTGAACCGGATCGACGCCAGGCATGCCGGGCTCTTCAGGCGGCCGAACGTCCTCCTCCTGCCATGCCCCCACAGCGGCCAGAATCTGGATCTTCTCGTTCAGCGAATGCAGATCGATCGCCCCCTGATCGAGGCCGCCATGGACAGCCGGCTCGACAGGCTCGCCTTCGCGCGCCTGTGGCGGGCGCGGCGGACATGCCCCACCTATTTGCGCAGCCTTCTCGACAGCGCCAGATCATCGGGACACGGCGAACTGGCCTCCACCGTCCAGCGCCATGTCCGCCGCATCCGCGACCACGCGCTGGCAGAGCCTGCGACCCCACTACGCCCGCTGCCCCACCTCATGACAGCAGTGCCGCGCCGTCCGGACCATCCGCCGACCGCGCCGGTGCAATAAGACAGGATCTTGCCCCCAGGGGTCACCCTTTCAGCGTGACCGCCCCTCGATTGCGGACCGCAACGCGGCGACGATCCTGTTTCCGAAAAACCCGATCACGCCGCCAAGGATCACCCAAAAGGCCGATCCGCTGTCCAGGACCTCTGCCGCAAGACCCGCCAGAAGCATGACCGCCATGAAGGCAAGCGCGATCATCTCGCCCTCCTCGACGTCGAACTTCGGCCCCAGCGCCTTGGCCAGCGGCCGGATCACCGGATCCTCGACATAGGGGGTCAGCCATCCCGCCACAATCGCCAGAACAAATCCCAGCATTTCGCTCTCCCATTGCGCAACACCCGGCCGCAACTATCCCTGTCGCGCGCCGTCATGGCAAGCCCGCGACAGTTCCGCTGGCAGGCAAGGCACGCGACGTGTAATCCCTTTGGCATGAACGCACCCTCTGCGACCCGCCTCACGCTGCGCCGCCCTGACGACATGCACCTGCATCTGCGGGACGGGGCGATGCTTCAGGCAGTCCTTCCCGAATCCGCCCGCCACTTCGCGCGCGCCATCGTCATGCCGAACCTCGTCCCCCCCGTCGTGACGGCTGCGGATGCCCGCGCCTACCGCGACCGAATCCTCGCCGCCCTGCCGCCGGGCGCGCAATTCACGCCGCTGATGACGCTCTACCTCACCGAGGCGACCGACCCCGCCGACGTCGCCCACGCCCATGCCGCAGGCATCGCCACAGCGATCAAGCTCTATCCCGCCGGCGCCACGACTAATTCCCAGTCCGGCGTGCGCAACCTTGACCTTGTCCGCCCCGTGTTCGAGACGATGGCCGACATTGGCATGCCGCTCTGCATCCATGGCGAGGTGACCGACCCCGCCATCGACATCTTCGACCGCGAAGCCGTCTTCATCGACCGCGTCCTGCACCCCCTGCGCAAGGCCGTCCCCGACCTGCGCATCGTAATGGAGCATGTCACGACCCAGGATGCCGTCGACTACATCCGCGACCAGCACCGCAACCTCGCCGCGACGATCACCACCCATCACCTGATCATCAACCGCAACGCGATCCTCGCGGGCGGCATCCGGCCGCACTACTACTGCCTGCCCGTCGCCAAGCGCGAAACCCACCGCATCGCGCTCGTGGAGGCCGCCGTCTCGGGCGATCCGCGCTTTTTTCTCGGCACCGATTCGGCCCCCCATGCGGACGCCCGCAAGCTCGAACCCTGCGGCTGCGCGGGCATCTTCACCGCCACCAACACCCTCTCCTGCCTGGCCGAGGTGTTCGAGGCCGCAGGCCATCTCGACCGGCTCGAAGCCTTCACCTCGCTGAACGGTGCGGCCTTCTACCGCCTGCCCCCGAATGACGGCACGATCACCCTCGTCCGCGGCGACCCCGTCGCCTACCCCGCCGCCATCGCCACCGGCGACGGTCCCGTCACCGTCTTCGACCCCGGCTTCCCCCTCCACTGGCATGTCGAGACGCCCGCATGATCCCCTCCGCCTTCCCACCCGCGACCGAGATCGCCCGCCTCACCGCCCGCGCACTCCTCGAGGTCGGCGCCGTCCACTTCAACGCGGCCGAACCCTATACCCACGCGAGCGGCCGCAAGGCGCCCACCTATATCGACTGCCGCAAGCTCATCTCCTATCCCCGCATCCGCTCCACGCTGATGGACTTCCTCGCCGTCACGATCATGCGCGACGCCGGGTTCGAGGCCTTCGACACCGTCGCCGGCGGCGAAACCGCCGGAATTCCCTTCGCCGCACTCGTGGCCGAACGGCTCGCCCTGCCCATGACCTATGTCCGCAAAAAGCCCAAGGGCTATGGCCGCAACGCCCGCATCGAAGGCGTCATGACCCCCGGCATGCGCGTCCTGCTGATCGAGGATCTCGCCACCGACGGCGGCTCCAAGCTCAGCTTCGCCGAGGCGATCCGCGACACCGGCGCAACCTGCGCTCATGCCGCCGTGATCTTCTCCTACGGCATCTTCCCCCGCATGACCGCCGACCTCGCCGCCCGGGGCCTCGCGCTCCACCACCTCTGCACCTGGGCCGAGGTTCTGGCCGAAGCGCGCGCCACCCAGGCCTTCGACCCCGCCACGCTCTCCGAGGTCGAGGCCTATTTCACCGACCCCCTCGCCTGGTCCGCCGCCCGCGCGGGCTGAAGGCACGCGGCCTTTACGCCTCCCGCTGCAATCCTTATATCTTCGCTCAGGAAATGCCCGAGGCCCCCATGACGACAGAGCCCCAGATCGAAGGCACGCCGCTCATCGCGCCCTCGTCGACCGATCATCCCCTCTACGACCAGATCGTCGAGGCCTGCCGGACCGTCTATGACCCCGAAATTCCGGTCAACATCTACGACCTCGGCCTTGTCTACACGATCGCCATCGACCCCGAAAACGCGGTCAACATCACCATGACCCTCACCGCCCCCGGCTGTCCCGTCGCGGGCGAGATGCCGGGCTGGGTCGCCGGCGCCGTCGAGCCCATCCCCGGCGTCAAACAGGTCGACGTCGCCATCACCTTCGAGCCGCAATGGGGCATGGACATGATGTCCGACGCCGCCCGACTCGAGCTTGGTTTCATGTGATTTCTCAGGGCCTTGTCGCTCGTTCCCTGAGTTATGTCCGAAATCGGGTTCATCGGGCAATGCCCGTCCGCACCGCTCGGCCCCGGCCATCCCTGCGCTCGTGCAAGCCCCCGAACCTGCATTCCCTTCCCGCAAGTCATCAGGCTTGCATCATAGCGATGCAAGCCCTATGACTTGCAAATGACCCGCATCGCCGTCCTGACCGGAGACCTCATTGCCTCCTCCGCCGCCACGCCGGCGGATGTGGACCGTCTGATGCAGCGGCTGGCAACCATCGCGCAGGACGCCGCGCGCAGCCTCGGCACCGACCCTCCCCGCTTCACCCGCTTCCGCGGCGACGGCTGGCAGATCGTCGTCTCCCCCGCGCCGCTCTGCCTGCGCATCACCGCGATCCTCCTGACGGGCCTCCGCGCGTCAGACTCCGGGATCGACACCCGCATCGGCATCGGCATCGGCGCGATCGACCGCCCCGGCACGCAGGACCTCGCCGACGCATCCGGCCCCGCCTTCAGCCTCTCCGGCCGCGCGCTCGACGGCCTGTCCCGCACCGACCGCCTTGCCATCGCAGGCCTGCCCGACCCCGCGCTCGCCTGGCATGCCGCGGCCCTCGACACCCTCGCCCATTTCGCGGCCCGCTGGTCCCGCGAACAGGCCCAGGCATTGCACCACCGCCTCCTCGCCGAAACCCGCCCCCTCCAACAGGTTGCGGCAGACCTCGGCATCACCCGCCAGGCGCTCTCCTCCCGGCTCGCCGTTGCCGGCGAAAAACCCCTCCTCGCCCTCATCCGTGCCGCCGAGGCGACCCCATGACTGAAACCCTCGCCCTCCTCCTCCTCGCCCATGCGCTGGCCGACTTCGTGCTCCAGCCCCGCCGGATGGCGCTGGGCAAGCGCGACCCGCTCCAGCTGCTCCTCCACGGCGCCATCGTCCTGATCACCGCCCAGCTCGCGCTCGGCCAGTTCACAGCACCCCCCCTGCTCGCGCTCGCCGCCGCCCATGTCGTCATCGACGCCCTCAAGGCGCGCCTGCTTGCGCCCTCGCTCACCGCCTATCTCGGCGACCAGGCGCTGCATCTTGCCACCATCGCCGCGACCGCCACGCTCTTTCCCGGCCTTGCCGCGACCGGCCTCTGGGCGGCCCATCCCTGGTGGCCCCCCGTCGCCGCCCTGGCCGCCGGGGCGATCATCGCGACACTTGCCGGCGGTTACGCCGTGGGGTTCCTCATGGCGCGGTTCACCGATGCCGACCTGCCCCCCGGCCTGGCCGATGGCGGCCGCGTCATCGGCCTGCTCGAACGCGGCCTGATCTTCACCCTCGTCCTTGTCGGCCAGCCCGCCGGCATCGGCTTCCTGATCGCCGCCAAGTCGATCCTCCGGTTCGAAAGCACCTCGCGCGACCAGCGCGCCGGCGAATATGTGATCATCGGCACGCTTGCCTCCTTCGGCTGGGCGCTGATCGCCGCCTATGCCACGCTCGCCCTGCTCGGCGCGCTGCCCCCGCTTGGAATCCTGCCGCCGCCGCCTTAAGTTGACACCAGAGGACAGGAGAACGCCCATGTTCGGCATCCCCGGCAAACAGGCCGTCACCCTTACCCCCGCCGCCGCGGCCCATATCCGCAAACTCATGGACCGCGACGGCCATCAGGGCCTCCGGCTCGGCGTCAAGAAGGGTGGCTGCGCGGGCATGGAATACACGCTCGAATATGCCGCGACCGTGAACCCCCTCGACGAGGTCGTCGAACAGGACGGCGCCCGCGTGATGATCGCGCCCATGGCACAGATGTTCCTCATCGGCACCGAGATCGACTACCAGACCTCCCTGCTCAAGTCCGGCTTCGAATTCCGCAATCCCAACGTGGTCGAATCCTGCGGCTGCGGCGAATCGATCAAGTTCGACGAGACCATCCCCGCCCGGACCTGACCCTTCCGCCTGACCTCCCGGCCTGCTAGACGGGTCGCGACGCAAGAGAGAGGGTCAGGGATGCGCCGCAAGCTCGCCGCCGGCAACTGGAAGATGAACGGCACCGCCGCCGATCTGGCCGAGGTCGCGGCCCTCACCGCGGCCTTTCCCGCCCCCCGCGTCGACCTCCTGCTCTGCCCGCCCGCCACGCTTCTCTCCCGCATGGCGACCGCGCGCGGGTCCCACCCTCTCGCCCTTGGCGGCCAGGACTGTCACGCGAACCCCCAGGGCGCCCATACCGGCGACATCTCCGCCGCCATGCTCGCCGATGCGGGCGCAACCCATGTCATCCTCGGCCACAGCGAACGCCGCACCGACCATGCCGAAACCGACGCCGCCGTCGCCGCCAAGGCGCTGGCCGCCCGCGCCGCCCGCCTCACCGCGCTCATCTGCCTGGGCGAAACCGAAGCCCAGCGCCGCGCGGGCGACACGCTCGCCGTCGTCGGTCGCCAACTTGCCGCCTCCGTCCCCGACGGCGCCACCGCCGCCGATACCGTCATCGCCTACGAACCCGTCTGGGCCATCGGCACCGGCCTCGTCCCCACCACCGACCAGATCGCCGAGGTCCACGCCTTCATCCGCGCCGGCCTCGCCTCCCGCTTCGGTGCCGAAGGCGCGGGCATGCGCATCCTCTACGGCGGCTCGGTCAAGCCCGCCAATGCCGCCGCCATCTTTGCCGTCCCCGATGTCGACGGCGCCCTCGTCGGCGGAGCAAGCCTCAGGGCCGCCGATTTCACCCCGATCATCGCCGCCCTCGACGCCGCCCTCTGACCCGCCCCTGCCGCTCCCCCATTCTATGTCCGCAAATATCCCGGGGGGGGCCGCAACGCGGCGGGGGGCAGCGCCCCCCTGG
>Ga0315902_10012334_pt1 | contig 11131 bp, 10 predicted proteins | sample LakEriMetagenome_9_FD_203523 | JGI IMG/M metagenome (GOLD analysis project Ga0315902, IMG submission 203523) | Freshwater fungal communities from buoy surface, Lake Erie, Ohio, United States - Buoy 12 MA117 | ecosystem: Environmental > Aquatic > Freshwater > Lake > Lake biofilm | place: USA...
CTCCGAGAACCGTGCTGCCAATGCGCTTGGTCGTCACTTCCCGGGCGGCATGCCGGCTTTTGTCGAGGCCATGAACCGCAAGGCCAAGGCGCTGGGCATGCGCAACACGCGCTACGTCGAGCCTACGGGGCTTTCAAGCGCCAACCAGTCCAGTGCCCACGACCTGTCCTTGCTGGTGATGGCGGCGATGGATCACCAACTGATCCGGGAGTTGTCCACCACGGTCGATGCCAGTGTCAATGTGGACAGTCGTCCCGTCCAGTTTCGCAACACCAATGGCCTGATCCGAAATCCCAGCTGGGAGATCGGCCTGCAGAAGACAGGCTACATCTCCGAGGCGGGGCGCTGCGTGGTCATGCAAGCGCAACTGGCGGGGCGCAAGCTCATCATGGTGCTGCTGGATTCCGCGGGGCGCTACTCGCGTATGGGCGATGCGGAACGTCTCCGTGCCTGGATCACCCAGTCGCTGCCTGCCGCACAGGCTGCTCCCACTGCTGGTCCCGCGCCTGCTACCGGCGGCTGAGCGGCCGCAGCTCGCAGCACAGGCCCCCGATGGCCACTTGAAATTCCTCCACCCGTGGCCGGGTCAAATTCCCCCAGGGCAGGACAGTGGGCAGTGTCTCTCAGTCGGCTGAGTCCTTGATGGCCAGGCGCTGGGCGGCTTCCTTGAGCCGGTAGCTTTTGCCTGCGAACTGCAGCAGCCGGCAGCGGTGCATCAACCGGTCCAGGATGGTGGAGGCCATGGTGGCGTCGCCCAGGTACGCACCCCAGTCCTCGATGACGCGGTTGGAGGTCACCAGCAGGCTGCCGCGCTTGCGGTAGCGCTGGTGAACCAGCGCTTGCAGGAACTCTGCCGCGGCCTCGGCAATACGCCTGGCCAGGAACAGATCGTCCAGCACCACGAGGTCGGCGGCCAGCAGCCGCTGCAGGTGCAGCTCACGGCTGCGTCCATCAGCCAGCGTGTAGCGCGCGAAGTCGGCATCGGCCTCCACGTACGCCACCTTCAGCCCCTGCTGCACCGCCTGGTAGGCCACCGCCTTGGCCACATGGCTCTTGCCCGTTCCCGGCTTACCGATCAGCAGCGCATTGGCCCCCTCGGCCACGAACTTCAGCGTGTGCAGCTCGAAGCACGCCGTGCGCGGCACCTTCGGGTTGAACGACCAGTCCATGTCCGCCAGGGCCGCCTTCTCGTCCAGCCGTGAGGCCTTGTAGCGCTTGTCGATCTGGCGGCTGTGGCGGTGATCCAGTTCGTCTTGCAGCAACACGGCCAGTAACTCGGCCGGCGGCATCTGCGAGACCAGCGCCTGCTGCAGCCGCGTCTGCAGGGTGTCCCGGGCGCCGGACAGGCGCAGCTGGCCCAGCGTACGCTCGATCTCGGGGATGGACATCGTCATTGCAGCACCTCATGCTCGGCGCGCGTGGCCTGCGCGAAGAACTCCGCGTAGTCCTCGGCCCCCCGGATCAACGCGTGCTGCTGCGTCAGGGCAGGCCCTGCAGGCTCACTGTGAGGCCCCTCCAGCGCGGCCTCCTCGGCCAGTGCCCTGACTGCCAAGCCTAGGGTCTTGAGCGTGCACAGGCCCTGATCGCAGCCGTCCTTGCAGGCGCGATCCACCAGGGCGGGCGGGTACTTCTCGGCCAGGCCCACCAGGCCCCACATCCGGCGCTGGCCCACCCGCCCCTCACGGGCGAACCAGTCGCGGCACACCTGCAGGCAGCTCGGCCCAATGCGCGCGGCCCGGGCGAACAACTGCCCGGTCTGGCGGCTGGGGTTGAAGGGCCGCTCCTCGTCGGGCAGGATCACCGAGCCGGGCCGGTTGCTTCGCGCGTGCGTGCGCAGCAGCGCCTGGGTGCTGCGGTCGCGGATCTCCACCAGGTGTTCGTACAGCCGCACCAGCACCTTCTGGCCGATGGCCGCCGGGCGCGCGGCGTAGTTGCTGTTGTCCACCCGCACGGTGGTGTCGTCGCACACGGTGCGCACCAGATCGCGGAACGACGAGAAGCGCAGCGCCGGCAGCGTCGTCAGCGCTGCGCGCTCCTCCTCGAACATGGCCTGCACCTGACGCTTCTCCCGGCCGTGGATGCGCGGGGCGGCCCAGCGCAGCTCCCAGTCCTCCAGGAAGTCGTTTTGCGCCTGCAGCGAGTCGAAGCGCCGGCCCTTGAGCGCGGTGGCCTGGGTGTGCTGGATCGCACTCTCCACGGCCCCCTTGCGGTTGGGGTCGCGCACCCGGGCCGGATCGGCCACGCTGCCGTAGTGCGCCAGCATGGCGGCATACACGGGGTTCAACTCGGGCTCGTACAGGTCGGGCTTGATGACGCCTTCCTTGAGGTTGTCCAGCACGACGTAGCGGGTGGCGCCGCCGAAGTAGCGGAAGGCCTGCTCGTGCAACTCCGCCCAGGTCTGCTGGCTGGACTTCCACACCACACGCCGGAAGCACCGGCGCGAGTAGCGCAGCGTCATGACGAACAGCCTCGGGCGGCGCCAGCGCTGGGTGATCGTGTCGAAGGTCAGCGCGCCCTCACCGTAATCGACCTGCGCCTCCTCGCCGGGGGCGAACTCCAGGCGGTCGAACTGCTCGGGGTCACGCTGGCGCAGTCGGGCCATGAAGCGCTTGACGCTGTTGTAGCGGTGGCCAAATCCGTGGTGGTCCACCAGGTCCTGGTACACCGCCATGGCGTTGCGCTTCAGGCGCGCCTGGGCTTCGATGAACTCGCGCCAGGGCTCGCACGCCGAGGTGCTCGACAGCGCCTGAGCCGGTGGCCGGGGTGGGGGAATTTGAGCTCCCGCTGCCGGGGCCGCCGCTTCAGCCCCGGTGGCCACCCCGGGGGAATTTGCACTCTCAGCCTCAAATCTGCGCTGGTAGGACCGGATGGTCTTGCGGTCAATCCCCGTGACGCGCTCGATCTCGCGCTGGCTGCACCGCTGCTGCAGCAGCGTGGCGATGGTGGTTTGCTTGTTCGGCTTCAAGACGTTCACTCCTTGCCTCCCCTGCCGGGGGAGGTCAGTCAACGTCCTGCCAACGGGTGCCAGCGGCGCCGGCTCTACACCCCGTCCCCGATCACTTCAGGTGGGGGAGTTTGAGGTGGCCACAGGTGGGGGAATTTGGGTGGCCATCGGGGCACGTGCATTTCCTGATGGTTACTGCGAAGGACTCCAGCGGCTACATCACTGACCCATCGGTGCAAGCCTGACAGACCTTCACATTCAAGGCGAAGCCCCGTGCCAGCCAGCCTTGGCGAAGGCTCTGAGGGCCTGAGGCTAGCCGACGGAATGCAGATCGAGACCGTGCGTGTCGTGCGTACGCTGTGATTCGTTACAGCCTCGTCGGCATCTCTATCGGGCGGTGTCGTCTCTGCCACAGCTCCAGTTGAACGACCGATGAATGAGCCTCTGCGCGATGTCAATCGTGCGGCGCTCCGGCGCCCCATGCCCAGATCAAGGCGGATCGGCGGCAACCACGCCGAACTTGCACGCAAGCTGGGTATCAGCGTACGGTCGCTGTACCGCAAGCTACCTCCGTGGAGAAGAGATAAGCGCCACGCTATTGGTCAATGCGCGGCGAGTGTGGTAGCAATAGGCTATGGGCACGATTGATGCATTTCAAACATATCACTCCATAAGTATTTAATGATGTAAGTATGCGGCGAACAACCCAGTGCGCCGTCTAACCCAGACTGCAACGGAGCCCTCATGAGCACTTCCAGCTTCCCCCGCCTCAACGAACCCGCCCCTGACTTCAAGGCGCTCACCACCCACGGCGAACGCAGCTTGGCCGACTACAAGGGTAAGTGGCTGATCCTGTTCTCGCATCCTGCGGACTTCACGCCGGTATGCACGACCGAGTTCATCGGCTTCGCCAAGGCCGCCGACACCTTCAGCAAGATGAACTGCGAATTGATCGGTCTGTCGATCGACAGCGTGTTCTCCCATCTGGCCTGGACGCAGAACATCCAGGAAAAGTTCGGCGTCACGATTCCGTTTCCGATCATCGAGGACATCAAGATGGAGGTCGCTGGCGCCTACGGCATGGTGCATCCCGGTGCCGCCGACACCCAGGCCGTGCGCGCCACCTTCTTCATCGACCCCAACGGCCTGCTGAGGGCGATGGTGTACTACCCGATGAGCAATGGCCGCTCGATCGACGAGTTCGTGCGCCTGCTCCGGGCCATGCAGACCAGCGACGCGAACAAGGTGGCCACGCCTGAGGGCTGGACTCCAGGCTGTGATGTCATCGTGCCGGCACCGAAGACGCCAGATGCGATCGCCAAGCGGCGGGCCGAGGGGCTCAACACCGTCGACTGGTACTTCACGACGCGCAAGCTCTGATCAGTCGTTGGCCCGGAAGCAGGCGCTGCATGCGAGATTGGTGCCTGCCTTAACTGGCCGACCGACGATGAACATGCGGCGCGCTCGCGGCGCGTCCTTGGCCATGCCCAAGCTGATCCTGCCGTCTGTGCAGGTGAACATGCGCACTGGCCATCTGCCTCACGCGGAGGACAGTCGAGTGCGCTACCTGAAGATTCTGGTGGACGCGCTGTCATAAGTGCCCTCATCTTTCCCAACCTTCGAAAGGAGACCCTATCTTGAGTACCAAGAAGACCAAGGCCCACTCGATCGACATTGACATCGGCATCAGCCCCAGCCAGCGGGAGAAGATCGTCAGGGGCTTGTCTGGCCTGCTGGCAGACAGCTACACGCTGTACCTGATGACGCACAACTTCCACTGGAATGTCACAGGGCCGCAGTTCAACAGCCTGCACGCCATGTTCATGGCGCAGTACACCGAGCAGTGGACTGCGCTCGACCAGATCGCCGAGCGGATCCGATCACTCGGCTATCCGGCCCCGGGCACCTACAAGGAGTTCGTCAAGCTGGCATCGATCAAGGAGGTCGAAGGCGTGCCGAAGGCCACCGAGATGATCCGCCACCTTGTGGCGGCGCAGGAAGCGACGGCCAGGACGGCACGGCAACTCTTCCCGGTTGTGGAGGCCGCCAAGGACCAGCCGACGGCCGACGTGCTGACGCAGAGACTGGATGTACATGAGAAGACGGCCTGGATGCTGCGCAGCCTGCTTGAGGAGTGAGCGGCGCCGATGCCAGCGCATCCGGCGGGATCCCGTGCTGTCTCGTCAAAGATCGGCAGTGCCCCGGGTCAGCCGACTTGTCGAAGAAGCGGTGAGACCGACTGACCGAATGTTCCACTGGAGCTGAGAGCATGCTGCGCAGGATCTATTTTCTCGTCCCTACAGTGACCGCGGCCAAGGCCATCGTCGACGAATTGCTGCTCGCTCGCATCGAGGAGCGGCACCTGCACGTCGTCGCAAGCGAAGGCACGCCAATGGAGGATCTGCCCGAGGCAAAGCTCGCGCAGAGCACCGACTTGGTTCCGGCGCTGCAGCGCGGCGTGTCGGCCGGCGGGCTTGCGGGCTTGCTGGCAGGTGCGCTGGCCGTTACATTTCCACCAGCCGGCCTCGTGCTCGGCGGGGGTGCGCTGCTGGGCTTGACGGCCTTCGGAGCCGGCTTCGGTGCCTGGATGTCGAGCATGGTCGGCGTGGGCTTGCCCAACAGCCGGATCGGTCAGTACCAGCAGGCGATCGATGCCGGTCAGCTACTGCTGATGGTGGATGTGCATCGCGACCGCGTAGGCGAGGTGGAGGCGCTCGTCACCCTTCACCACCCCGAGGCCGAGCTCGAGGGTGTCGACCCGAACATCCCGATCTTTCCTTGACGGGAGCGAGCTGTGCCGTGCTGGCTGGGGATAGGAACGCAACTTGAAGTTGCTGCCCGACGCTGAAGTGAGCGCGCTGCGCGGGGCTCCGTGCAAGGGCCGATGGGGCTGACAGCGCTCACTGCGATGTGTGCAGCCACGAGCATGTCTGACCTGCTCGACCGATTGGCGGTGTTGCCGCAGTACCTCTGGCCGCAGAAGCTGCTCAATATCCCGGCCGGTCGCTGCGCGGCATGGCGGGTTCGCTGGTGGACTCGCCAGTTGATCCCATGGTCCCGGCCCTTTCCACAGTACCTTCATTCCGCCGGTCGCAACTGCAAGGGCAGCCACGCGTGGCCGATAGCTGCTATGCGTCGGTTACCTGTCCTCGAGGCGCATCTCGTCACCGACAGCTTCCGCTGCACAGGAGTCCGCCAGGTAAAACCACCCTGATGTGTCCCATATGGCTGACAGGTGGGGTTCAGCTAGAAGATGACGCCTGTCGGCCACCACCGCTCCACCCCTCTTTGCAAAGCTGTTACCTCGACTGCCTCGCGCATCCGGACAAAGAGTTGGTCAAGCCACCTTGAATGGGGCTCAACAGCTGAACCAATAAGAGAAGATGCCTGAAACCGAAATGCCTCTGGCATTGCCGCCATGAGGAGCTCCCAGTTAGCCAGGATGTCTATGCGCCGAGCCAACAGCAGGTCCGAACTTGGGAGCGAGTCCGACTTCTGCCCATTGACCAGGGGGTGCGCTGGCAGCAAGTTCCAGAGATCGTTGTTGCCCCAGAGGGAAAACGGAATGACATGGTCGACGTCGAAGCGCCTCTGGTTCAGGGATCGTCCAGTCCAGACGCACGACGAGACGCCCGCCCCCACGTAGGCTACCCTGGCCAGTTCGGTCGCTCGCTTTGGTTCAGGCTTGGCCAGCAGGAGGGGCAGCACGTCTGAAGAGCAGATGGCCTGTCGATGAGAAAACCGTTCGGTCAGTGCTGCCCAACGCACCACCACCGCATCGATGATCCAGTGCCCCAGGAGACACAACTCGCTCCAGAGGTCCGTTTTCATGAGCACGCCCTTTGATCGAGCGTCGTACTCAAACACGGTTCCGCTGTCCAGCGCACCGCCAGAAAAGGCGACAGGGCCAGATCGAATCGTGGAGGCAATGGAGCGAAGTGCGGCCTGCTCGAGCCTCAAGACATCCACGCCCAGCCTGCAGGACGAGGATGCGAGATGCCACGCTGTCAGGCCCCCGTGATCGCCCTGGCCAGCGAAGTGCTGCATCAAGGTCTTCACGGCCGCACGGAAGGCAACAGGCTGACCCTGGTTGCCGGCACCTTCTGCCTGGGACTGAGGAATGAGCCGCTCGCTGGCGAAGATGGGCCAGTAGTAACTCAGCCAGCGCTTGGCGATGCGTGACATGGGCACCATCACTCGACCCCCTGGGAGCCACTTTGCTGCTCGTGGCTCCTGGGTTGCGATCTCTGCCAAAGCCCGAAAGAGTGCCAACTTGTAGGTGGCCACCTTACGATCGCGGTTCAGGATGCCTTCGATTTGGTCGACCGCTCGGGCCAGACCGTCACCACGCTCGAAGAGCATCGTGACCCAGTTGGTGCCAGAGCGCTGCAGAACGTCCTCGGTGTCCCAACGCCCGATCATCCGAAAGCCCAAGCGCTCGAAAAGCAGTTCCAGTTCTTCGGGCATGTACGGCTGGAAGAGCCGGCCGCGGTTATCTCGGTGGTCAGGGCCGACATCAGTGCGGGCCGTCGGTATCGAGATCAGGAGGCGTCCATGAGGCTTGAGCAGAGCCCGCAGCGCAAGTGCCGCGTCAAACAACTCAGACTCTGGGAGGTGCATCAACACTGCGCAGCAGACCACTCCGTCGAACGACTCGCCAAAGGGCATGCCCAGCGACGGCAAAGCGCCTTCGGACAGCTTTGTGGCAAGTTCCGGGTGCGCTGCCAAGGCAGCCTCACGCAGGGATGAGCAGGGCTCCACACCGTAGGCGTCGTACCCGGCCAGTAGCATCGCAGCCAGATCCCGACCGGATCCGGCCCCCACATCGAGCACCCGGGACCCGCCAGGAAAGGAAAGGGGCAGGAACCTGGCTACAGGGCTAGGCGCTGCCTCATAGCGGGCCGCCAACTCGGCAGCGTGTTGCTCATAGAAAAGGGCGGTCTTCTCGTCCACAGCCCATTTTGTGGGCGGGAGCTGAAAAGTGCATCATCTGCCGGTGCGTCAATGCGCTTCACCAACTGCCTTCCGGGGACGCAACCCTCACCCGTTAGACAGGCCGCTGCGGGCCGTAGCTGATTTGTCCGTAAGGCCGCAGTCGCTTAAGGTCGACGATTCCCAGCCAGCTTGCCAAGCGCTGGATATCGATGCCGGCCTGCACCTGACGCAGCGCGAAAGTGTGGCGAAGCATGAAGCTGCCGCCTCGAAGTGCGTGTTCGGGGATTCCGGCTTCGATCAAGGTTGCTTGGACCGATTCGAACTGCGAAACCTTGCTCCACGCGTTAGTGCCGCGCGCGCCTGGGAACAGGAAGGCTGCCGTGAGGCGGCAGGCTTGGCGCAGGTCGAGCCAGTTTTGCAGCAATGGGACTGTCCAAGGCGCCAGCGGTACTTCGTGGGCGGGGCTTGAGCCTTGGGCGCACAGGTGTAGCTTAAGTGGCATCCCTGAGGTGGGGCAGGGCAGTACATCGTCAAGTTGTAGGTTACGGACCTCGCCGGGCGTCAGGCCGCTGCCTAGTTGAAGCGCTACAGAGGTGCGGTTGCGTGCTTGGACCCAGGTCTGACGGACTGGTGCAGGGGTCGTTTCGGTCGCGGTGCCGGGGGTGTTGGCGCTGTTAGGGCAGGCGGGCATGTGGGTCTTCAGCCAGCAGATAAGTGCTTCGGCCTGATCGAACTCTAGATATACCGGAAGACTGTCGAACGGGGGCGTATTGGCGAAGCGCCACTCCTCCTTGGTGCTCAGGAGTTGCTGAGCGCAGGTGTTGGGCGTGAGCTGGTGTGATCCGGCGTGGTGCTGAAGCACGTGGTCTATGAGCGTAAGCAGCCTCCAGGCGTAACGCGGCGAGAAGCTGGCGTCGGCAGTGCGGCTGGAGCGGCGGGGCTTGAGCAAGCCGGCGCGGTGCTCGATGTACCGCTGCAGGTCGCTGGGGCGCAGTTGCTGCAGTTCCAGTTGCTGGCTCACACACCAGGCGCTGAAGGCCCCCCAGATGTTGGTGTAAATGCCGCGACTGGTTGCGCGGCGCACTGTCCTGTCAGCGTCTTGCCTTTCAAGCCAGCCAGCAAAAGCGGTTTTGAACAATACGTGTGATGACGTGGTGCTTGGCGTGTCTGAAGGCGCAGTTTCAAACAGGTCGCGCATAGCAGGCGCGTGTGGGATCCAGCTTCGTGGCACGCGCTTTATCTGATGAGATTTTTGTGCATTTTCCATTCAGCAACCTATAAGGCCCTCGACGCTTGAAAAGAGGGCTTGAAAAGATATCCATATTTTAGACGCACAAGATCTATATGGAAAGCCTCTTTGAATCAAAGGTGATTTACGTCGCAGGTTTGATTCGCCTAGTGAGTTAAGTATCTGAGAGATAGGCGAACTAACCGCCAGCCGCTCCGATCTTTCACGCGACGAATGATCTATCCCCGTGCTCTTCTGCTGCCGAGGAACACGTGTGATGACGCCTTCCTTGGCCGGTTATTGTTGGCCTAGAGTTCAACTGGTCTGGACATATACGCCCAATTCGCGACGCATCAGATGGTCTGTAAGAGGGGTAAAGAGATGAAGTAAGGCAAATTGCGTCTTATGGAAGCATTTTTTTGCATGGTTCGAAATGTGGATGCAGAGCTTCGGCGGGCGCACGGCTTTGCAAATTTTCTCCGGCCACCTTGAAGTTCGATTGAGGATGAATGAGCGGGCGGTTAGTTCGGTGTCTGGGTGAGTTCTGTCTGTTAACCCGCAAGCGGGCTAGTAGAGGAACCGTTTTTACGGCGAATCAGTTCCCAAATGCCAAGTAATACAGATATGAATGACAGTTCACAATTGACACGTACGCATATGATCAATGGCAATCGTATAGAATATTGAAGGTTGCTCAATAGCAACATCGTTCCTTATCACCCATAAGAGGCTACCGACATGGCAACAATCAAAGAACTACAGGCCCAGCTCGCAGAACTGCAGCGCCAGATTGCTGAGACGACCCAGCGCGAAAAAGCAGACGCTATTGCCCAGATCAAGAAGATCATGGAGGAGCAGGGGCTCACCATGGCTGATATCGAGGGTGGTGGCGGAAAGCGCGGTCGCCCGGCGGGTGGTGGTGGCGCCAAGGGCTCAAAGGTGGCGCCCAAGTATCGGGATCCGGTCAGCGGGAAAGAGTGGACCGGACGTGGCGTTGCACCGAACTGGATCAAGGACAAGAACCGGGATGATTTCCTGATCAAGTCCTGAGGTTTGGTTTTTCCTGTGCAGGCCGATCTAGAAAGTGAACCTTGCCTTGTTAGGACTGGAAGGTGAGTCGAGGTTGTCTGTATCCCAACGGTCTGTCGAATGTGTAACGGCTGACACTTGGCGTCAAAGGTGGGCCTTTACTAAGAGTCACGAGGGGAGTTGCACGCTGCAACCTGCTGTTGTACGTAGCCCGGAGGGGGTGTTGAACGGTTCAACACCCCTGAAAGTCATGCTGTTGCCGACGATGACGTGTACTCGGTAGGCGCCCCGATACAGAGGATCAGACGCGGGTCGAGCCATTCGATCGGTTGAAACATACGCAGGTTGTGAAGTGGGGGGTTTAAGCTTGGCTTCCCCCCAACCATCTCGGCCATAGGCAAGGTGAGCTTCTACGGGGGACTGCCATATGGGTTACCGCGAAAGGTGAGCCTCTACGGGGAGCCGCATGGATAAATTCTTGCTGCAGCAGCAGGTGCTGGATCGGCTAGCTGAAGACTTGCTGCAAGCCGAACAGGCAGTGCGGGCAGCCCATGAAATGGCGACTCACGAAGAAAACATCGCCGAGAACAAATACGACACGTTAGGACTCGAAGCCGCCTACCTGGCCACCGGCCAAGCTCGTCGCGCCGCAGCCATCCGCGAGGTGATGGCTAACTGGCGCCAATTCCGCCCAAGCTTCTACGACGCCAGCATAGGCATACAGCTCGGGGCGTTGGTTTGCTTGGTCGATTCCGACGACAAGCAGCAATATCTCTTTCTCGGCCCGGATGGGGGTAGCATGAAGTTGGTCAGTGGCGGTCATCTCGTCCAGGTGATCAGCAGCGAGGCCCCTTTAGGTAGGGCCATGCTAGGGAAGGTCTGCGAAACCCCGTTCCCAGGGCGCTGGCAGAGTGATTGCGGCTTAAGATTTCGTCATACGACAGCGAATGCGTTCTGAGGGTTCGTTTTGGGCCGATTCGAGACGGTTTTCTGTG
>Ga0315902_10012336_pt1 | contig 11128 bp, 9 predicted proteins | sample LakEriMetagenome_9_FD_203523 | JGI IMG/M metagenome (GOLD analysis project Ga0315902, IMG submission 203523) | Freshwater fungal communities from buoy surface, Lake Erie, Ohio, United States - Buoy 12 MA117 | ecosystem: Environmental > Aquatic > Freshwater > Lake > Lake biofilm | place: USA...
CTCTTCTTCCGTAGTCATTCTGCGCCCGAGCGGAATCCGGTCAGTTATTTCAGCCAGTTTTTTTTCAGGATCAGGAAAACTGTTAATCCATTTTTCATAGAGGGGTGTATAACATTCAGCAACAACAACTGCATTCACTCTGACTCCATAGGGAAGCAGTTCAACAGCCCATTCCCTCGTCAATGCATTGCGTGCACCATTTGATGCAGCATAACCACTTGTCCCCCCCTGCCCTGTTTCAGCGGTTTTGGATGAGATGTTCACAATTGCTCCCCTTGAAGATTTAAGAAAGGGCACGCAGTAATGTGCCATCAGATAATAATGAACAAGATTTCTGTGAATGGACTTAATGAATGATTCATAATCACCCTTCTCAAGTCCTACACCGTCATTCACACCTGCATTGTTAACAAGTCCGTCAATCCGGCCAAACTGATTTATAATCTGTTGAGTAACTTGTTTGCATGCATCAGGGTCTGTAAGCTCGGCAACAATCTGAAAGGCCTGCGGTGATTTTGAGCGGATGGATAAAAGTGCCTGCTCGTTGTCCTGAATATTTCTGCCGATAATTACAGGTATTGCACCTTCTTCGGCAAGCATACGGATGATGCCTGCCCCGATTCCTTTGGCACCACCTGTAACAGGTATAACCTTATCTTTTAATTCAAGCTCCATATTTCAGATGAACTAAAGATAAGTCACCGGCCTGACATTTTCAGCAGAAAAGTACACGGCTAAAAAAGAACCTTTACAAACCGTAAAAGCGAATGGCATTAGCACTGAATATTGAAAGCCTTTCTGTCTCCGTAAAAGATGAAAAATAATCTGTTGCAATTTTCAAAGTTCCGGCATAATCCGTCGCAAGAAGACATACAGGCCAGTCTGAACCGTACATGATTCTTTCGGGTCCAAAAACATCTGTGATCACATCAAGGTAAATCCTGAAATTTTCAGACTTAAGGTTTTTTGGATCCGCTTCAGTGACCATGCCTGAAACCTTACAGTAAACATGATCAAGCGACCTGAATTTTTCTATCCCTGCCGCCCATTCCTTCCAACCACCTGACCCGATAGGTGGCTTGGCGAGATGATCCACAACCAGTCTTGCCTCCGGCAGGGATTCACTGAACAAGACCGCCATGTCAAGCTGATGTGATTTTATAAGGATGTCATAGGTAAAACCTCTCTTTGAAATTAACCTTATTCCTCTTAAAAAATCAGGATGTAACATGAAGGCAGCGTCAGATTCAGCCTGCACAATATGGCGAAAGCCCTTCAGGATCTGTTTTCCGTCAAAGAGTTCGAGCTGTGATTCAAGATTTTTTGCTCTTAATTCAACCCAGCCCACCACACCTTTTATAAAAGAGTAAGTAGAAGCGAGATCTATTAGAAATTTTGTTTCCTCTATGGATTGATCCGCCTGAACCGCAACTGTACCTGTTATGCCAAAGCCTGCTAAAAAAGGTTGAAAATCATGCGGCAAAAAATTTCTGCGGAGTACACCCATTTCAGGAGTAATCCATGCATCCTTTACGGGATCAAAATTCCAGAAATGCTGATGTGCGTCAATCAAGCGCCTGGATATTGAATGACTTCCTGTCTTGCAGTGCCCAGTCCTTCAATTCCAAGCTCAACAACATCGCCGGGTCGCAAATAGCGTCCAAGAGCAAGGCCGACACCGGAGGGAGTACCTGTACTGATAATATCACCCGGCAACAGCGTCATGAACTGGCTTATATAACTGATCAGGAAGGGGACATGAAAAATCATATCTGAAGTATTTTCATCCTGAACTTTTTCACCATTCAGGGTAAGCCACATACGCAGATTATTTGGGTTTGATATTTCATCTGTAGTCACAAGCCATGGGCCGATGGGCGCAAATGAATCACAGCTTTTTCCTTTTACCCATTGGCCCCCACGCTCAAGCTGAAATGCACGCTCACTGACATCATTGTGGAGCATATACCCTGCAACATAATCCAATGCATCCGACTCTTTAATATAGGAGGCTCTTCTGCCAATCACTACGGCAAGTTCTACCTCCCAGTCTGTCTTCATACTTCCCTTTGGAATTATGATAGGGTCATTCGGACCGATAATAGCCGTTGTTGACTTCAGAAATATAATCGGCTCCTCCGGAATAGCCATTTTACTTTCAAGCGCATGATTGCGGTAATTCAATCCGATGCAGATAATTTTTGATGGCCTTGCAAGCGGAGGTCCAATTCTTTCCGGACCGACTTCTGAAAATAATTTTTCTGAGATAATGTTCCGGAGTTTATTGATTCCTCCTTCACTGAAAAATTTCTCATCAAATTCAGGAAAATGTGAACTCACATCCGCGGCAACGCCATTTTCAAGCATCACGCCTGTTCTTTCCCTGCCTTCTTGTCCGAACCGAATCAGTTTCATAATCTGTTTTTAATTATCCGCCTCCTAATTTCACAAATCCTCCGTCAATGCTGTAATCCGTTCCAGTAATAAACGCAGCCTGGTCTGAGCACAGAAACAATGCAAGTGCAGCGACTTCGTCAGGCTTTCCCATCCTGCCTATCGGCTGTGTCTTTGAAAGTTTTTCAAACATTTCCTCTTCCCGGCCCGGGTAATTTTTTGCCAGATATCCGTCAATAAAAGGCGTGTGAATCCTGGCAGGAGAAATGCAATTACATCTTATGTTATCTCTCAGAAAATCCTTTGCTGTGGAATAAGTCATTGCAATGACAGCACCTTTGGTGGTGCTGTAAGCAAACCTTTCTGCCAGCCCAAGACTCCCTGCGATGGACGCTGTATTCAGAATAGCGCCGCCTCCTGCTTTTTGCATGTGCGGAATAACGGCATGAAGGCAATTATATACTCCTTTTACATTCACATTCATCAATTTGTCAAAATCGCTTTCAGCGGTATTAACAGCAGTGCCGATATGCGCAATACCTGCATTGTTGACCAATACATTTATTGAATGAGTTGAAGCGATTTCCGCAATCACATTTAAAACCCGGGACTGGTTGCTGACATCACAGGAGTAAACTTTCACCTTTTTCAGGTTTTTGGTTGATTCAATGGCATTTTGTGGCTGAGCATCCAGAATAAAAACCTCTGCGCCTGCATCATGGAAGGCTGTGCTCATCGCCAGACCGATACCGCTTCCCCCTCCGCTTATAATGACTGACTTTCCGGAAAAATCAATTTTCATTTGAAAAACATTTATTGGTTAAGGTGATTAAAGGTAATCATGCATTCTTTCCATTGCTGAATAAAAATGACTGCGTAACAGGATGGGCGAGATGGGATTAAGCGTTTAAACATTTAAAAATCCTGAGATTCAGGTTTTTAGGATCAAATAGCAATAATTTTCACTCCTTAAAAATGTCAATTCAATCCGGTATGGCAAGGCATTCATTCCCTAACAGCTAATCAGGGTTAGCCAACAGTACCCATAATTTTACATTTGGACTCAGGAGCGGGACAATCCCGCCACCCTAAACAACACTTAACCAAACTATTTACTATGGAGCATGTTGCAATTGGTGCCGACAATTATGTAGCGTTTACATTTTTTGTTGGAACTATGGCCATGATGGCCGCCTCGGTATTCTTCTTCCTTGAGTTGGGTACCACCTCCGCGAAATGGAGAACTTCTGTTCTGGTTTCCGGATTGATCACTTTTATCGCTGCTGTGCATTATTATTACATGCGCGGCTATTACAGCGCTACCGGTGATTCTCCTACCTTCTTCCGTTATGTTGACTGGTTACTCACTGTGCCGCTCATGTGCGTGGAGTTTTATCTGATTACCAAAAAGGCAGGTGCAAAAACAGGCCTTCTTTGGAAACTGATCTTTGCATCAGTGGTCATGCTGGTGACTGGTTACTTTGGAGAGACCATCTACCGCGACAACAGCGTCCTGTGGGGCGTAATCAGCGGTCTGGCTTATTTCTACATCGTTTATCTGGTATGGTTCGGAGATGTGAAGCAGCTTGCAGCTTCTTCTTCAGCATCCGTAAACAAGGCAAACGGAACCCTCGGCTGGTTCGTTCTTGTGGGTTGGGCAATCTACCCGCTCGGATACATCGTTGGAACTCCCGGTGGCTTGTTTGGTATGCAGGTTGATCTTGGCCTGAATATGGACATCATCTACAACATTGGTGACGCAGTCAACAAAATCGGTTTCGGTCTGGTTATCTATACTTTGAGCCGTTCAGAAGATTAATTTTTGGGGTTTATGTGTGAAGGCCCGGGCGCGAAAGTGTCCGGGCTTTTTTTATTCTGATGACCTTTGTCAGGTATAAAACCAATTAGTGGTAATTATTTTGGTCCTGCATGAAACCGCAAGGCCTGACAACTGAGGAAGCAAAACAGCGTCTTAAAACAGACGGCTTTAATGAATTACCTTCTGCAAAACCGAAAAACCTTCTGACGCTCGGCCTACAGGTTGTCCGCGAGCCCATGTTTTTGTTACTGATTGCATGTGGCTCTCTGTATCTGGTCCTGGGCGATTACCGTGAAGGCATCGTACTGATGTCGTCTATTCTGATCATCATTTTCATCACGTTTTATCAATACCGTAAAACAGAACGCGCACTGGATGCGCTAAAAAATCTTTCAAGTCCGAGAGCGCTGGTAATCCGGGATGATAACCCTGTCCGCATTCCCGGAAGAGAGGTTGTAAATGGTGACGTGATGTTGTTACAGGAAGGTGACCGTGTGGCAGCCGACGCCGTGCTGACTGATTCAGAGAATCTTCTTGTAGATGAGTCCATGCTCACAGGAGAATCAGTTTCAGTAATTAAAAAATTTTCACCCGGAAAAATTAAGCTGGAGAGTCCGGGAGGAGAAAATGATTTTAACCTCTTCTCGGGAACCATGATACTCAGGGGAAAGGCAACTGCCCTGGTGCTTGCCACAGGAACCGGAACCCAACTTGGCAGAATCGGAGCCTCACTTCAAATTTCTGATAATGGTGAGTCCCGGTTGCAAAAGGAACTAAAAGTAGTAATCCGCCGGTTCGGGATGATCGGGGTGGGTATTTCAATAATAGTTTTCATTCTGTACTACCTGACAAGGGGAGATTTAATTAATGCCCTTCTCAGTTCACTTTCATCGGCCATGGCCATTCTTCCTGAAGAATTCCCCGTAGTCATGACAGTTTTTCTTGCGCTCGGAGCCTGGCGTATTTCAGAGAAAAATGTGCTGACCAGAAAACCTTCTGCCATTGAGTCGCTCGGCTCTGCCACAGTGCTGTGTTCCGATAAAACGGGCACCATAACCCTGAACCGTATGACGGTTGTGGCAATGACTGACATGGCTGGCAGTTCATGGAAAAAAGTAGACCGGTCCATGGGGCCTTCTTTTCAAAATATTTTGCGTCATGCTGCCGCAGCATGCCCTGACAATCCTGCAGACCCGATGGAACGTGCCGTAATTGATCTATATACTAAGGAACTCAGCGTCATATTACCCGGCATAAAACATTCCTATCCTTTCTCATCGGAACTACTGGCCATGACCAATGTCAGAGTCCTTGAAAAATCTGTAATGATTTCCTGCAAAGGAGCAGTGGAGACCGTTTCAGGACTTTGCAGACTCAGTACAACTGAAAATGAAAAGATACTTCTGGCAGCAGATCGTCTGGCGGCGGATGGTTTTCGGGTGCTTGCAGTTTCTGAAGGATTTTCCACCACCAAAGAGCTTCCCGCAACACAGCAGGAATTGAATCATAAATTTATTGGCCTGATTGCATTTGAAGATCCTGTGCACCCGGAAGTGCCTGCTGCCATGGAGGAGTGCAGAGAAGCAGGAATAAAAGTAATGATGATAACCGGAGATTATCCTGCAACGGCCATCAGTATCGGAAAACAAATAGGTCTTAATCATGACCGGGTAATGACAGGTCAGCAACTGGCGTTACTTACTGACCAGGAGTTGAAAAATTCAATCAGAAACATAAATATTTTTGCACGGGTATTGCCTGATCAGAAGCTGAGGATTGTGGAGGCCCTGAAATCAAACGGGGAAGTGGTGGCTATGACAGGCGACGGAATAAATGATGCTCCTGCACTGAAAGCAGCCAACATCGGGGTAGCCATGGGAATGAAAGGGACAGATGTTGCACGGGAAGCATCTTCCCTGGTACTGCTGGATGATAATTTTGCATCCATCGTAAGCGCAGTTCGTCTGGGCCGTCGGATTTACGATAACCTGCAGAAAGCTATGATGTATATTCTGGCTATTCACATACCCATCATCGGCCTTGCATTACTTCCGGCCATTCTGCCGGGAATCCCCTTTTTACTTTTCCCGCTGCACATCGTTTTTATGGAGATGATCATTGATCCGGTTTGCTCTGTTGCGTTTGAAAGTGAGCCTGAAGAAAAGGGACTCATGAAACGGACACCAAGAAATCCGAATGCTGAATTTTTCGGGAAGAAGTCGATTTTGAAAAGTGTCCTTAATGGACTTCTTATACTAATGGCTGTGCTGCTTGTATATTTCTGGTCCATGGCAGAGGGACATACAGAAGGAGAATCCAGAGCGATTGCATTTACAACGCTCATCTTATCTAATGTTGGATTTATATTATCCGGACTTTCAAGAAGCAGAAATGCATTTCAGGTGATCGGTGAAAAAAATCCGGCAGTGAAAATAATACTCGGTTTTGCAGTAATGGTTCTGGTCCTGATCATGGTGGTTCCATCCGCAAGGTTGCTTTTTGGTTTTGAGGTGCCGGACTGGCATCACTTCATTCCATCCATTGCAGGAAGTTTAGCCTTGGTAACCATTCTTGAAATTCAAAAACTCTGCCTTATCAAAAAAGGAGAATCAAGGCAAAGCCCGGTATAAAATTTAACGGTTCAATTCCTGATAACAATCCCGGCAGGACAATGATCAGATCCCTTCATTTCATTAAGTATAAAGGCCTGGTCCACGGAAGGTGAAATGCGACTGCTCGCAAGCACATAATCAATCCTCCATCCTATATTCTTTTCCCTGGCACTCATCCAGTAATTCCAGTAAGTGTATTTAACATCTTCAGGATGGCGGGCACGGAAGGTATCTTCAAAGCCGGAATGAAGTAATTCATTAAATCCATCAATTTCCTTCTGAGTATAACCAGCTGATTTATTGTAATTTTCTTTTGGTCTGGCAATGTCAATTGCCTGATGAGCCACATTAAAGTCTCCGCACACAAGTACCGGCTTGCGGCGATCAAGCCATTTGAGATACTGACGAAAATCTTTATCCCACTCGGCTCGGTATTCCAGCCGCGACAAACTTTCACCCGAATTTGGCACGTACACTGAAACGACAAAGAAATTTGAATATTCGCATGCGATGATCCTTCCTTCCTGGTCGTGTTTTGATGCGCCCATATCATATAACACATCAAGCGGTTGCTCACGCGATAATATAGCCGTTCCGGAATAGCCCTTTCTGGCTTTGCTTGAATTTGCAAAAACATGGTAACCATGACCTGAATTCAGTACCTCTGCAACTTCCTCCGGTGCCGCCTTTGTTTCCTGAAGACACAAAACATCAGGGTTCATTTCCTTCAGATCAGTAAAAAAATCTTTTTTGGAGATGGACCGGATGCCATTCACGTTCCAGGTAATGACGCGAAAAGAGGTTTTTTTATCAGATTTTTTCATTGGTTCAAATAAAAAACAAAGGAATAGGAATAAAAAGTGGGGACCGGTGCAACCCTAAGAAATAAATACCCGTTTAACCTGACAGAACACAGGTTTAGTTTAATGAATAATAAAGCGAAGGCGTCGGGCAAAACCCGGCGCTTTCGTATTTTTGGGCAAAAAATAATCCGTATGAAAAAAATACATTTCTTTCTAATTGTTGCAGGTCTATTCCTGACTGCAACCGGCTCAAAATTATCTGCACAGACAGAGGAGCAAAAAGCACAGGGTAAAGCACAGAATGCAAAGGGCCAGGTGCAAAAAGTAAAGGCTCAGGAGCAGAAAGCACAGGGTCAGGTTCAAAAAGCACAGGGGCAGGCTCAAAAGGCACAAGGGCAAGCTCAAAAGGCGCAGGCACAGGAGCCAAAAATGAAAAGCCCTGCAGCAACTGCAACAGGTACAATTGACGGAGTGAACATCACTATCAATTATAGCCAGCCTGCAGTCCGTGGAAGAAAAATTATGGGTGAATTGGTTCCTTACGGCAAAGTCTGGAGAACAGGAGCCAATGCAACCTCATCTATTGAATTCAGTGATGCAGTAAAAATTGATGGTAAAACTGTTGCAAAGGGTAAGTATGGCCTGTATACAATCCCCGGAAAAGATGAGTGGACAATCATGCTTAATAAAGACATCAAATGGGGATCTGATGAATATACTGAGAAGCAGGATGTAGTCAGGGTAAAATCAAAGCCTGCTAAAACTGCTGCCCTGGTGGAGTCCTTTACCATTTCAGTTGAAAACAATCTTGTAGTCATGAGATGGGAAAACACAGAGGTTTCATTCAAGGTTTCAAAGTAATCTTCAAAAACTTTCATTAAAAAAGGGACGGTATTCCGTCCCTTTTTTTTGGTCATTAATCTTTTTGGTTGTTACCTTAAGGTTGAAACTTGAAACTCTTCAGTTATGGAAATTCTGGGGCGAAGTGAATATGTAGACCTCCCGAGGCTTGGTCTTTCAGGCATTCATGCAAAGATTGATACGGGTGCATACAATTGCAGTCTGCACTGCTCAAAAGCAGAAGTAATCAACGGCATTCTTGAGGTTATTTTTCTGGATGAGGCACACCTTCAGTTTTCAGGAAAAAAGGTGAGATTCAAAAATTTTGACAGGCGTGCAATACGGAATTCGTTCGGTGAGGCTGAGATGCGTTATGTTATCAGGACCTCCATCCGGTTAAGTAACAGGCTGATCAGGGCGGAATTTTCACTCAGTAACAGAGGCAATCTGAAATTTCCTGTTCTGCTTGGTCGTAAAATTCTAAGGAAGCGGTTCCTGATTGATGTGTCTGAAAAGGACGTTTCCTACCCTAAAAAGTAATAATTCCGTAATTCCCCGTTATTTTTTGTCCCTTACTCTGAGGCGAAGTAGTTTTTTTTAATAACTTTTAAAACTGAAGCCTGCAAAACTTCAAATCTGATCAATGAAAATCGGAATACTTTCACGGGATTCAAATCTATATTCAACCCGCAGGCTTAAAGAGGCCGGGGAAGCCCATGGTCATGAAGTTGAGATCATTGACCACATGAAATGCATTCTTCTTATAGAGAAGAAAAAACCAATGGTGTGGTATCTGGGAAAGAAGCTGGATTATTTTGATGCCATCATTCCAAGAATTGGTGCGTCAGTTACTTTTTATGGGGCAGCTGTTGTTCGCCAGTTTGAAATGATGAAGGTACCGACTGCGGTCAGTTCACTGGCGTTGATCCGGTCACGTGATAAACTCAGAAGTCTTCAGATATTGTCGCGGGCGGGATTAGGAATGCCAAAAACATTATTCATGGATTACTCCAGGGATACAGAAGGAGTGATTGAAGCAGTGGGAGGCGCACCTGTGGTTATTAAGCTACTGGAAGGAACTCAAGGTCTGGGCGTAGTCCTGGCTGAGGACAAAAAATCAGCTCAATCCGTTATTGAAGCCTTCAATGATCTTCAGGCGCGTATTATTGTTCAGGAATTCATAAAAGAAGCAAAGGGATCTGATATCAGAGCGTTTGTTGTGGACGGGGAAGTTGTAGGGGCTATGAAAAGGCAGGCCAAACCCGGAGAGTTCAGATCCAATCTGCACCGAGGCGGCGAGGCTACCCTCTATAAATTAAGCCGCAGGGAAAAATTTACTGCCATTACAGCAGCAAAAAAACTTGGCCTTTCAGTAGCCGGCGTTGACATGCTTCCTTCAGGCCGGGGACCACTCATCATTGAGGTGAATTCATCTCCCGGTCTGAATGGAATCGAAAGCGCCACCAAGGTAGACATCGCAGGGAAAATCATACGCTTCCTCGAAAAGAGACACAATAAATCAAAAAAGAGAAACGACAGGATTAATGCATAAAATACTTTACCCGGCAATTCTGCTGACCCTTGGAATTTCATTTTGTTCATGTACAGGAAACGACAACACGCTTCAGAAAAAAGCAGCATCAGAAAAACTGAATAAGTTTCTTGCAGGGTTCAGTCAGTCAGGTGGCAGAAATTCCGGAAATCCGGAAGACTCTATGAGCAGCCGGTCTTTCTTACGTTACCTTGAAAAAACCAGAAAGGAAATTGATACGCTCAAATCTATTGATACAACCTTGTTAACGGGTGATGACTTGACAGACTGGAAATTTGCCATGAGTATTTTGCGCGGCCGGGAAATCGAACATGAAAAAATCCGCCCATGGACCAGAGATCCCAGACTTTACATGACCATCACACGAATATCCGGGATCATGGATGGCCCGGGAAGTGTAGAGGAGAAAGTTATAAAAATGAGAAAGCGGTTGACCTTATCCGTAGTCCAGATGAAAAATGGAATGGGCCAGCTGGAAGTAAATGTTTTGAGATTTCGTGAGTTGGGAATTTTTATGGCGGAGAACAGCAGGGTGTTATTCACAAGTGAAATTCCGGCTTTTCTTAACAAGCATTCCGTTACTGAGCTCGATCAGGAACTTGCCGATGCCGAAGATCAGCTGGAAAAATTCATTGTCTTTCTTAAGGAAGATCTTTCCCAAAAACCTCCGGCTGATTTCGCCATCGGCAAGGAAACTTATAATGAGCTGCTCAGAGATCAGTACCTGCTTGAATATGACGCAGACAGTCTGTACGAGTTCGGATTGGCACAATTCAATGCAACGGTCCGGGAACTTGAAGCTTTTGCCAACAAAATTAAACCGGGCACACCCTGGAAGGTGCTGGCAAATGAAATCAAAAATGAATACCCGGAGCCTCATTCAATGATCCCTGTTCATCAGGAATGGGTAAACAAAACCCGTGATCATGTGGTTAAACATAATCTCATTCCAATTCCATGGAAGGAGCGCGTTGTGGTTATCGAGCGCGCACCTTATCTGAGAAAAACTTCTTACTATGGACATTTTTCTTTTGCCAGAAGCAAGGATGCCGATAGCATCTATACTTCTGAAATGCATATCAATCCTTTTGAAGATCAGTGGAATGAA
>Ga0315902_10012338_pt1 | contig 11125 bp, 8 predicted proteins | sample LakEriMetagenome_9_FD_203523 | JGI IMG/M metagenome (GOLD analysis project Ga0315902, IMG submission 203523) | Freshwater fungal communities from buoy surface, Lake Erie, Ohio, United States - Buoy 12 MA117 | ecosystem: Environmental > Aquatic > Freshwater > Lake > Lake biofilm | place: USA...
GCCAGGTTGTGTCTTCTGTTAGAATTGTGATCGCATTGAACCACTTACTGCGATGATGTAAAATTCCGGGGCCAAGCGACAGCACTTCATCGATGTAAGCTTGGTTCACGGGAATATCCCGCTCATCGAAACCCAATCCCAAACGAATGCGACGCTCCACACACTTAGGCGAAAGAAATGCCTCAGGGTGTGATAAACTAAAAGGCGAATCATCTTTATCAGTAAAACGCACCCAATACTTTCCCGGAGCAGTCTGTGCGAAAGCATCTGACAGGTTCGAGAAAATCGAGAGTATGAGAACGAAGCATGGAAGGGGGTTACGCCACATAGCTCACGAAGATAACACTACTTCGGAACCGCTCGCGTATTCACCAATTTTCCGTCGGCCCACTCCTCCACTTTTTCAATACTGCCATTTTCTCGGTAATAAACAATCTCGCCCTCCAGCTTATCATCCACATAATCACCCTTGATACGCAACTGCGTTCCCTCCAGTTTTTCGCGATAAATAATGCCTTGTTCTTGGTCTTCCTGTGAGCCGGGCACTTGCACAAACTGACCCTTGTCGTACCATTCCATAAAGGGGCCATTCTTCATACCGTTCTCATACGAATACTCCGATTTGGGTATTTGCGTGTCGTAATGCTCTTTGAATGTTCCGTTTTCGTACTTGCGCTTCGTCTCTGTTCCCCGTTTGTACAACACACTTATCTTGGGTTTACCGTCCGTGTGGTAATAATGCCAGGTTCCATCTTGCAAGCCCTTGATGTACTTGCCTTCACAATCCACCACTCCCGAGGGGAACCATTGTTTGAATGCGCCATCACGCTCATCGGCGGTATGCGTTCCCTCTGCCCTTTTCTTTCCACTTTCAAAATATTCCGTAAACGGTCCTTCGAGTCTACCCGCCTTGTAAGTCTCCAACTTTAGCAACTGACCCGCATCAAAAAAGTACTTGCATGTTCCGTCCAATAAAGAATCCTTATAATTCTCGTCCGATACGAGCTTTCCAGCCTCATTCCATATACGCCAATTACCATCCTTCCGCTTTTTCACAAAACGCCCTTCTGAAGCTTTGGTAACACCATCGACATGAAAAAATACGGCCTCGACAATCGTTGTATCCTGCACATGATTCATCGTTGCAGATAGCACCCCATCCGGGTAATATCGTTGCCAGCTGCCCACGGGCTTGCCGTGTTCATATTGCCCTTTGTAGAGCAGATTGCGCGTGTCTTTCCATTGCTGAACCCACACACCATCGCGCTTTCCCTTCGCATCCTTCCTATTGTAGTCGACACCCGGTTGACCCGACGGCAATTGTGCGCCCGGTTTGGGCTGGGCCGTCAGAAGGGTGGAAATGAAGAGTAATAAAGCTATCTGTAGGTATTTCATTCACTTAAACATTATCGGTTCAAAGATGGCCCCGGAAACGCAAAATTCACCAGGTGTGCGTAAATCCGATGGACTTGTGCAAAACAACGGCTGTTGCCGATGCAAAATTGCGTGCTAATTTTGCGCGCCGATCAGCGTGTTGTTGATCGAGTCCAAAAAAATCAACCATGAAAGTAACCGTAGTAGGTGCAGGCAACGTAGGCGCTACCTGTGCTGATGTGCTCGCTCACCGCGAGATCGCCAACGAAATTGTGCTGGTAGATATCAAGCCCAATTTCGCAGAAGGCAAAGCGCTCGACATTTGGCAAACAGCCCCCATCAATCTGTACGACAGCCGCACCATTGGCAGTACCGACGATTACAGCAAAACCGCCGACTCGGATGTGGTTGTAATCACCTCCGGACTGCCGCGCAAACCCGGTATGAGTCGCGATGATTTGATCGCTACCAATGCAGGTATTGTGAAAACAGTTACCGAAAATGTCATCAAGTATTCTCCCAACGCGAAAATTGTGGTGGTGAGCAACCCTCTCGATGTAATGACATACTGCGCTTACCTAACGGCCAAAGTTGATAGCAAGCGCGTGTTTGGTATGGCCGGTATACTTGATACGGCTCGTTACCGTGCATTTTTAGCCGAAGCTCTCAACTGCTCACCTAAAGACATTCAAGCCGTTCTTATGGGTGGCCACGGCGATACTATGGTTCCGCTTCCTCGCTACACAACCGTAGGTGGAATTCCGGTTACTGAACTCATTTCCGAAGAAAAATTGAACGCAATCGTTGAGCGCACAAAAACAGGCGGCGGTGAAATCGTGAACCTGCTCGGAACCTCTGCGTGGTATGCTCCGGGTGCTGCTGCTGCACAAATGGTGGAAGCCATCGTGCGCGACCAGAAGCGCATCTTCCCATGCTGCGTTTGGCTGCAAGGCGAATATGGTTTGAGCGACATCTACCTCGGTGTTCCTGTTGTTCTCGGTAAAAACGGAGTAGAGAAAATCATCGAGCTACAACTCAACGAAAGCGAGAAAGCACTTCTCAACTCATCTGCAAAAGCAGTGAAGGAAGTGATGAATGTGTTGGATACGATGAACGCGAACGCCTAAAATTTCGAATGGCGAATGGCGAGTGACGAATGACGAGGGCAATCCCTGAGCGGAGACCAAGGGATTAGCATATCAAAATAGAACGCATAAAAAGAGGCTGCCTCATCGGGCAGCCTCTTTTGTATATAGCAAGTTCAACTTACTTTCTCTTGGGCTGCAAAGATGGCTTTGGAGCTTGAGGCTGGGGGGCATTACCACCTTTAGGATCACGCACCTCAACAGGCACTTTCTTACTCTGATCAACGGCCGGCTGCGCACCCTGATCGGGCACTACAGGAGCGGTAACCATCTTCGGTGCCTTCTTCACAAACTTCAATTCATCGATGATGTTCTTTCCGCCCATCAACTTTTCTACGACGAAAAGCACATAGCGAATGTCTACCGAAATGGTACGCTGCAATTCCGGCTCAAATGCGATATCGCCACTCATAGCTTCCCAGTTACCATCGAATGCAATACCAACGATATTGCCATCGCCATCAATAACAGGGCTTCCTGAATTACCTCCGGTGATGTCGAGGTTGTGAATGAAGCACGTGGGCAACTCACCCTTGCTATTCGCATACCGACCAAAGTCTTTGTTGGTAATGAGTTCAGCCAACTTATCGGGCACCACAAACTCTGGGTTCGTGTTATCTCGCTTCTCCATAATACCGGCAGCTGTGGTATAATAGTCGTATCGAACAGCATCCGCTGCTTTGTAATCGTCCACCACACCATAGGTAACGCGCATCGTGCTATTGGCATCAGGAGCAAACGTTTTAACCGGACTCATCTCTCGCAAGCCGGCGACGAAATTGCGCATGCCCTTGTTGAATTTCTGCTGCGGATTCATGCCGCGGAATTTCATGGCATGTTCCATCGAACTTGAAGCTGCAATAAAGGCCAAGTCCTTATCAATCGCCTTCGCATTGGGCTTTTTCATAAATTCCTTTAAGCGATTTTTATCCGTGAAGATGGATGTCTCAAAAAGCTTATCGGCATAAGCACCTGCGCTGCCTTTGAATTTCGAATCAAGCATTTCATGCCAGCTCGGGCGATCCGTCTGGATGCGCTCGCGATACAAGTTGGTCAGATTCACAAATACAACTTTGTCGGTCGACGCATCATACTCCTTGAAAAACGCTTCGATTTCCGCGTCCAAACCAGCCATCGCCTCGTTGCGCTTCGTTTCGTCGGTTTCAGCCAACGCCTTCTTAATGGCGTCACCCATACCGGAAGCGAAGCCCATAAATTCAGCGCCACCGGCACCACACATCGATGAATAGGTAGAAGCTTTTACAAACGGATCCCATTCCTTGTAATAATCTTGAACCAGTTTAAGTGTTTCTCCATATTTCGATTTCGCGTTGCCATTAGTATTTACCCAACGTGTAAAATCACCTTCAATCAACTCCTTATCGCCTTTCACATTCAATCGCTTCAACCCGCGTGTTTGCCCGATATAGTATTTCCAGCTGTTTGCTGTCGAAGCATACTTGGCAGCATACATTAAGCGCACACGCTCATCTTTATCCATCACACTCTTCCAGCTCTCCAGCTTGGTACCAAAGCATTCAATCAACGCTGGGTTGCGAGTTTCAACCGCTTGCTCAATTCCAAAAGAGGTGAGGTAACGAGAAGTGCGACCCGGAAAGCCCATTATCATGGTAAAATCACCTTCAGATACACCATCAATATTCACCGGCAAGAAGTGCTTAGGCTTGTAAGGAACATTCTCCTTGCTAAACGCAGCCGGCTGATTGTTTTTATCGGCGTATATACGCAGCATAGAGAAGTCGCCCGTATGACGTGGCCACATCCAGTTGTCGGTATCACCACCGAACTTACCAACGCTTTCGGGGGGATTTCCAACCAGTCGAATATCGCTGAACGTCTGGTACACCATCATGTAATATTCATTGCCATAGAAGAACGATTTCACTTCTACTTCGTACTGACCATTGTTGGTATTGGCTGCAATCAACTCCTTGGTTTTCGCTGCAAGCGCTTTTTCACGATCGCTTTCAGCCATGCCATCATTCACAACTGCAAGCATCTGCTGTGTCACGTCATCGATACGCACCAGAAATGAAATCTTGAAATCAGCAATGGGCAATTCCTCCGCTAAACTCTTCGCACAAAACCCATTCACCAATAAATTATTCTGCACAGTTGACAGTGTCTGGATGGCATCATACCCACAATGGTGATTCGTAAATATCAATCCCTGACTACTCACCACCTCGCCGGTGCACTGACCGTAATTCAAACGCACAATCGCATCTTTCAGTGATGCTGTGTTGATACTATAAATTTCCTCCTTGGTAAGGTTCAAGCCCAAACCTTTCATTTCAGCCTCATTCATCCGATTGAGCAGGCTCACCAGCCACATACCCTCATTGGCCCATAGCGAAAGGGGCATCAGCGAAAGCAGAACTGCTGCGAAGTAGATTGTTTTTTTCATGATTCTAAATTATATCGGTTAATTGTTGTGGTAATTTTTCTTCTTATTTATTGGCGCCAACCGGCTGCCATTGTTGGCGTTCGATGAGTGTGTCTAACTCGGCATAGATTCGTTGAAGTGATGTTGGACCCTTATAGCGGTTCAACACGCGATGGAGTTTTCCATCATGAGCGATGCCGGTTATAATATTCGGCAAGTCGTGCACCCTATCGTTGTCGTATACAGCGTTCATTTGAAAATAACCTATTTCGGCGGCTTTCTTCATCACGTGCTGCACATCTGCGTTATCAATATTCGCATAGAAACCACCAATGCGATCCACATGGTTCTTACCCACATAAATGCCACGTCCATCTTTCATTACGGTAAGTTCGAAAATCGGGCACATACCAAAACATGCTCCGCGAGAATAGTACAGTAATGTATCCGTTGCAAGAAGGGGCATCGTATTTACAGCGGGTGTATCAGCAACTGCCGCAACTGTTGGTGCAGCAGCAATAGGTGCTTCAACGTGCTTTCTATTGCATGCAGCAATAAGACAAGCTACCATTACAACGATGAATAAGCGCGTCATTTCTTCTTTCCCTGTTGAGCAAGTTTTTGTCGCTGGGCCTTTTGTGCATCTTCCAATCGCTGCATGAAGCTGCTTTTGGCTTGGGGCTTCTTCTTGTTCTCTTCAATCTTCGCACGTATCGAACTCTCATCGATGAAGTACTTCTTGATGGCCCACATTTGTCCGATGCTCACCATATTGGCCATGAAGTAATACAAACTCAAACCGGATGGTTGATTGTTGAAGAAGAACAACATCATCACCGTGAAAATATTCATCATAACGGTCATGTTGGGCATGCCCGGCTGTTGAGCCATTTGCGGCTGACTTCCCATACTCAATTTAGAGTAGAAGAACGTCGAAATACACATCATAATGGTAAAGCCGCTGACGTGGTTTCCGTAAATAGAACTCAAGATGGGGATGTGCTGATCCCAACTCAGTATACTGTCGTATGCCGCTAAATCATCGGCCCACAAAAAGCTCTTTCCCCGTAACACAATTTCTGCAGGAAAGAAACGGAACATCGCGTAGAGAATAGGCATCTGCAACAGCACAGGTATGCATCCCGCAAATGGGTTCACACCTGTTTGACGATAAAGGGCCATTGTAGCGGTCTGCTTGGCCATCGCGTCTTTACCATCATACTTCTTATTAATCTCGTCAATTTCCGGTTTCAATACACGCATCTTCGCGCTGCTCAAAAAATTCTTCCAGGTAATGGGGAAAAGAACCGTTTTAATGCTCAAGGTCACCAACAGGATAATAAGCCCCCAGCTACCTATAAATGAGGAGAAGAACCAAAACAACGGGCGCACACAATAGCGATTGACCGTCCCTATGATGCTCCAGCCATAATCAATTACTCTATCTATCTCCTCTGTATTGAGTTTCTTCAGCTCCTTATAGTCATTCGGACCAAAATAAAAGGTCATTTCACCGAATGCATTCTCGCCGCCCTGCATGGACAGCAACAATTTAGACTGATACAGCTTGGTATGCAAGCTATCTTGAGGTACGTTCACCTGCAAATACGACCCCTTGGCGAAGCCATTCTTGGCAATTACAGCGGCCGAGAAGTAGTCTTGTTTAAAGGCAACCCATTGCATAGACTCTTCGGTAGTGTAGCTGTCATCATCGGATTCGCTCAAATAATCACGGTCTTCCTCACCTTCCCGATAGTAAACTGAGCACCTCGACCTCTCGGCAGACAGTCCCTTTTCATTATTCATTCCGGCGGCCAACCACTCGAGCTGCAAAGGCTTCGAACTCATCTCAAGCTCATTGCCCAACCCATTGGCATTCACCTTCACATCCACGGAGTATGCATCGGGCTGAAGCGTATAGATCAAATCGAGGTATTTGGCCGGATCCTGGGTGCGCAACCGCATGGTAAGAGTGCCTGCACTCTGGGAAGCGTCCACTTCACCAGCGCTCGGCTCGAAGTAAAACTCATCGGAAGCGAATTCGCCCTTACCTGAAACATTCAGCTTGAACTTCATGGAAGAATAGGCTTCGCTCCAGAGTCGAATATTCTCCTTCGTTACGTAGTTCTGATAGCCATCGAGCAATTCAGCAGATGTAAACAAACCACCCTTCGAAGAAACAGTCAACTTGACCTTCGAATTTCGAAGGACTACCGAAGTGGGCTCACCCTCAGTGGCGGCGGCCAGAATACCATATTTTCCGATCTGCTGCTGGTTTACCAGCGCTTGTTGAAGCGAATCACTGCCTGTTGTATCAACAACGGCAACTTGCTGCTCAGGCGCCGCAGGAGGAGGAGTTTGTTGGGTAGCTGTGCTATCGAGTTGGGCCTGCTGTTCCTGTCGAATCTTCTCCTGTTCATTGGCCTGGTACCACGAAAAGCCCAGCAAGAGTAAAATCATCAGCGTAAAGCCAATCGCGGTGTTTTTGTCAAATTTCATATCGAATCTAAAAGGCCGCCAAAAGTCGCTACGAATCGGGCAAATCGAAAATATTTTTTATGAAAAAGAGGTCTGGATTCGGAAAGGTGTATTCTGATGCATTCAGCCCCATTTTTGCGCTCATGAATATGCGTTCATCGCTAATCCTAACCGCGGCCTCGACGCTGTTGCTGTTGTTGCAATTAGCAACCGGTAGCGTTTCTATTCCCTATGGGCAGTTAGCAGATGCGCTCCTTGGTGGTTCGGATGCAGACCCCACGCATGTCACGATTCTTTGGGATTCTCGCATTCCCCGAACGCTGGCCGCCATACTCGCTGGTGCATCCCTTTCCTGGAGCGGTATGCTCATGCAAACCCTGTTCAGAAATCCGCTGGCAGGGCCTTCCATGCTCGGAGTGAGCTCAGGAGCCAGTCTGGGGGTTGCCATGCTGGTTCTTGGAAGCGGTGGTGCACTGGGGATTGCTGGTATAACCGGTTACATCAGCATTTCTGTAGCTGCTTTTGCAGGCGCATTTCTATTGCTAGCCCTCGTGCTCTTAGTAGCGCGCCGATTCGCCGATGAATCCACCCTGCTCATATTCGGCATTATGCTCACCTTCTTCACTTCTGCTGTAGTAGACGCCCTTCAATCGCGCGCCGGCAGCGAAGCATTGCGTTCCTATATCACCTGGGGTATGGGCAATTTTGGTGATTGCAATTTCACTGAAATCATCTTTTTACTAGCTGCGCTTTTCACCGGAATCGCAATAACCGCTCGATTCCTTTCCGCCCTCAACCTCATGCTTCTGGGAGAAACGTATGCTCAAACTATGGGAGTCAATGTGCGTAGTGTTCGAATTTCAATGATGATCGCTACCGGTATTCTGGCAGGTTGCGTCACGGCCTTCTGTGGCCCCATAGCCTTCATTGGGTTGGCAGTGCCGCACCTTTCTCGTTGGCTCACACAAACGGCCGATCACCGAAAAAACCTGCTCAGCACCCTCTGGCTCGGAGCCATCACTGCCCTGCTCTGCGATTGGTTGAGCAGAATGACAGCCTTGCCACTCAATACCATTGCCTCGGCATTGGGCGCTCCATTCGTGATTGCGCTTGTCATTCGATGGAAACGATTTAGCCCGTTGATATGAGCACACCATCCCGTCTACACATTCAAAACCTCGCTTTTTCGTATCCGGAAAAAGAACTTTTTACCAACGTACATTTCTCGGTCGATGCGGGCACGATTGCCTCTATTCAGGGGCGTAATGGTACCGGCAAAAGCACTTTGCTGAAATGCATAGCGGGACTTCTTCAACCGAGCGAAGGCATTGTTTCGGTCGATGAAACACAGCTCAACACACTGCAGCCGCTCGAACGCTCCCGGCATATCGGGGCTCTTTGGACCGACCGCATGCGCCTGCCGGGCTTCACATTGCGCGACCTCGTATTTATGGGAACTTTCAACGCCCAAAAATCTGCTTCTTCCCTGGCCCTAAAAACAACCACGGAAGCATGTCTTTCTTCACTCGAACTGCAATCACTCGCCGACCGCCCCTTGCACAAGCTCAGCGATGGTGAGCTGCAAAAGGGAATGATTGCCCGTGCGCTTGCCCAACAGCCTTCCTTTTTGTTACTCGACGAACCAACCACTTATCTGGACTACATCGCCAAAGAAGAGCTCATGCAGACTCTAGCACATGTCTGCAAAACCAAGCAAATCGGCATTCTGTTTACCTCTCACGATTTGGAAATTATTCGCTCCTTTGCGACTCATCAATTCGAGATGACGAACGGCACGGTTCACCGCCTTTGCTGATGCCATTTTGACTTGTTAAAAGGTTAAAACTGCTTACTTTCGTGCCCCCAAACTTTTCGCTATGAATATTACGGTTGTCGGATCAGGCTATGTGGGCCTAGTCACAGGAACTTGCTTTGCAGAAACAGGTAACAATGTGACATGCGTTGATATTGACGCAGCTAAAGTGGAGCGAATGCAAAAGGGTGAAATTCCCATTTATGAGCCGCATCTCGATGTGCTTTTCGAACGGAATATCCGCGAACAACGTCTGCTTTTTACAACCGACCTGAAAAGTGCAGTTGACACCGCGCAAATAATTTTCCTCGCATTACCCACGCCCCCCGGAGAAGACGGAAGTGCCGATTTGAGTTATGTGTTGAATGTAGCCCATGAGCTGGGAAAAATAATTTCTGACTACAAAGTAATTGTCGACAAAAGCACTGTTCCTGTTGGTACAGCAGAAAAAGTGCACCATGCGATTGCTCAGCATACATCCATTCCATTCGACGTAGTGAGCAACCCTGAATTCCTTCGCGAAGGTTTTGCCGTTGATGATTTCATGAAGCCCGACCGCGTAGTGATTGGAACCGAAAGCGCGCGTGCCCGCAAACTGATGGAAGAACTCTACAAGCCGTTCACGCGTCAGGGAAACCCTATTATCTTCATGGATGAGCGCAGTGCTGAACTTACCAAGTATGCTGCAAATGCATTTCTCGCTACGAAGATTTCGTTTATGAATGAAATAGCCAACTTCTGCGAGCGTGTTGGCGCCGATGTAGACATGGTGCGCATGGGAATGGGCACCGATACGCGCATCGGTAAGCGATTCCTTTTTCCCGGTATTGGCTACGGAGGCTCGTGCTTTCCGAAAGACGTGCAGGCCCTATTTCATAGCGGTATGGAGAATCATTATGAATTCAAAATTCTCAAGAGCGTGATGAAAGTGAACGAGCGCCAAAAAACAATTTTGCTTGGCCCTATTCTCGATCATTATCAGGGTTCGTTAACTAACAAGACCATAGCGTTGTGGGGATTGGCATTCAAGCCCGATACCGACGACATTCGCGAGGCGCCCGCATTGTATATGATTGAGCATTTGCTCGAAGCCGGAGCGCGCATCGTGGCTTTCGACCCGGAAGCGATGGAAAATGTGAAGCGCCAAAAGGGTTATCCAATAACCTATGCTGCCGATCAATACGAGGCTCTGAAAGAAGCCGACTGCCTGCTTATTTGCACAGAATGGAGTGCTTTTCGAACGCCCGATTTTGATAAGATGAGCAGTCTACTGAAATCGAAAACTATTTTCGACGGGCGCAATTTGTATGACCTCGATAAAATGAACGAGCTCGGTTATTACTACAAGAGTATTGGTCGTTCGGTGATTGAAAGTTAATTTTCACCTTTCGAAGAATCATCTCTTTTTTCAGGTGTGAAATGATACTTCACCGAAACAGTCGTAGCCTGTTGCGGCTTTTCTTCCGTTGGTATTTTCCAATAAGCGTTTTCATCATCGGGCAATTCGGGCTCTAACTCGTATTGATATGCTTTACGTTGAGGCCCTTGCTTACGCCACCAAATAGCAGCAAGCGCACCAACAAAAAAGCCGCACGCATGGCCTTCCCACGAAATTTTCTTGTCGACCGGAAATACATACCAAACAAGCGATCCATAATATAATACGACCACAAGTGCCACACGTTTCAGCATCGGGTTATCGCGTATTATCCCACTCAACAACAAGAACGCAAACTCCGCGTAAATAAGCACACTGGCTCCAATATGATTCCCCTCTCGTCCGGCAAACCACAGAATCACAGGTGATAGAAGCATAAGCGCAAAAAATACCGGCAAGGCTATAGTTCGATAGAAATAGAACAGGAAGGAATTCAACACAAAAAAAGCCATTGAATTTTGTGTGATATG
>Ga0315902_10012339_pt1 | contig 11125 bp, 3 predicted proteins | sample LakEriMetagenome_9_FD_203523 | JGI IMG/M metagenome (GOLD analysis project Ga0315902, IMG submission 203523) | Freshwater fungal communities from buoy surface, Lake Erie, Ohio, United States - Buoy 12 MA117 | ecosystem: Environmental > Aquatic > Freshwater > Lake > Lake biofilm | place: USA...
GCCCAGGTCCAGGCGCAGGGCCTCGATCAGCTCGCCCGCGCGCAGGTATTCGGCCTGGGCCTGGCGCGAGACGCTGTCCACATAGCCGCCCTGGTAGATCGGCACATTGAGCTGCAGGCCCACGCTGCCGTTCACGTAGCCGGACTGCGGGGCGTTGAAGTTCTCGCTGCGCGAACGCTGTACCTGCGCCACCAGATCCAGCGTGGGCAAGTGGCCGGCGCGGGCCTTGGCCATCTCTTCGCGCGAAGCGTCGCGCTGCGCCTGCAGGCTGCGCACTTCGGGGCTGGAGGCCACGGCCAAGGCCACCCACTCCTCCACCGACGCGGGCTGCGGGCCCTGAAGGGCCAGACGTGCAGGGTCCAGACGTGCCAACTCTCCCACCGGGCGGTTGACCAAGGCCTGCACCTGCCGGCGTGACAGCTCTACCTGCTGCATCGCCTCCAGCTCCTGGGCGCGGTTCAGGTCCAGCCGGGCCTGCACCTCGTCCACGTCGGTACGCGTACCTGTGCCTGCGGCCAGGCCCTTGCGCGCGGCGTCCAGCTGCGTGGTCAAAAAGGTCTTTTGCGCCTGCACCAGGGCCAACTGGTCACGCGACAGCAGGGCCTCCAAAAAGATGCCCGTCACGCGAACACCCAGGTTCTGCGTCTCTCGTGCCAACACGGCCTCGGCGTCCTGCACCAGGTAGCCGGCCTGGCGCACGGCCGCCTGCTGGGGCTGGCGGTACAAGGGCTGGCGCAGCGTGAGCGTCTCGTTCTGGCTGAAGTAGCGCTCATTCGTCGTCTGCGACTGGCCCAGAAAGTTGACCGAATCGCGCTCGGAATCGTTCTTGAAGCGGCTGGCGCTCAAAGACAGGCTGGGGCGCAATTGCGATTGCGCCTGAGGCAGGCGCTCTCGGCCCGCCACCGCCTGCGCGCGCGCGGCGCGCAGCGTGGGGTCGTTGACCATGGCCGCTTGCCACGTCTGCAGCAGGCCCAAGGGGCGGGAGGGGTCCACCGTGGCATCAGCCAGCCCCTGCACGGCCGGGGGCTCCCAGCGCGGCGTGCCTGCGCCCGTCTCGTTCAGGCTCTTGCCCACCGTGCCGTCCCAAGCGCCGCGCACGCTGCCCCAGGCCCCTTGCAAGCGCTCCACCCCGCGGTGCAGGGCCTCGGGGAAGTAGATGCCGTCGGCGCGGTCGCTGGGCGGGGACTGGGTGGATGCAGTGGTCTGGGCCAGAGCCGCGACCGGGGCTGAGGCAGTGCCCATCGCGGCCACGGCAGCAAGCACTGCCACTGCCAGCACTGGCCTTGCACCCGTGCCCGTGTGGCCAAGCTTCTTCACAACGCGAGCCACCTCACTGCTCCTTCATGGAAGAGGCCACACGGCGCGTCAGCGGGTGCAGCAGGTAGGTCAGCACCGTGCGCTCGCCTGTGCGGATGATCACCTCGGCCGGCATGCCGGGCTGGATCTGGTGCTTGCCCAGGCCCTTCATGCCCTCAGGCGTCAACTGCACGCGGGCCAGAAAGTAGCTCATCGTGCCCTGCGGCGTCTGCTCTGCCAGCAAGTCGGCCGACACCGACTTCACCTCGCCCTCCACCACCAATTGCGGTGAGTGGGCAAAGGCCGAGAAACGCACGTCGGTCTTCAGACCCGGCTGCACGGTGTCAATCAAGTGCGGCGGAATGCGCGCCTCCAGCATCAGCGCCTCCTTCTCAGGCACGATGTCCATCAGCTTCTGGCCCGGGGGAATCACGCCGCCCACGGTCTGGAACTGCAGGCCCACCACCTGGCCCGTGGCCGGCGACTTGATCACCGTGCGCTCAAGCTCCTCGCCCAAGGCCCGGTAGCGTCCCTCATCCGACTGCACCTCGCGGGCCACCTCGGCCAGCTGGGCATCCGTTTCCTTGCGGTAGTCCTGCTGCCGCGAGAGGGCGCGCTGGCGCAGTTCCGCGATGCTTTGCCTCGCCCGAGCCATGTTGCCCTGAAGGTCGATCAATGCAGTGGCGATCTCGGCCACCTGGCGCTCCAGGTCCAGTTGCTGGTTACGCGGTGCGTAGCCTTCCCTGACCAGGCCGCTGATGTTGCCCAGCTGCTCCTGCACCAGCCTGCGCTGTGCACCACGGCTTTCCAGCATGCCGCTGTAGGCGTTGATGGCGGCCTCCTGCCCTCGGATGCTCTCCTCAATGGCCTGGAGGTCAGCACGCAACGCCGTCTTTCGAGTGGCGAACAACTGCTCCTGGGTAGCCAGGTGGCGTGCGATGAGCGGGTCTGCCGCGGCCTGGCGCAGCTCCGGGCCAAAGTCGATTCGATCGCGGCCCAACTGCTCGGCCAACAGGCGGGCCTCCATGGCGCGCAGGGCCAGGTAACGTTGCCGCACGGCCTCGAAGTTGGCGCGCGTGGCAGCCTCGTCCAGGCGGGCCAGCACTTGGCCTTGCTTGACTTCGTCGCCCTCGCGCACCAGCACCTCGCGCAGCAAACCTCCTTGCAGGTGCTGCACGGCCTTGCGCTTGGTGTCGATGGCCACCGTGGCCTGCGTTGGGACACCTTCGTCCAGGGGCGCCATGGCCGCCCATACGAAAAAGACAGCCAGCCCGGCCACCAGCACCCACAGGCCAGTGCGCCCCAGGCGGGCAGATCGAGAGGCTGATGCGGACTGAGCACCCTGATCAGCCAGGGAAGTGTTGTCGTTCTGGTTCATCGCTTTCGCTTTAGGCTGATGCCGGGGCCGCGCCTGCAGCAGACGCTGGCGGCGACGAGGATGGTACGGACGCAGCCTGGGCCGCCGCAGCTGCGCGCAGGGCTTCCAGCACCGCATCACGCGGACCTTCGGCCTGCACCCTGCCCTCATGGAGCAACAAGAGGCGGTCGGCCAAAGCCACAGCACCTGGCCGGTGCGTGATCATGACCACCGAGGAGCCCTGGGCCTTCAACTGCAGCACAGCCCGCGCCAGCGCAGCCTCTCCTACATCATCCAGATTGGCATTGGGTTCGTCCAGCACCACCAGGCGGGGTTGACCGTAGACCGCGCGCGCCAAGGCCAAACGCTGCCGCTGCCCACCCGACAGCACGGCCGCGGCTTCACCGACTGGCGTGTCGTAGCCCTTGGACATACGAAGAATCATCTCGTGAAGGCCCGTGGCGCGAGATGCAGCAATCACCCGGTCCGAGTCCACTTCACCCAGCCGTGCGATGTTCTCCGCGATCGTGCCCTCGAACAGCTCGATATCCTGGGGCAGGTAGCCCACATGCGGGCCCAATTCCACTCGGTCCCAGCCGTCCACCGGGCGGCCATCCATCAGGACTTCACCCTGCACATCGCCCCAGATACCGAGCATCACCCGCGCCAGCGTGGACTTGCCCGACCCACTCGGGCCCAGCACCACCAGCACTTGGCCTGCCGGCAGCTCCACGCTCACGTCCTTCAAGATGGGCGAGGGCCGGCCTGGCACCGTTACCGTCACCCCCCGAATGCTGAGCTGCCCCGTGGGTGGCACGCGCTGCAAGGCAGGGTCCCTTGGAGGGTGCTGTGCCAGCAGGGCCGACAAGCGCAGAAATGCCTGCTTGGCGGTGATGTAGCCGCGCCACGTGCCCACCAGCATGTCGATGGGCGCCAGCGCACGCGTCATCAGCACGTTGGCGGCAATCATCGCCCCAGGGCTCAGTTGGCCGTCAATCACCAGCAGGGCACCGGCCCCCAGAGAGAGGGACTGCTGCGTGTAGCGTATGAACTTGCTCACCGCGGTGATGCGGTGGGTCTGCCCCTGGGAGGCCGTGCCCGCGTGCAAGGCCGCCTCATGGCGCACCCACCAGTGGCGCTTGAGTTGCGGCGCCATGCCCATGGCCTCCACCACTTCAGCACTTCGCAGCTTGCCCTGCAGGTACTGATTGGCTTCGGTCTGCGCTTGTTGGGCCGCTTCGGCAGGGGCTACAGCCCTCCGGTGCCCCAGCGCAGCCAGCAGTCCCTGGACCACCGCAAAACCGATCGACAACCATCCCAGAAAGGGATGCAGCAAAAACATCACGCCAATGTAAAGGGGCACCCAAGGCAGGTCAAAGAAGGCGAACACGCCGTTGCCCGTGATGAACTGCCGCACCTGCAACAGATCGGTAAATGCCTTGCCAGGCTGGTGGCCCGGGGCATTCATGGCCGAGACCCGCGCATCAAAGCTGGCTTCAAAGACACGCGTGCTCAAACGCTCGTCAAAGCGTATGCCGGTGGCCACCAGCAAGCGCGAACGGCCCCATTCTGCAAGCGCCATCACACCAAACATCACCAAGGCGATGATGGACACCGACAACAGCGTGAGGGTGTTCTGGCTCACCATGACCCGGTCGTACACCTGCAGCATGTACAGGGTGGGGGTGAGCATCAGCAGGTTGGCCAGGGCGCTGAGCAGGCCCACCACGGCAAACTCGCGGCGGAAGGCCATGAGCGCCTGCCAGACCTCCCGCCCTCGCAACGTAGTACCAGTTACAGGGGCGGGTGGCAGCTCTCGCACCGTGACCGCCGGGCCTGCGGGTTGCGCTGTGGGCGTGCTCATGCTGCACCTCCGGTGCCAGAGGCTGCGAGCTGCACAGGCCCGCTCGCCGCGCCCCGGGCCGCAGCGCCGCCTGCCTGCGCAGCGGCTTGTGCCGCGGCCTGTGCACGCGCCTGCGCTTCGGCCTGCGCCTTCTGCATGGCGGCCAGCACTTCATCGCGCGGGCCAAAAGCCTGCTGCTGGCCTTCCACCAGCAGCAAGATGCGGTCACAGGCGGCGAGCACCGACTGTCGGTGCGTCATCAAGACCACGGTAGCTCCGCGCTGCTTCAGCGCGGCCAGCGCCGCCAGCAAGGCGGCGTCACCGGCTTCGTCCAGGCTGGCATTGGGCTCGTCCAGCACCACCAGGGAGGGCCAGCCGTAAAGCGCCCGAGCCAGAGCCACACGCTGGCGCTGCCCGCCAGACAGCACTGCGCCGTCGCGGCCTACTGGCGTATTCAAGCCTTGGGGCAGACTGTCCACCAGGCCCTGCAGTCCAGCAGCGAGGACAGCCTCGCGCAGGCGGGTCTCATCCGGCGCTCCGAATCGGGCGATGTTCTCTGCCACTGTGCCCTCAAAGAGCTCAACACCTTGAGGCAGGTAGCCCAGGTGCGGGCCCAGCTCAGCCTTGTCCCAGCTGTAGACGTCGGCGCCGTCCAGGCGCACCTTGCCCTGCATGGCAGGCCACAGACCAACCAGCAGCCTGGCCAACGTGGTCTTGCCGGCTGCCGAGGGGCCGATCACGGCCAGGGCCTCCCCCGGTTGCAGGGCAAATTGCACGCCTTTCAAGATGGGCGGGCCAGGAGGCTGGCCTGGCTGGGCCGGCGCGCCGGCCATCAACTGCTCCACGGTGAGCACGCCCCGCGGCGGGGGCAGCGACATGCCAGGCTCCCGTGCGGGCAGCGCTGCCATCAAGACTTCGAGGCGGGCCCAGGCATCACGCACGGCCACCACGCTCTTCCACTGCTGCACCATCTGCACCAAGGGCGCCAACACACGGCCGCCGATGATCGAGGCCACGATCATCATGGCCGGGCCACCGTTGAGCTGGTTGCGCAGAAGCAGCCAGGCAGACAAGCCCAGGAGGGCCGAACCGAGCAGCTGCTGGATCAGTTTGGAAAGCGCCTGGTAGCCGCCGGCTGCCATGCTGGCCTGGGCCTGCAAGCCCAGAAATTCCCGCTGGCGGGCAATCCATCGTGCATGCACCGCCTTCTGCATGCCCATGGCCTCCACCACCTCGGCATTGCGCAAGGCGCCATCGGCAAACTGCTGCGCGCCCTGTGCGCTGCGGTTGGCGGCCGTCAACGGGGCCTGCGTGCTGCGTTCGGTCAGCGCCGCCACCAACACCTGCAACACCGCGCTGGCCAGCGTCACCCACCCCAGCCAGGGGTTGATCAAGTACACCAGCACCAAAAAGACCACCGCCACCGGCACTTCCATCAGCGCGCTGAGAAACGGCCCGTGCAAGAACTCGCGCACGGTGCGCCAGTCATTCAGCGGTTGCAGGGTACCGCCAGGCATCTGGCGGCGGCGGGCTTCAAAGGTCAGGTCAAACAGGCGTGGGCTGATGTGGCGGTCCAGCTCATGGCCGGCCTCATGCAGCATCTCGCCTCGCACCCACTCCAAGGCTTCCATGATGGCGTAGGCCAGCATCACGGCCAGCGTCAGCATCAACAAGGTGCCGTGGCTGCGGCTGTTCACCACCCGCTCGTACACCTCCAGCATGTACACCGAGGGCGCCAGGACGAGCAGGCCGGCGATGATGGTGAAGAGGAAGGCGCGGCGCAAATCAACAGCTCGCGTTTCCAATGCTTCCCTCAGAGCCGACGTCGGCCGACTTCCCGCTGCCCCACCGCCTGCCTGAGAAGAGTGGTTGTGCGCTCTAGGTGGCTTGTTCATTCCATATGACTTCTCGGGATGGACACCCACCCCTCAAGAAAAAAACCCCGCCCCTTTCTGGGGGGCGGGGTTTTCTGCAGCTGACTCGAGGCTGGCAATGCCAGCCTCGTCGCATCAGCCCTTGAAGCCGGTCACACCGGTGGTGGCGGTCACGCCGTTTGCATTGGTACCGGTCAGCGTAGTGGTACCGACCAGGACGATCGCCTCATCGGCGCCGTCGGTACCATCGGTTCCGATCTCCAGCAGGAGGTCGGTGCCACTGGCCGATGCGATGAAGGAGCCGTCAGCGGTGTAGTAGCCCTGGGTCGTCCTGTACTCATTGGCAAGCAATCCACCACCAGCGTCCAGCGTCAACGCTGCCAGGCCACTCAGGCTGATGACATCACCTGCCTTCAGGCTGAGTACGTCGACGCCAGCCGCGAAGGTGGTGACGCCATTCGCAGAACCTGCGACACCGACAGTTTGTGCAGCGTCGGTGAATGCATAGGTGACCTTGGCAGCCGTGGCCGCCTTGGCCAGGGCGTCGTTGGTAGCACTGCCTTCCACGATAACGGACGCAGCCACAGCCACTACGGCACTGGCGTTCGCAGCACCCAAGTTGGCCGCCGAGTCACTCAGAGCCAGTGCCGACTCATTGGCAAGCTGTCCGTTGATCACAGCAGCTTGAGCGACCTTGGCTGTCTGGCCCGAGGCCAAGCCCACAGCAGCTGCGCCGTCGAGCAGTGCCTTACCCGAGTCTGAATTGATCGCGTTGAGCAGACTCGACGCGCTATCCGTCACGCTGTAAGTGCCGCTCAACTTGCCCGAGTCGACGATTGTCCCCATGTTTGCCACAGAGCCAGAGCCCGTCACCACCACTGCAGTGGCCTTGCTCAAGGCGGTGACGCCCGTCGCAAGCCCGTTGGCGTCCGTCAAGTTTGCTGCGGTTGCAGTGATCTTGTCGAACTTGGCCAGGGTGTTGGTGGTGTAGATCGTCTTGGCATCAGCGAACGAAACGTCGCCGGTGACTTGCACTGCCGTGGCCGCTTGCACCGTGGCCGCGCCGCCGATGATGAGGTTGGCTGCAGAGTCCGCCAGCTTGAAGCTGTACAGCTGACCCGCGTTACCGCCCACGCCGTCGTTGAGTGCCCGTACCGCGTTCAGCGAGGTAATTGACACCGAGTCCGTCACCGCGATGCTCGCCACCTTCGCCAAGGCTGCTGCGTTGGCTGCTGCCAGGATGTTGGCGGACGAGTCAGAGACCGCCACGCTGCCCGCCGCAGTGGTGAGCTTCGCAGACGCAGCATCCACCGCGGCCAGCGCCGTGGCTTCAGAAGCGGTGAGCGCAGTGGCGTATCCACCGGCCGCTACCGTCACCGTTCCCGCCACAGCCTCCAGGTTGGCTGCAGAAGCTCCCGACAGCGCCTTCGCACTGTCGGAGATGGCGAACAGCGCCTTGCCAAAAGTGGCAGCGTTGTTGGCATCGGTGCCCTTTGCGATATTGCTGAGGCCCAGCAAGGTATTGGCCTGCGCCACCGTAGCGGCGGTACCGCCTGTGCCGCCCGTGATGGAGACCGAGGTCGCCAGCGCCAGGTCGGCAGTGGTCACAGTGGCAGTCGTGGTCAGCGCAGCTGCGGTATCCGTCACCTTGAATCCGCCGCTGATGTTGGCAACACCGGCCAGGGTCTTGGCCTCTGCGGCGGTCGCATCCGTCTGGGTGGAATCCACCGTGATGGTGCCCGCAGCAGCCCTCGTCGCCGCTGCGCCAGCGGCCACTGCTGCAGCAGAGTCCTTGATATTCAGGGTCAAGGTTGCAGCAGCACCCTTGCTAGCCAGCAGCGCGGCGGCATTGGCGACCGTCACGCCCTGCAGACCAGCCGTGGCCGTGTCAGCATCAGCGGTGATGGCAGCCGCCTTGGCGAGGTTAGCCCCCATGCCGATCAGGTTGGCAGGGCTGTCGGTCACGCTCAGCACAGCCGTAGCCTTCGCCGTCAGGATAGTCTGAGCCTGTGCAGCGGTGGCCTGGTCGGTCACAGTCACGGTGGTGGCACCTGCCACGTTACCGCTTGCGGCCAGATTGGCTGCCGTGTCGCTGAGGCTGTAGACCGTGTAGCTGTCGGCATTGGTGGCGGCCAGAATCGCCCCAATGCTCGCTGCCGTGGTGGCGTCTGTCACCTGGATACCCAGGGCACCAGACGCCGTCGCGAGTACGGAGGTGGCAGCCGCTGCGATGTTGGCAGCGGTGTCCTTCACCACGTAGCCGGATCCGGCGGCGATCACAGCGGCATTTCCAGCAGCCGTGATGTTGGCAAGCGAGTCCACCACCACATAGCCGGCGGCGGTCTTCAATGCGGCAGGCAGGGCCTGCAGCTCAGCGACCGTTGCGGCGATCTTGCCGTTGTAGTCCGTGCGCGCTGCTGCGGTCAACGAGGCGTTGTCCTTGCCGAGCGTGATGGCCACACCGTCTACCGTCAACGCGGTAGATTGCTTGAGCACGTCCTTGAGGTTGAAGTTGTTGGTGCCGTCGGTGACCGTGGTGTCGGCATAAGCCGCCACAAATCGATCCGCCGTGGTGGCGATGCTGTACTTCGCAGAGGCTTCGAACAGCGCGGTCAGCTGCTTGGCTGTAGCAAGATCCACCACGTCGCTGGCCGTGAAGGATGTTCCGGTCACAGCATCCGCCAGAGTCAGCAGGTTGGCTGAAGTGTCGGTCACCTTCAGGGAGGCCGTGGGGACCGTTGCTGCTGCCAGCGCCTTGAACTGCGCCACGTTGACCGCGGTGTTGGACGTCAGCGTATAGCTGCCAGCTGTGCTGCCGCCGATCAAGAAGTCAGCAATGGCCGCAGCTGAGTCGGTTACATCGGTCGAGACCAGCTTGGCGGCCAGATTGGCCTTCAGCGTCGTGTACTGTGCCACCGTCTGGGTACCCGTGACCGTGACATTTCCACCGGCTGTCTTCACGGATGCCACGTTGGCAACCAAGTTGGCAGCGGTGTCCGTGACTGCAAAGCCGGCAACCCCGAATTTGCTGACCGATCCGGCCAACACGGCAGCCTCAGACGCCAAGGCTGCAGCGCCTGACATCGTGAGCGCCGTGGCGCCGGCCACTGCACCGGCTGAAGTAGTCTTCGCCAGGTTGGCCGCCGTATCCGTCAAGCTGTAGCTGATAGGCACAGCACCCGCCGCCACAACTGCAGCCTGCGCCACGGTAACGGCGACCGAATCGGTCACCTTGATGGACGCAGACTTCGCGATGGCACCAGCGTAGTCGTAAGTACCAGCCACGGTCTGCTTGCCAATCTCAGCGGCCGTGTCGGTGATGACGTCGAAGCTGACGTTGCTGTTGGCCGTGAGGATGGTTTTAGCCTCCGCAGCGGAGGTCAGCTTGCCGTTCGTTGTATCGGTCGTCACGGTGATCGACTGAGCCTTGCCCAACACACCAGGCTTGGCGACAAGGTTGTCAGCCACATCGGAGAGTCTGTAGCCGGCAGATGCAAATGCCGTCAGGGTTTCCGCATTTGTTGCCGTCAGCGTCGCGACGTCAGTGGCCTGAAGCTTGGCGGTGTTGGCAACGTTCAGGATGGCCATGCTCTCGGCCGTGGTGGCAGTGGCACCAAGCGAATCGGCCTTCAGTGCCAGCAAATTGGCTGTCGTGTCGAGCACCTTGACGTTAGCTGTGGCACCACCGGGCTGGCTCGCTGCAGCTGCGATCTTGTAGGTACCGGTATTCTCCAGAGCGCGCGCCTGGGAAACATTCAGCGTGATGTAGCCCACATCCGACATGGCCACATTGGTCAACGCGCCAAGAACGGCGGCCGATGCGGCAGACACATTGGCTGCGCTGTCGACGACTGCCTTGGGCGTGACCGTGGTCGTGACCGTGGTTGTGGCGCTGGAAAGGGCCAGCAGATTGGCGTACTGCGCAACGCTCAGAGAACTGTCCGACACAGTGATGGCGGTAGCCCCATCAGCCACAGCAGGCTTTGCGGCGACGTTGGCATAGCTGTCAGCCAAGCTGTAGATGACCTTGCCAGCGGAACCCGTCAGTGCGAGCAAGCTTTCGGCCTTAGCAGCCGTCACAGCGTCGCTGGCGGTAATGTCCAGCGCGGCGGTAACGGTTGCCGCATCTGCAGCAACCGTGAGCGCGGCGGATGTGTCTGTGAGGCTGTAAGTGGTCTTGGCAGCCACCTGAGAGCCCACAGCCGTGCTGTAAGCCTTGGCTGACGCGACGGTGAAGGCTGCGTCACTGACCGTGATCTTCGTGATCACTGGATTGAGCAGCACTCCAGCCTGTGCGGCTTGCACTTCGGCTGCTGTGCTGGTGACCTGCACCGAATAAGGAGCCGTACCCATCTTGCCTGCGAGGTCCACCAGCGCGTTGCCGTCAATTGCGTTGGCGCCTGCCGCGAAGGTTCCAGTGAACGTTGCGCTGGTTGCGGCCTTGATGGCGGTGACTTCACCAGCAGTGGCCGTTGCAACGTTCTGGTATGCGTCGCTGAAGGTGTAGGCGACTGCGGATTTGCCGTCGGCAGCCCGCGCAGTGTTGAGCGTAGCGATATTGGCCAGATCAGCCTTGGCGGCAGTGCCGGTCATGGTGATCGTCGTGGCCTTCTGCACATCCACGTTGGCCGCCTGAGCTACAACGTTGGCCACCGTGTCGGTGATCGCGTAGACCTTGTCGAAGATCTTGGCGCCACCGGTCTTGGCGATGTTCAACAAGGTACCAGCCGTTGCCGCACTGCCCAACTGCGCCAC
>Ga0315902_10012341_pt1 | contig 11125 bp, 5 predicted proteins | sample LakEriMetagenome_9_FD_203523 | JGI IMG/M metagenome (GOLD analysis project Ga0315902, IMG submission 203523) | Freshwater fungal communities from buoy surface, Lake Erie, Ohio, United States - Buoy 12 MA117 | ecosystem: Environmental > Aquatic > Freshwater > Lake > Lake biofilm | place: USA...
TCCGAGTTCTGGGATCGTTTGATTGCCGGTACGTCCGGCATAGGACCCATCACCGGTTTCGATGCGTCATCCTTTGCCACGCGGATCGGATCGGAAATCCGCGATTTCGATGCGGCGCAGTGGATGCCCGCCAAGGTCGCAAAGCGCATGGGCCGCAATTCGCAGCTGGCCATCGCGGCGGCCACGCAAGCCGTGCGAGATGCCGGCCTCGATCTCACTGCGGTACCACGCGATCGGATTGGCTGTGCGATCGGCACCGCGGCCGGCGACTACCCCGGTCTCGAGGAGAATCACGCCGAATTCGTGCATCGCGGCGCGAAGGGCGTGAGCCCCTTCACCGTGCCGAAGGTCATCCCCAACATGCCGGCGGGCAACGTCGCCATCGCGCTCGGCATTCACGGGCCGAATCTCGCCCCGATTTCGGCGTGCGCCACCGGTACGCATGCCATTGGGGTGGCGGTCGACATGCTGCGTCTGCGTCGCGCCGACGTGATGCTCGCTGGCGGCGTCGAAGCCACGATGACGCCGTTCGTGCTTAGCGGCTATATGGCGATGGGCGCGCTGTCGGCGAACAATGCCAACCCAACGCGCGCAAGTCGCCCATTCGACAAGCACCGCGATGGATTCGTGATGGGGGAAGGCGTCGCGGTGCTCGTGCTCGAGCGGTTGAGTGATGCCAAGGCGCGTGGGGCGTCGCCGATTGCGGAGGTCGCTGGCTTCGGGTTGTCTGCCGATGCGCACGGCATTGCGCAACCGGATCCGAACGGGACATGGGCCGCCCGTGCCATGCACGACGCGCTGCGCGATGCAGAGCTCGCCCCAGAGGACGTGCAGTACATCAATGCGCATGGCACCTCGACCCCGGCGAATGATCGCACGGAGACTTGCGCCATCCGCCGCGTATTTGCAGACCCGCCAGCGGTCAGCTCGATCAAGTCGATGCTCGGCCACACGCTCGGCGCCGCTGGCGCTATCGAGGCTGCAGCGACGGCCCTCACGATCGCAAACGGTGTGATTCCGCCGACGATCAACTACGAAACGCCGGATCCCGAGTGCGACCTCGACGTCGTTCCGAACACCGCGCGACACGCCCCCGTGCGCGCCGCGCTCTCCAATTCGTTCGGGTTCGGCGGGCAGAACGGCGTCCTGGCGTTCAAGCGGGTCTAGGTCCGTCCCTTCCACACAAACGAACGGCCGCCCGATATGCCGGGCGGCCGTTCGTCATTCAAGCGATCACCGGATCGGGACTACTTCCCCGTCCCCGCCTTCGTCACCGGCGCAACCGGGCGATTCGGCACCACCGGCCCTTCGCGCTTGGTGGGATGCTGCTCGGCCAACGTATCGCCGTCATACATCCGACCGTTCTTCATCACCCACCGGATGCTGTTGGTATTCCGGAGATCAACCGTCGGATCCTTGTCGAGAATCACCAGATCGGCCAGCTTCCCCGCCTCGATTGAGCCAAGGTCGCCGTCGAGACCGATTGCTTCGGCACCAACGATCGTCGCCGTGCGCAGCACCTCGGTTGGCGACAGGCCACCAGCGCCCATCGCCCACATCTCCCAGTGGTAGCCAAGCCCCTGCAGCTGACCGTGGCTGCCAATGCCGATTCGGCCGCCCGCACGCAGGATCTTGCCGGCGTCGGCGGCGAGCTGCGGGAAGACATACTCCTCGTCACGGAACCAGCCACCGGCCGTGCCACCATTCGGCATCGACGCCATGCGACGACGCGTCTTGCTCGCCAACTCCTCGTAGGCCGTGAAACGCTGCAGCTTGGGATCGGCCCACGGGTTCTCCTTCGTGTAGAACCAGTTCTCCGCCCACGGACCGCCATAGTTCACCAGCAGCGTCGGCGTGTAGGCGCGCTTCGTCATCGCGAACAGCCCCACGACGTCCTGCCCAAGCGGCGTAATGCCCATGGAGTGCTCGAGCCCAGGATACCCATCGAGCGTCTCGGAGACGTTCAGCTTCACATCGAGTGAGCCTTCCGTCGTGGGCATCAGCTGCTGCTCACGCGCGGCCGTGATGATCCACTGGCGCGTCTGCCGCACCCCCGCGACGTACATCTTGATCGTCTTGGTGTCGTAATAGCTGCTGTAGCGCTTGAGAATGTTCCGCGCGTGCTCCTGATCGCGGATGTTGTCGGTGTTGAAGACACCTGGGCCCGTCGAATAGATGCGCGGCCCGATGGTCTGCCCGGCGTCCACCATGTCCTGATAGGTCAACACATCGGTGGTCCCCGTCTGCGGATCACGCGTCGTGGTGACACCGTACGCCAGATTCGCCAGATACGCCCATGGCTGGGACTCGTGGATCGTGCCCCGTTCGGCGCGGAGGTGCGCATGCGTATCGACAAATCCCGGCACGATCGTCTTGCCGGTCGCGTCGATGGACGTGGCCCCCGCGGGGATCGCCACGCTTCCACTCGCGCCTACTGCCGTGATCCGATTCCCCGTGATCACGACATCGCCCTTGGCGAACACCGCATCGCCCTTCATGGTGACAACCTTGGCGTTCCGCAGCACGACCGTGCCCGCCGGGAGGTCGCGCGCCGCCTGCACCAGCACCCGCTGCTCCATCGGCGCGTACGGCTTCGGTTGCTGCGCCGCCGGCACGCTATCGCGACGCGCAGCCGCAATCGCCGAGTCGCGTGACGCACCGGCGTCGAGGTCGTACACGACGTGCGCGTTGCCGATCGACCAGTGTACCCGCTTGCCGTCGTTGGACCAGCTCGGGAATTGCCCACCGATATCGGTGAGCCGCTTCGCCGGGAACACCGCGCTGGTCGGCTCCCCGACGTTCACCGTGGCCTGCGTCCCACGCGGCGGAATCACCACCGTGTAGAAGTCCTGATTCACCTGCGCGAGCGCCTGATCGCCACGCGGCGAGATCATGACCAGCTGCGCTGGCGGTCCCGGGGAGTTCGGCTCTTCCGGCGTGTTCTTCCACTCGAGTTCGGAGAGCGTCATGTCGGTGTGCCCATGATCGTCCTGCTGGCCGCCGCTGCCAGCGCCCACCACCCGTAGGTGCCGCTGCTCGTCGCTGCCATCCCAGCGGATGGAGACGAGCCCATTGCCACTTGAGAGGTAGATGCGCGACGAATCCACGCTGAAATGCGGCTTGCTGCGCCCCGCCGATCGCGCGATGACGGTGGCATTCGCCCCGTCAGCCGTCGTCGACATCGCGGGATACCACACGATCGATGTGGGTGCCGTCACGCCGGTCTGATCGCGGCGCCCCTGCGATGACGTCTGCAGCGCGACAATGCGCGCGCCATTCGGCGACCACACGGGCTGACGAATTACCCCGTTGCCGGCGCTCACGGGCACGACGCGCGTCGACTTACCCGTCGTGACCGTGCGGTACAACCGTCCGCCCTGCTCCGTCCAGGTGGTCCAGGCCAGCGAACGCCCATCCGGCGACCACGCGGGCTCGGCCTCAATTGCATTCAGCGTGGAGACGCGGCGTGGCGTCCCAGACGGCCAGTCCATCACGTACAGCTTGTCGAGTGCGATGAACGCGAGCTGCTTGCCATCCGGACTTGGGACCGCATCGCGGATCTGCCGCACCGTGAACTGCGCGCTGTCGCGAATCGCATACTTGAACGCGACTTCAGGGCCAACCTCGATCGACGCTTTCACATGGAACGGGATTTCCTGCTGGCCACTCCCATCCACCGCCACCCGCCACAGCTTGTTGCCGTAGCTCGCGATCAGCGCCTTCGAATCGGGGGTGAAGCTCATCCCCGGGAGCGCATCGAGCGGTGCCCGGCTTTCCATTTCATCGCGCTGCGTCGGATACGCCAACCAGCGTTCATCACCGGTGGCGAGTTCGCGAATGCGCAGTCCCGTCTTGTCCTCATACCGCGAGCCATACACGAGCCACTTGCCGTCGGGGCTCAACGTCGGACGCACCGCCGAGCCGTAGCGCGAGGTCGCCATTTCGCGGTCGCCCGTCTCGCGGTCGTAGCTGTAGATCTGATACTGCGGGAACTGCGCGTTGTAGTTCCACGCACTATTGCGCTGCGTGTAATAGAGGAATCGTCCATCGGCCGTGAATGCCGCACCGGCCTGCTGGACGGCGCCGCCCGGTGAAGGGGTCGCCGGCGGCGTGTAGAGGGCCACGCCATTCCCGCCCTTCACATGGTACATCCACAGGGTTGGCAGCCCCCCGCGAAAACCGCCCTTGCTCGCGACGATGTACTGACCATCCGGCGAGTATTCCGGCGACAGATACACGTTCGATATGCCGCGCGTAATCGCCGACACCGCCTTTGTGGCGAGATCCAGCACGTGAATGTTGTCGGCACCCTGACGGTCAGAGACGAACACCACCGACTTGCCGTCCGGACTGAAGCGCGGCTGGGCGTCGTACGGGAGGCCAGTCGTCAGGCGCGTGGCCTCACCGCCGGCAGCCGGCAGCAGGTACAGATCGCCCAACATGTCGAATACGATCGACTGGCCGTCGGGCGACACGTCAACCGAGAGCCAGGTCCCCTCGCGCGTGTCAAGCTCGAAGCGACGCGTGGCTTCGAGGGGGAGCGGCCTGGAAGCAGCGCCACCGCGTGGCGTCGCAGGCTGCGCATCGAGCGCGGGTATCGCGAGCGCGTGTACCGCGAGCGCACTGCTCGCGGCCAGAAGCCACCGGGACATCCGGTAGGGTACTGCTGTCGACATGGAAGTCTCCGTCACCGAGGGATCGCTGCCGGGAGGGGGCAGTTCCGGGAATATCGGTGCAAAACGTCGACTTCGCCCGACCTTCACGCCTTCAGACTCAGAGACTACGGGGGTTCCCCTACCCGAGCGCCTCTTCGATCCGCGGGGCGATGCTCGCCGGCGTGGTGGCGGGGGCAAACCGGTCGATCACGGCCCCATCACGGCCGATCAGGAACTTCGTGAAGTTCCATTTGACGGCGGTGGTGCCGAATACGCCCGGGCGCTCGCGCTGCAACCAGGCCCACAGCGGATGCGCCGACGCCCCGTTCACGTCCAGTTTTGCCGACAACGGGAACGACACGTTGTAGGTCGTCGAACAAAAGCTGACGATGGCCGCCTCGGCGTCCGGCTCCTGGTGGCCGAACTGATTGCACGGACACCCGATCACGGTGAACCCGCGATCACGATACTGCTGCCACAGCGCCTCAAGCCCCTCATACTGCGGCGTATACCCGCATTGGCTGGCGACATTCACGATCAGGACGACCTGCCCCCGCAGCGAAGCGAGATCGAGGTCGGTACCGCTGATACCGGGGAGCACATGGTCGAAAAAGGTCAGGCTCATCCAAAGGAGACTACGGGCCTCAGGCAACGGGCGCAACGGACGGTGGGACGAGCGTCATGGCGCGAGGAGTTAATTTCTCTCTATGCCAGCCCCGTCTGCCCTGCGTCATCGCCTTTTCATCATCGCGTGCTGCCTCCTCGGCACCCGCGCGACCCCTGTCGTAGCCCAGACGGCCGAAGTCCCCGAGCCGACCGATTCCACGCGCCGTCACCTCATCGCGCGTCGCGTGACCGGTCGCATTGCGCTCGACGGCCGGCTCGACGAAGCCGATTGGCGCAACGCCCCCACCGCCGGCGATTTCGTCCAGGCCCGTCCGAACTTCGTGCGCTCCACGAAGTATCCGACGGTCGTCCGAGTGCTGTATGACGACGAGCAGCTGTACATCGGCGCCGTCAACTACGATAGCGCCGGGCTGTCTTCGCTGCGCATGCCTGACCTGCGCCGCGATTTCGAGCCCCCCGAGAACGATGTCTTCGGCGTCACCATGGGGCCCATGGGCGATCGTCGGACGGTCGTGCAGTTCTCGACGACGCCGCTCGGCTCGCAAGCGGATGTGCAAGCCTTCGACGGCGGCGATGTCTCGAACTTCAACTGGGACGCCCTCTGGCGTGTACGCACCACGCGCTCCGACAGCGGCTGGACGGTAGAAATGGCGATCCCCTGGCGCTCGTTCCGATACGCGCCAGGCCTGACCTCGTGGGACATCAATTTTGTTCGCAATACGCGGCGTGTCGCCCAGTGGAGCGCCTGGATGCCGTACCCGCGTCAGCTCTCCTCGTGGCGCATATCGTACGGGGGCGTCCTCGACTCGCTCCAGCCGCCGCCCCCACGCACCAACCTGCGGTTCCGCCCCTACGTGCTCGGCCAATCGGTGCATGATCGCACGCCGAAATCCTTCTCCGGACAACTCGGCGATGTCGGCGGCGAAGTGATCTGGGCCCCCACGGCGAACAGCGTTCTGGAAGCCACGGTCAACACCGACTTCGCGCAGGCTGATGTCGATCGCCAGGTCGTGAATCTGACACGCTTCAATGTCTTTCTCCCCGAGCGTCGACAGTTCTTTCTGGAGAACGCCGACCTGCTGAACGCGGGAGGCCTTGGCGCGGGGAACATCGGCGGCACCGGTGGCGTCAGCGGGAAGTACTTCGTGCAGCCGTTTTTCACCCGCCGGATCGGATTGGCCGACGATGGCACACCCACAGCGATCGATGCCGGGGCGCGCTATGCCTATCGATCGGGGCGCACCACTGCCGGCGCTCTGGCTATGCGCGAAGCGGCCACACCTGGTCAGGAGGCCGCGACGGTCGCGGTCGCGCGCGGCAGCCAGTTCTTCGGACGCTCCACGCGAATTGGTGCGACCGCTGCCCTGCGGGATGGTGGTGCTCCATCGGGAGCAACGGCATCGAGTATCGGTGGCCGCAATGTCGTCCTCGCCATGGACGCGCTCGCTCGTTTGGGTGAGCTGACGCAGTTCAGCGGCATGGTCAGTACCTCCACGCGTGATGGCCGAACCGGACTGGCCGCGACCTATGCCATCCACCGCAATACGGCCACCAAGCTGACCGGTGTCGTCGGTGCGCTCGTCACGCGGGACTACGCGCCATCCACCGGGTTCGTCTCGCGCCCGAATGTCGTGATGACCAACCCGTTCATGACGTGGACGATGCAGCCGGCATGGTTGCCGAAGCGGGTGGTGTGGTTGAAGCACGGACCCAACGCCATCGCGTTCAACGACCCCAAGACCTTCGCGCTGCAGGAGGCCAACGCCACGTATAGCGGCGAGATCCTGTTCCGAACCGGAGCGGCCATCACGCCGCTGCTCGAGCATAACATCCAGCGCCCGACGGTCCCGGTTGCCCTCTTCCCCGGCGTCTCGATCGCCCCGGGGAGCTACGCCTACTCGCGCGCGGGGCTCACCTGGCGGAGTGACCAGAGTGCGGCGCTCGCTGCCACGACGACGGTCTCGTCAGGCGGCTTCTTCGACGGGTCACTGCAGCGGGCGGAACTCGTGACGCGCTGGTCGCCAACCCCGTATCTCTCGCTGCGTGGCAGCTACGAGATCAACGCCCTGCGCAAGCTAGGCACCCGCGACTCGAGCTTCGTGACGCATTTGGCGGGACCGGAGCTGCGTGTCTTTTTGAATCCGCGCGTGCAGTGGAGCGCCTTCTACCAGTACAACACGTCAGTGCAGCGCGGATCGCTCAACGCCCGCTTCAGTTGGGAGTTCCTGCCCCTGTCGTTCCTCTACGTGGTCTACAACGACCGACAGCCGATCCTCAATGGGCTGACGCCAGTCTCCCGATCGCTCATTGTGAAGGTGAGCTGGCTTGGGCAGCTGTAGCTCGATCTACGCTCTCAGATCGACGTCGCGGCCACCGCTGACCACACGCACGGCGGGGCGCACACCAAACGGATACACCAGCTCGCGTGGATGCGTGACTGACCAGATCGCGAGGTCTGCACGCATCCCCGGCGCCAGTACACCACGGTCAGTGAGCCCGAGCGCTCGCGCCGCGTGCACGGTCATCCCCTGCACCGCTTCCTCGGGCGTCAGGCGGAACAGGGTCGCCGCCATGTTCATCATCAGCAGCGGTGAGAGCGTGGGTGAACTCCCGGGATTGTGATCCGTCGCCAGCGCCATTGGCACTCCCGCCGTACGCAACTCGGCAATCGGCGGCACACGTGTTTCCCGCAAGAAGTAAAAGGCCCCGGGGAGCATCACAGCCACCGTTCCTGCCTGCTGCATTGCGGCAATCCCCTGCGGCGACAGCCACTCGAGATGATCCGCACTCAGCGCACCGAACGACGCCGCCAACGCCGCACCATCGCTGTCCGACAGCTGCTCCGCGTGCAGCTTCACGGGGAGCCCCAGCTCGCGCGCCACGGTGAACAACCGTGCTACCTGCGCGGGAGAGAATGCGATCGACTCGCAGAACGCATCGACGGCATCCACCACACCGGCACGATGCTGGTCCCGTAGCCACAGGCAGGCGTCCTCGACATACGCGTCGGTGCGCCCCGCGTACTCCGGCGGGAGGGCGTGCAGCGCCAGCGATGTGGTGCGAACCGTCATCGGCAGGCGCGTGCCCACCGCACGTGCCGCTCGAAGCGACCGCATCTCGTCATCGGCCGAGAGTCCGTACCCGGACTTGATCTCCACCGTGGTGACTCCTTCCCGCAGCAATGTGCGCGCACGGTCCACGGCCAGCGATTCCAACTCGGTATCGGACGCCTCGCGCGTCGCCCGAACGGTCGTACGGATTCCACCACCGGCGCGGGCGATGTCCTCGTAGGACACCCCAAGCAAGCGCTGTTCGAATTCTCCGGCCCGATCACCGGCGTAGATCAGGTGGGTATGCGGGTCGATAAGCCCGGGCGTCACGACCGCACCGCCGAGGTCGATCTCCTCGATATGCGCGTCGGCCGCCATGGTGTCGGCGGCCATGGCGTCGGCGGCCATCGCCTTGATCGCCGGGCCGAGTTCGGCATCGCGTCCCACCCAGGCGATCTCCGCCCCGCGAGTGACCAGCGCCCCCTGTTCAATCCACCCCCACGGCGCACCGGGACGCATGGTCGCCAATCGCGCCTGTCGGAAGACACGCACCAGTTCGTCAGCGCGATCGGTCGATGGTTCGGTGGGGTGATCCGTGGGTTTAATGGGCATCAGGGGATGCTACGCCGTGGCATTCGCGACGCCAAGCCATACGTTTCGGCATCTCCTTCCCGATGGGTTCATGCCGGCTATCGACATCCCTGCCACCGCCCGCATTGTCCGTGCTCCCCGTGGATCGCAGCGCCGCTGCGCCACATGGGGGATCGAAGCGGCGTACCGCATGCTGCAGAACAACCTCGATCCAGAGGTCGCCGAAAACCCCGACGAGCTGGTGGTCTACGGCGGGATCGGGCGCGCGGCCCGCAATTGGACGGCCTTCGAAAAGATCCTCGAGGTCCTCGAGCGGCTCCGCCCCGATGAAACACTGCTGATCCAAAGCGGCAAGCCGGTGGGGGTGTTCCGCACCCATGACGATGCGCCGCGCGTGCTCCTCGCCAATTCGAACCTAGTCCCCAAGTGGGCGACATGGGAGCATTTCGATCTGCTCGATCGACGCGGCCTCATGATGTACGGGCAGATGACGGCCGGCAGCTGGATCTACATCGGGACGCAGGGGATCGTGCAAGGCACGTACGAAACCTTTGCCGAAGCGGCACGGCAGCACTTCGGTGGCTCGCTGCAGGGGCGATGGATTCTCACCGCCGGGCTTGGCGGCATGGGTGGGGCGCAGCCGCTCGCCGCGTCCTTCGCCGGCGCGTCGTCACTCAACATCGAGTGCCAGCAGGATCGCATCGAGTTCCGGCTCCGTAGCCGCTATCTCGATGAGCAGGCAGAGAATCTCGATGACGCATTACGCCGCATCGAGCGCTACACCACGGAAGGGCGTGCGATCTCCGTGGGGTTACTCGGCAACGCGGCCGAACTGCTGCCGGAGCTCGTGCATCGCGCCGAACAGGGGGGAATCCGTCCCGACCTCGTCACGGATCAGACGAGCGCGCACGATCTCGTGCATGGCTATCTCCCCGCCGGGTGGACCGTCCCCGACTGGCGTCAGGCGCAGGCGGATCCCGCGCAGCATGCCGCGCTCCGTGATGCCGCGACCGACAGCTGCGCCGCCCATGTGCGCGCGATGCTGTCCTTCAAGGCGATGGGGATCCCCGTCGTGGACTACGGCAACAACCTGCGTCAGGTCGCGTTCGACGCGGGCGTGACCGATGCCTTCGACATCCCCGGGTTCGTTCCGCAGTACATCCGCCCGCTGTTCTGCCAAGGGGTGGGGCCGTTCCGCTGGGTCGCGCTCTCGGGGAACCCCGAAGACATCCGCAAGACGGACACGAAGATGAAGACACTCTTCCCCGATAACGTGCATCTGCATCGGTGGCTCGACATGGCCGGTGAGCGGATCGCGTTTCAGGGGCTGCCGGCGCGCATCTGCTGGATCGGGCTGGGTGATCGCCACAAGGCCGGGCTTGCCTTCAACGAGATGGTGCGGAGCGGCGAGCTCGAAGCGCCGATTGTGATTGGCCGCGATCATCTCGATAGCGGATCGGTGGCGTCACCCAATCGCGAGACCGAACGCATGCTGGATGGCAGTGACGCCGTGAGCGACTGGCCGCTGCTCAATGCGCTGCTCAACACCGCCAGCGGAGCAACGTGGGTGAGTCTCCACCACGGCGGGGGTGTGGGGATGGGCTACTCGCAGCACAGTGGCGTGGTCATCGTGTGCGACGGGACCGAAGCCGCTGATCGTCGTCTCGAGCGCGTGCTGTGGAATGATCCAGGCACCGGCGTGATGCGCCATGCGGATGCCGGCTACGACATCGCGCGCGACTGTGCCCGCGCGCAGGGATTGGATTTACCGATGCTGGAGACCGAGGCGTGAGTGTGTCCATGGAATTGATGCCGGGGGCACTCACGCTTGAGCAGTTGCAACGTCTGCATGCCGGCGACGTCCAGGTGGTGCTCGCCCCCAGTGCGTTCGCCGCGATTGACGCAGGGGCCGAGGTGGTGGCGCGGGCCGCGGCTGGTGATGCCGCGGTCTATGGGGTGAACACCGGCTTTGGAAAGCTCGCCTCAACGCGTATTGCGTCGGAGGAATTGGATACGCTGCAGCGCAATCTCATCCGCAGCCACAGCGTCGGGGTCGGCGAGCCGCTCGCCCCGGCTGTGGTGCGGCTGATGATTGCGCTCAAGGCCGCGAGTCTTGCGCGCGGGTTTTCCGGTGTGCGGTTCGAGGTCATCGACGCGCTCCTGGCCGTATACAACGCCGGGCTCATTCCCTACATCCCGAGT
>Ga0315902_10012343_pt1 | contig 11125 bp, 8 predicted proteins | sample LakEriMetagenome_9_FD_203523 | JGI IMG/M metagenome (GOLD analysis project Ga0315902, IMG submission 203523) | Freshwater fungal communities from buoy surface, Lake Erie, Ohio, United States - Buoy 12 MA117 | ecosystem: Environmental > Aquatic > Freshwater > Lake > Lake biofilm | place: USA...
AATTTCAGGTGCGATCCAGCATCGCGCAGGAATGCAGACAAGTAAGACCATCGTTGTAATCAATAAAGACCCAGAAGCGCCACTGTTTGAAATCGCAGATTTCGGCGTAGTTGGGGACTTGTTTGCCGTTCTACCTAAGGCAACGGAAGGCGTTAAAGCCCACAAGTCATAGACTTAGGCCCGTGCCTTCGATCTATGTAGACCATGCAGCAACGACACCACTGTCGCCTGCTGCTTTTAAGGCAATTACCTCTCAGCTTCAAGAACTTGGTAACCCTTCGAGTCTTCACACCCATGGGCGCGCAACTCGCAAGTCTTTAGAGGATGCACGTGAAGCTATTGCTCGCGAAGTTGGATCCCTTGCATCAGAAGTAATTTTCACCGCATCTGGAACAGAGGCAAACAACATAGCCCTTAAGGGTTTGTGGTGGAACGGAAAAGCTCAAGGCAAAAGTGTCGTCGTTATTTCAGCGATCGAACACCATGCAATTTTAGATCCTGCGCACTGGCTCGAAACACATGATGGTGCCGAAGTAATTCTTGTTCCAGTAAATGTGCACGGCGTAATCGATCTAGAGTTTTTAAAGAATTTAATTGCACAACGCGGCCATGAAATCGCAGTTATTTCAATTATGCATTCCAATAATGAAACCGGCGTGGTTCAACCGATTCTTGAGGTTGTTGCCATGGCCGGGGTTATTCCTGTACATACAGACGCCGTGCAAAGTTTCAAAAAAGTTCCGTTGTCTTACAAAGATCTAGGTGTAACGGCTTTGACTTTGAGCGCTCACAAAGTTGGTGGACCGCTTGGTATTGGGGCTTTGATTTTGCGACGCGCATATGAAATTCCGGCTTTGTTACATGGCGGCGGACAAGAGCGCGAAATTCGAAGTGGAACTTTAAACGCACCAAGCATCGTTGCATTTTCTGCAGCAGCAACCGAGCATTACCCAAGTTCTAATGTTCAGGCTCTACGGGACAATTTCGTTAGCGCTTTGCATGCGGTGATTCCTGATGCTTATGTAAATGGTGAAGCCAGTCAACGTTTACCCGGAATCGTCAATGTCACTTTTCCTGGCACCCAGAGCGATATCTTGCTGCTACTTCTAGATAATGCACATGTGTCAGCATCAACGGGCTCTGCATGTAGCGCCGGCGTTCATGAAGCAAGCCATGTATTGCTTGCGATGGGCCATACCGAAGCCACTGCGCAGTCATCGCTTCGCTTCTCTTTTGGTGCTGCTTCCACGCAGGCAGATGTTGATTATGTAATGTCAGTGCTGCCGGGTGTAATTGCTACAGGACGGGCGGCGCACACAGTATGAAGTTAATTGCAGCAATGAGCGGTGGAGTTGATTCCGCGGTAGCTGCTGCCCGCGCAGTTGAGGCAGGACATGATGTCATTGGTGTCCACTTGGCACTGGCCGCAAATCCACAAAAGTATCGTTCGGGTGCGCGCGGATGTTGCACAATCGAAGATTCCCACGATGCACGACGTGCCGCCGATGTCATCGGAATTCCTTTTTACATTTGGGATATGGCCGAAGAGTTTCACGATGGCGTAGTAGAAGATTTCTTGGCCGAATATTCAGCGGGGCGAACTCCAAATCCATGTTTGCGTTGCAATGAGAAAATTAAGTTTGCAGCGGTTTTGGATCGTGCACGAGCTATGGGTTATGACGGTGTCGTCACTGGCCACTATGCACGTACCGAAATTGGAGCTGATGGAAAAACCTTGCACCGCGCCGTAGATCATTCAAAGGATCAGTCATACGTTTTATCTGTACTGACTGTTGAACAGATTAATGGTGCAATTTTTCCTTTGGGGGACACAACTAAGGTAGATATTCGTGCCGAAGCAGAACGCCGTGGTTTAGCCGTTGCGCAAAAGCCCGACAGTCATGACATTTGTTTTGTTCCTTCCGGCGACAACGCGGGCTGGCTGCGCGATCGTTTGGGCAGTGAAGTTGGTCCGATCGTTGATCAAGATGGAAACAAAATTGGCGAACATAAAGGTGCTTACACCTACACAATCGGCCAGCGAAAAGGTTTAGGTCTGACTGTTCCAACTGCAGATGGATCACCACGATTTGTTTTAAAGATTGAGCCAGTTACTAATACTGTGGTTGTTGGTGCACGCGAAGATTTAGCAATCACAACAATGCGCGGTGAACGTCCAGTGTGGTGTGGCCCGGCGGTTGGTGCAGCGAAAAAGACCGGATTTGTTCAGGTTCGCGCTCACGGTGCCGCCTTGCCTTGTACCTATTACTTTGATGAAACCTTGCTCGTAGCAACTCTAGAGGAACCATTATTGGGGCTGGCAACAGGCCAAGCGATGGTTATTTACGATGGTGATCGCGTCGTAGGCTCAGCAACAATTTGTGAGACAGAATGAGTAACAAAGCCCGTCATCGTATGACCGAGCTGATTAATGAAATCCGCGATCATCAATTTAAGTATTACGTTCTAGATCAACCAACTGTTAGCGATGCCCAGTTTGATGAGCTACTGCGCGAATTACAGAGCTTGGAAGACAAGAACCCAGAACTGCGCGAAGCAGATTCACCTACACAACATGTAGGTGGTGGGTTTTCAACTCAGTTTGAACAACGCGATCACATTGAAAAGATGATGAGTTTGGACAATGTCTTTGATTCCGAAGAATTAGCTCAATGGTTTGATCGCGTTGAAAGAGATATTCCACAACCACAGTATTTGTGCGAAGTAAAAGTTGATGGCCTCGCGATTAATCTCACCTACGAAAATGGTGTACTGGTCAGAGGCTTAACGCGAGGCAATGGTGTCACCGGCGAAGATGTGACGCTGAATGTTAAAACAATCAGAAATTTACCCCATCAATTAAAAGGTGAGGCTTCACCCTCTTTGATAGAGGTTCGTGGAGAAGTCTTTTTTCCCATCGCAGCTTTTAATGAACTCAATGACTCATTAGAAGAAGCAGGTAAGCAACTATTTGCAAATCCGCGAAATGGTGCGGCAGGCTCTTTGCGTCAAAAGGATCCTCGCGTGACGGCGTCTCGTCCATTATCTGTTGTTGTACATGGTGTCGGAGCGCGCGAAGGAATTGCATTTGAATCCCAAAGCACCGCCTATGAAATGTTAAAGAGTTTAGGTTTGCCAACTAGTGATCGCTTTAAAGTGTGCGGCACACGTGCAGAAGTCGAGAAATTCATACAGTTCTACGCTGATCATCGCCATGATGTGGAGCACGAGATCGATGGCGTAGTGATTAAGGTTGATTCAATATCCCAACAGCAGCAGTTGGGCTTTACATCTCGAGCTCCAAAATGGGCGATCGCATACAAGTATCCACCAGAAGAAGTAACTACGGTATTGCTCGACATAAAGGTAAGCGTTGGTCGCACCGGAAGAGTTACACCATTTGCTTATATGGAGCCTGTAAAGGTGGCCGGATCTACGGTTACAAATGCAACTTTGCATAACGCCGAGGAAATTGTTCGAAAAGGTGTGTTAATCGGCGACACCATTGTTATTCGAAAAGCCGGCGATGTGATTCCAGAAGTTCTTGGTCCTGTGCTTGATAAGCGCAAAGGAACAGAGCGCGCATTTGTGATGCCCACACATTGCCCAGAATGTGGCGCTGAACTGCGTGCGATGAGCCAAGGTGATGTTGATATTCGTTGCCCAAACACCCAAAGCTGTCCGGCACAGCTGCGAGAGCGAATTTATTACATCGGATCTCGTGCAGCCCTTGATATTGATGTTTTAGGTTACGAAGCAGCAATTGCTTTGCTAGATGCCAAGATTATAAAAGATGAGTCTGATCTGTTTGATTTAACGGTCAAGAAACTGGTCACATCTACCTTCTTTACCAAAAAAGATGGAACACCTGCAGCAAATGTAGACAAGCTGTTAGCCGCGCTCGAAGAAGCAAAAACTCGTCCACTGTGGCGAACTCTTGTCGCATTATCAATTCGCCACGTTGGACCAACAGCTGCGCAAGGTTTAGCAACGGCCCTTGGTTCAGTCAAGGCAATTTCAGAAGCTAGCGCCCAAGAGTTGGCAGATATCGATGGTGTCGGACAAATCATCGCCGAATCTATTGTTGAATGGTTTGGCGTTAAGTGGCACAAAGAAATTATTGAAAAATGGGAAAAAGCTGGGGTCTGCATGGTTGTTCAACAGAGTGAACAACTGCCGCAAACTTTGGCGGGGCTTACCTTTGTTGTTACAGGGGGTCTTGAATCATTTACTCGCGATGGAATTTCAGAAACCATTGCGGGCCATGGTGGAAAGGCATCTTCCTCAGTTTCAAAGAAAACTGATTATGTATTGGTAGGAAGTGACCCGGGTTCAAAACTGGCTAAGGCGCAGGAATTAGGTGTGCCGGTCATCGATGAAGCCAGATTTAAAGAGCTATTGGCGGGTAAGTAGTAGTATTCCAACCATGATCACTCTTGCCAGCGAGGTCACTCGCGAACTCCCAGCCTCACCACTCTTTTTCGGAGTCTTCACTTTTGTTGTGATGTCAGTTTTTCTGTATTTAGTTCTTCGCCTAGACCGAGACTAATTTGTCCCGAGTAGGTATTTACGGAGGAACTTTTGATCCGATTCATGTGGGTCATCTACACGTAATTACCCAACTCATAGAACGAGATTTAGTCGATCAACTTTTAGTTGTGCCTGCCGGTGAACCACTTCTACGTAAGAACGCTCCGATTGCAACCGGCCAACAAAGACGGGCGATGTGCCAATTAGCTTTAGCTGATTTGCCGGCTCATGTAGCAGTCAAAGTTCAGGTCAATCCAATTGAAATACTGCGAACGGGTCCAAGTTATGCAATTGATACCGTTGAAGCGGTTGCCCAAAATTATCCTGGGGACACAATTGTTGTAGTCATCGGCCAAGATGCTTCGGAAAAATTAGAGCAATGGCATCGCATTGATGAATTACGTGGCATGGTCGAATTTCTTGTAATTGATCGACCTGGATATGCCGGGAATGGCGTAGATATCGGGGCGCTAAATGTTGCAGCCACCACTATTCGCCAAGGTTTGAGCGCAGAGGTTTCGTCATCGGTAGCTGCATTTATACGAGAGAATAACCTTTATGACAATTAGCAGCAGAACACTAGAGATCACCCAAATAGCCGCCAAAGCCACGATCGACAAGATTGCCGTAGATGTTGTGGCCCTGGATTTGTCAGATCAATTGGTTCTGAGCGAAGTCTTTCTAATTGCAACTGGGCAAAACGAAGCACAGGTTGATTCGATTGCTGATGAAGTAGAACGTCAACTTGCAGCATTCGGTGACAAGCCTGTTCGTCGTGAACATGGTGCCGAGTGGATTTTGCTTGATTACTCAGATTTAGTGGTTCATGTGCAAAGTGCCGAACTTCGCAAGTACTACATGTTGGATCGCTTGTGGAATGACTGCCCAACAATTGATTTAGAAGCTGTGAGGGCCTCGCTTGGCCGCTAATCGAGTTCTTTTGTGGCGTCATGGCCAAACTGATTGGAATGTTGTTAACCGATTTCAGGGTCATTCAGATATTGACCTTAACGAAGTAGGTCGCTTTCAGGTTCAGCATGCTGCACAAATTCTTGCTGGCATGAAACCCACAAAGATTATTTCAAGTGATTTAGGTCGCGCACGCAATACCGCGCAAGCTTTGGCAGATCTGACTGGCTTAACTGTTGCAATCGATGAAGATCTTCGCGAAACAAATGGTGGCCTTTGGGAAGGAAAGACTGGTGCTGAAAATCGCGCCGAAGATTTCCATAACTTTATTCGTTGGATTGACGGAGATGATAATCCTGCAGGTACAACTGGCGAACGACGCAGTGAAGTTGCAGAACGCGCAGTTCGTGCAATCAAAAAAGCTTTAGGGGAAGAGACCGACCAGTTGTTGGTTGTCACTACCCATGGTGGCACTGCGCGATGCATCTTGGGTTCCTTGCTTGAACTTCCGATGTCGCGTTGGGGAGTAATTGGTGGTTTGTCTAATGCGTCGTGGTCTATCGTCGAACGCAACCCGCGACAATGGAATTTGATTGAACACAATGCAGGGTCAATTCCAGAGCCTGTATATGGCGAAGAAAGTGGTGCGACTTCTGCATAAGGCCACCGGCAGTAAATGCGGTAAGGTCTGCACTCGCACAAAAATCGGGGCTATAGCGCAGCTGGTAGCGCACCTGCATGGCATGCAGGGGGTCAGGGGTTCAAATCCCCTTAGCTCCACGTATGAATAACAACGTGAATGACGAGCGCGAGCACGCGGCATATGACTTTGCCTACGTGCAGGAAAAGTGGCTGCCAGTTTGGGATCAACTACAACCATTTAAATCTGGTCGCGCCGATGACACACGTGAAAAGAAATATGTCTTGGATATGTTCCCTTATCCATCTGGTGATCTTCACATGGGCCATGCCGAGGCTTACGCGCTCGGAGATGTAATCGCTCGTTATTGGGCGCAAAAAGGTTTCAACGTCATGCACCCAATTGGTTGGGATGCCTTTGGTTTGCCGGCAGAAAACGCTGCAATCAAGCGCAACTCAGATCCGCGTATTTGGACCTATGAAAACATCGCAGTGCAAAAAGCATCGATGCGACGTTATGCATGTTCATTTGATTGGGATCGTGTTTTCAACACCTGCGATCCTGAATACTACAAATGGAATCAATGGTTGTTTCTAAAGTTTTACGAGCGCGGCTTGGCCTATCGCAAAGATTCAGCGGTTAATTGGTGCCCAGGTTGCCAAACAGTTCTTGCAAACGAACAGGTAGTTGCCGGTTTATGCGAGCGGTGTGATTCAACTGTCACTAAGAAGAAACTGAACCAGTGGTATTTCAAGATTACTGATTATGCCGATCGCTTGCTTGATGACATGGCACAGCTTGAAGGTAAGTGGCCAGACAAAGTTCTTACGATGCAGCGCAACTGGATCGGGCGTTCAACTGGTGCAAATGTTAACTTTGAAATCGAAGGTCGTTCAGAACCCGTAACGATTTATACAACACGTCCAGATACATTATTTGGTGCAACTTTTATGGTTGTTGCAGTCGATAGCGAACTAGCCGCAGAGCTTGTTCAAGGAACAGGCGTCGAAGCCGAATTTGCTAAGTATTTGGAAACAATCAAAGCTGCAAGTGATATCGATCGTCTTGCTACAGATCGCCCTAAGAGCGGAGTTTTCCTTAATCGTTTCGCAATCAACCCAGTAAATGGTGAGAAACTACCTATCTGGGCAAGTGATTACGTTTTGTCTGATTACGGAACTGGCGCAATCATGGCGGTTCCAGCTCATGATCAGCGCGACTTAGATTTTGCCCGTGCCATGAAGCTTCCTGTACGTGTGGTTGTTGAAACCGGCGAAGAAGACCCAAGTGCAACAGGTATCGCAACAGTAGGAGACGGAAAGTTAGTTAACTCAGATCTTTTGAACGGCCTTAACAAGGCTGAGGCAATCGCTGCGATTAACAAGAAGCTTGAAGCCGATGGCAAGGGAAAATCTGCGCGCAACTATCGTTTGCGAGATTGGCTAGTTTCACGCCAGCGCTACTGGGGAACTCCAATTCCGATCATTCATTGCCCATCATGCGGTGAAGTTCCTGTACCAACAGATCAGCTTCCGTTGACTTTGCCTGATGCAGAAGGTCTTGATTTAAAGCCAAAGGGAACATCACCTCTTGGTGCTGCAACTGATTGGGTAAACGTAAAGTGCCCTCAGTGTTCAGCAGATGCCAAGCGCGATACCGACACCATGGATACCTTCGTTGATTCTTCTTGGTACTACCTGCGCTATGCCGATCCAACAAATGCGACGGAGCCATTTTCTAAAAAAGATGTAGACACCTGGTTACCGGTAGATCAATATGTAGGTGGAGTAACGCACGCAATTTTGCACCTTCTATACAGTCGATTCTTCACAAAAGTTTTGAACGATATGGGCATGATTGATTTCAATGAACCATTTACGCGTTTGCTAAACCAAGGAATGGTTGTCATGGATGGCTCTGCGATGTCTAAGAGCCGCGGAAATCTGGTGCGTTTGTCAGATGAGTTAGAAAACCACGGAGTCGATGCGATTCGTCTTTCAATGGTTTTTGCTGGCCCACCAGAAGATGATGTGGATTGGTCAGATGTTTCACCATCTGGATCAGTTAAATTCTTAACCCGTGCATGGAGATTATCGGGGGATGTAACAAGTCCTGTTGGCGCAGATTTGAGCACCGGAGATCTTGCACTACGTAAAGCAACTCATAAGGCCTTACATGATGCAGGTTTTGCAGTTGAATCCTTCCGATTTAACGTGGCAGTTGCCCGCGTTATGGAGCTTGTAAACGCAACACGTAAAGCTGTCGATTCTGGCTGTGGTCCAGCAGATCCGGCAGTACGCGAAGCGGTAGAAGCAATTGCCATCATGCTCTCACTTGTTGCACCATTTACTGCAGAAGAAATGTGGGAGCGCTTAGGCCATAAGCCATGCGTGGCACTTGCTGGTTGGCCAGTCGTTGATGAGAAATTACTTGTTGCCGATGCAGTCACCGTAGTTGTTCAAATTAATGGAAAAATTAAAGATCGCCTAGATGTAGCACCATCAATTACCGATGCCGAACTAGAAGCTGCCGCCCTTGCTCTACCAAGCATTGTCGAAGCCCTTGCTGGAGCAACTATCAACAAGATCATTACCCGTGCTCCAAAGCTTGTAAATATCGTTATCAACAACTAAAGCTTTGGTTTCACCTTGGCCGATCTGCCAAGTTCACACTTTCTCAATGGAACAACTTCGAACTGCATTTGAATCGCTGAGCCAATGGTGGTTTGACCTTCATTTTTCACGTCATCAAAAAACAGCACTAGCAATAATTGCTGCAATCGTGCTGCCACTTTCACTTTTTGTTGTCTTTCGTGGAAACACACAAATCAACACCACCCCAGAAATCATTCCTATAACCATTTCTGAACCAAAGATATTCGTAGATGTCACAGGTGCGGTCAACAGACCAGGGGTTTATTCATTGACCGGAAGGTCGCGGGTCATAGATGCAATCAAGGCCGCAGGTGACAGTGCACCTGGTGCAGATCTGAGCACTATCAATTTGGCGCGTGTTCTAAACGATGGGGAACAGATTTATGTTGATTCAACAGTTGTAAACAGTGCGGGCAAACGAACCAGCAAGAAGGTTGCATCAGGTCCGATCAACATCAACCGTGCAACCCTTAGACAGCTTGATGCATTAGATGGAATTGGGCCTGTCATTGCTGCTCGAATTATCGACTATCGAAAGAAGAATGGCTCCTTTTTGACAGTAGATGATCTTCAAAAAGTGAGCGGAATTGGTGCTGCGAAATTCGCACAGATCAAATCAAAAATCCGAATTTAACTGATTACCGAGCCCTTGCTCTAGGAGGTGCGGTTTGGGCAGGAGCACTTTTACAGAGCGCAGTTTCACCTTGGCGAGTATTTGCTTGTGCTTTGCTCTTTGCTGCAATTGCAGTCGCCAGAAGCAAAAAGAGATTAACTTTAATTGTACTTACCGTGATGGTTGGTGCTGCGGCTATGTCCATGCGACAGGTTTCCCTTGACAATGCCGCAATCACTGAATATTTCAATCAAGAGGTTACTTTCTCGGCTCAGGTAAAAACAGATCCGAGCAAAACCGCTACTGGAAATTACTCGTTTACTGTCCGACTCTTACATTTTGATGTGCAAGGCAAGACATATTCCTTAAGAACTCCAATACGAATTCTGACAAAGAAGCAGATACAACTTCTTCCAGGGCAAAAGATTTCTGGAACTGCTGCGGTTCTAAAGAGCAAAGAAGCAAGGGTTGCTGCACTATTTATCGTAAATGGCTCAATCACTATACAAACCGAACCTTCAGCTTGGGCAGCGGGACTAGGTGCAATTCGCCAGGGACTGCGTGAGAATTCTGGAGATGGTGATGCCGGTGCATTGATTCCCGGAATGGTCTTGGGAGACACCTCTAAACAATCCCCCGAATTCAAAGATGCGATGAAACGATCCGGATTAACCCACTTAGTTGCAGTTAGTGGAGCGAACTTTGCAATTGTTTCAACCTTTGTTTTGTGGTGCATGCAATTTCTAATTCGTCGAAAGAATGCACGGATCATTGCAACCGCGATCGCACTTACCTGTTTTATTGCGTTGGTGAGGCCATCGCCTTCTGTGCTGCGTGCTGCGGCAATGGCCGCGGTTCTTTTGTCAGCCCAACTTGGTAAACGCGGTTCGGACTCTTTACCAGCGCTAGGTTTTGCGATCTGCGCAGTTGTTCTTGGAGATCCATGGCAGTCACGTGATGCAGGTTTTGCCTTATCTGTTTTAGCAACCGCAGGATTACTGTTGCTCGCCCCTCAAATTGTGGAAAGGTTGCCTGGTCATAAGAAGTTAGCTGGTGCGCTTGCACCACCAATTGCCGCAATAGTCTTTTGCTCACCCATTCTTGTATCTCTGTCAGGGTATTTATCGCCTATGAGCATTATTGCCAATTTATTGGCAGCACCAGCTGTAGCGCCAATTACCGTGCTCGGATTTGTTGCAGCCCTAGTTTCACCATTTGCCCCTTGGTTGACTCAATTCATTCTCTTTTTGATTAGGTTTCCCGCCGGATTTATAACTGGAGTAGCTCACTGGGTTGCAGCATTTCCTGTTCTAACTATTCATAACGGTTTACTTGGGTTTGGCCTGGTGGCTTTGATTCTGGCGGCACTTTTTCTCTTCAAACAAAGTTGGAAACAAATCACTGCAGTACTTTTGATCCTGATTTTAACTTTAGGGTGGTTACAACGATGGCCTGCTGGTAATTGGCAGGTTGCACAATGCGATGTTGGTCAAGGAGATTCCCTTATTGTAAATCTAGGAGACCATAGAGCAATTGTTATTGATGTTGGCCCTGAACCTGTTGCCGAAGATAAGTGTTTGAAGAACTTAGGCATCAAGGAAATTCCATTGCTAATTCTTTCCCACTTTCATGCAGATCATGTTGGTGGTTTATCGGGTCTACTAAAGGGAAGAAAAGTGCAGCAAGTTTGGATTAGTAATAACTTAGAGCCAGCGTTGCACAGCAGACTTACTTTGAATTCACTTAAGAACGCCCAGATAGTAAGCGTACAAAAAGGAA
>Ga0315902_10012344_pt1 | contig 11125 bp, 12 predicted proteins | sample LakEriMetagenome_9_FD_203523 | JGI IMG/M metagenome (GOLD analysis project Ga0315902, IMG submission 203523) | Freshwater fungal communities from buoy surface, Lake Erie, Ohio, United States - Buoy 12 MA117 | ecosystem: Environmental > Aquatic > Freshwater > Lake > Lake biofilm | place: USA...
AAAGAATACGCGGACACTAAGGTAGAGATACCCAATTGTCTTGACTTATTTATAATGGAATCCGGATGTTTTTGAAATAGTTTTAAAACTTTTTCTTGAAACGGATAAAGGTCGAACAGCATTCGACCTCTTTGCGGGTGTTGGATCATGTAGTACTTCTTCATGAAATACACTGGATCTTGAGCGCACCTTACAAATTCTTCCTTGATCCTTTGTTTTATATCAATCTGGCTCTCTGACATTATTTATGCGTTGCAGCAAGACCTATGATTAGGGCTCCCATTGCAAATTTTGTGATCTTATTCAACTTATTTTTTCTATCCAATTTTCTAATGTCGCCTTTTAAACCTTCAACAATTACTTTGTAGTTGTTTTGTTGCTCTACTTGCTTTTGTATGATTGATTCGTAATTACCTTCTTTAGTTCTTAGTGTAACTATAATTTTATCTTTACCGTTTACTGTAGATTCTAAGTTAGTGATTAAACTGTCTTGGTTTAAAACAATATTTTTAGTTCTGTCTAAATCAACCAAGTCAACTACAACTGCTTTAGAAACTGGCACTGGTAATATAGTTGTATCAGCTGTTGGAATTTTGTATTGCTCTGCATATCTGTTTACGAAGAAGCTATCTATTTCGTGAGGTCTTAATTTTGCAGCTGCTTCCAATTCAGATTTGTCTTCTTTTAAGTCTTTAACTTTAGCAGATAGCGTTTTTGTTTTTTGCTCCAAAATAACGTTCTCTTGTTCTACTATTTGAATTGTATTTTCTAAACTATCGTTCTGACCGTGTAAAGAATCGATTTGAACTGCTAATTCTTCTATTTTGTTTTCGTAAGCCTCTGTCTTGAATCTAACTCCGTCAAATTCTTTGTAGATTAGCCAAATACCGGCCAATAAAAATAAGGCAATTGCGCCTTTTACTGCTATTTTCATAGTTTTTTAGTTTTCTAATAAATATATCACTAAGCTTCTTCTTCCACCGAGCTGTAAATACGCTTTTTGCTAATCAGCGCAAATTGGGAAGCGTTCATTTTTAGCCCATTTATGTAATGCTCCTCTTTACCGTCAGGGTAAATCATCGCAGGTCCGTTTAAATTGTGAGGTTTTCTATTCTGACCTGGATCTTGTACGTAATGAATTGTAATGCCATCGATAGTTTTCATGACACCGTAAGTAGTCTTTTTCATATAACCAATTTAATAAATTTTCTTGATACTTTTTAACTAAAGTCTATGGTGATCAACTATTTGCTTAACGAGAATCCAAGTTTGCTACTCGTAGGGTTCAAAGTGCTTAAGCTAGGAATATCGAATTTAAACTTAGCATTAGGATCGTTAAAAGATCTAATATCAAAAGTCATGCTACCACCTTCTTTTAAATCGAAAGTTAAGTACATTTGCTTAACCTCTGTTTTTGAGATAATTTCTTTTAATGCCTGTACAAATTTAGGTTTTGTATTCATTTGATCTGCTACATAATAAGACAAAGGAGAAGTTATAGCTCCGTAGTATCCATTGTCACCAGTTTTTTTCTTCATTGTATCCCAATCTACTTTAGCACCTTTTCCTGGTAATCTCTTGGTTTGATTAAAAAATGGATTGAATTTTTTAAAGAATACAGCGTCTTTTTTTGCTGCTGTATTTGCATTTGTTTTTGCAAAAAGTTTCTTTAAATAATCGTTAATTTTCTGAGCGGTTAAATCTTTTGCGTCAGTGCCTATAATGCTTGCTAATGTAGTGATTGCTGGCATATCTTTTGGAAAAGCTGATGCTACTTTTAAGAATGCGTTAGGACTTGTTTCGCTAAGCATAGGTAGCAACGCTTTGTATAGAGCATATTGATCTTTTTCTCCTTTTATTTGATTTACGTCAATTGCTTTTAATAAATCTGTTAAAGAAGCAGTTGCACCTTTCTCGTATTTAGAAGATATCTTGTATCCGTCTATATAGAAGTCAACTAATGGTTCATTTCCTTTAGGGAAGTTAAGGCCTTTTTTGATTCCTACGTGTTTGCCTAAGAATATGCCTCCCAATATTTCTCCAAAATCTTTACCAATTGTATTTTTATCTTGTTTAGAAATAGAAGCCAATAAAGGCGTAGTTTGTTTTGATAAAGGTACATTTACTTTACCGCTTTTTAATTTAGAAAGTCCTGATTTTGAAGCGGGCGTATTGTTTGCAGTATCAGTAACTAGAGCCGTAAGTATCTTTCCTAAATTTTTGTCTTTTTGAACAGCTTTAGTTGTAGCACTTACGATACTGTTTAAATCTTTGTATTCTCCAGCTATTCCCAAATTAACGGGAGTCAATGCTTTAAAAGTAACTGTTTTATTCTCTTGGCCGGTTTGGTTTACTATCAATACAAATTCTCCCTTTTTAAAACTAGGAGTTGATTTTGTTACTGTGATTTTTATTGTAGGATAGGTTCCAGAAGCCGAGTCTTTTGTTCCTATTTTAACATCAGACATTGTATAATTTCCCTTGCCAATTACTTTATCAGCAGCTTTAGCGAGAGATTTTGCTGGATCTGTACCCAACTGATATCTTAAGTGATCTGGTTTCTTTTTGCCTTTATCTCCTGGTAAATTCATCTTTTTCATTTCTGAATTAAGAGAATTTCTTAGATCTGTAGTTAGAGCTTCTTTTATAATACTCTTTAAAATTATGCTTTCTGTTAGCGGTTCTGTTTCTTCTTCTCCGCCTTCTTCTGCGGCTGGTGAAGTTTCAACTCCTGTTTGATCTCCGCCTCCATTATTATTTCCACCGCTTAAACTGCCATCGTCTTCTCCATCTGGTCTAGTTCCTTGTTCTGCTCCTTCTGGTCCTTTTGTTTTTAACGGACTTCCTTGCTTTAGTATTCTAGTAATTCCTTTCATCGCTCTTTCCTTTTCACCTATACTTGATAGATAATGTCTTTTACCAGAAATAATTGCTTCATACATTCCTTCTCCCATATAAGTTAAAAAGAAGTATTGGCTATTGTGCAAAACTATCTTAAACGTAGTAGGCTTTGGGGCTTGAATGAATATTGCTGTAATGTATTCTTTAAAATCTGGAGTCATTAATTCTGCCAATAACTCATTCAAAGTATGATACTTCTTAAGAATAAAACCCATTGGGTCCTTATCGAAAGGAGAATCTGGTTTGTCTTCTTTTTCGTTAGCTCTGTCGTCAGCTTTTTCTTCTGCGTCGTTTTTCTTTACTTCTTTTTCTTTGTCTTTAGCCGCTTTAACTTCGTCGCCTTCAGCTTCAGAAAGAATTGCCTTTAATATGTCTAAATCTTTATTCATTATGCTAGTAGAGCGTGATACTCTTTAAAGTGTTTAATTCTGTCAGGTAATCCTATAGTTCCACCGTTTACTCTCTTTGTAATCTTAGTTACTACATCATCTGTAGCACCCAAATCAGCTAACTTGTGCAAACCGTTCTTGCTAAAGAACCAAGCTGCAGATAATAAAGCGTATTTGTCTGCAACTACTGTTGGATTAGCCGCAATATCTTCGTTGATTGATTTACCGAATGCTGTATAGTTATCTTTTCCAGTCAATTGAATGTAACCACGACCACAATATTTTGCGCCGTCTCCAGATGCTTCTGGACCGTTACCCATTCTACCTCCGTACACTTTATTAGCAATCTTCTCAGGTTTTCTTTCGTAAGCTTTTGCTGATTCTAAAGTAGGAAAATATTTTTTAAATATACCATTCAAACCTTTAGCTGAGTAGTTTAGGTTTTCTTTTGTCAATCTAAATCCTCCAGATTCATGACCACACTGAGCCAGGAAATGAGCCAATCTTAATGGAGTATTAATTTCGAATTTCTCCATTACTCCAGGAATTTGCTCAATTACTTTGTCTGGTATATGTCCTTTTAATTTATCTAGATTCATGTTTATAATTATTTATTAGCGCGTTTTGCTGCGCCTTTCCACATTGCTGCTGCAGCTACCGCTTTAGGATTATCTGCTCCGCTTTCTTTTGCCTTTTTTTCAATTGCAGCGAAACCTTTTCCTTTTTTACCAATATCTTTACCAGCTGTAGCTTTTTTAGCTATCGTTGATTTTTGTGCCTTGCTTAAACCAGCAGAAGGTTTTTTCTTTGCTTCCATCAAATCTTCTAAATCTACGCCGTCTTTGTGTTCAGGTTCTCCGTACTCATGATAGTTTTGACTAGCTTGTTGAATATAGTTCTCAGCGTTAGTAATATGATCTTGAATCCAAGCTGGAATATCTTTTTCTTCTTGACCCATTTTATTTATCAATTCGCTAGCTGCGCTAACAATTGCTTTTAAACTATTTTGTGCCATAGAAACTTCGTGATCCATTGCTTCAGAATATGCATCTTCGTCGTCTTTAACTGGTCCATCAATAAGAGATGATGGTAAAGAAGTAGCATCGCCGTCTTCTTCCATTTCCATATATCCACACTCTGAACACATCTTATCTTCGTACATCATAGAAGCTCCGCACTCTTTACATATATTATTTCTAGAATCCATTGCGCTCATCTCAGATCTTGATAATGAAGGCATAGTTTCCATTGGTCTTTCTTCGTTACCAAATCTTATCCCTTCTTTCTTAGGAGCTTGAGACTTAAATTCCGTTTTCATGTTTTTTTCAATAGCTCCGCCTCTTTTCTTTTCCCAAGAAGAGATGTTTTTATCTTTGTCTAAATCCGCTAAGTTTGGATTTTTTAAACCTGATTTTTTGTAAGAGATTTCGGCTACTGCTTCTTTAAGAATGTCTTTAAGTTTCATTATTTGGTATTTTATTGCGATATTTTAACTTTCATTTCAACTTCGTAACCATTTTTTGTTTGGAACGTTTTTGAATCTAATATTTCTACGCCTGCATTAAGTTCTGTCTTTCCTAACTTTTGCATTAGATCTTTTGTAGCGTTCAATCTTGCCATTGTTCTGGCTGTATGCTCTTGAGAAGATTTTCCAAGACCAAATCCAGTTGTTGCGGTGTCTTGTTTTTGAACTTGTGTAGTTGGAGCTTTAATTGGCTCTTGTGCTTTTGCCATATTTGGAGAACCTGCTAATCCTGCGGCTAACGCGGCTGTTCCTAGCACTTTTTTTAAATTAATCTCTTCTATATTGCTTTTTTTATTTTTAGATTTGCTTGCTTTTTTCCATAAACCTTTGTCTGCTTTTCTTGCTCCACCTTTTCCAGTTACAAAAGAATTAACTCTTGCCATTGCCCATTGATGTTGTCCAACTCCAGGTCTGTGGCCAGTTTTCCATGCAGCTAGTCCTTTATCGTATACGCCTCTTAAAACAGATTTTGAAATACCAGTTGCTTTAGCTTTGTTAGCTAAAGCTGTATCTGCGTCTCCTTCGTTAATGCTTTCGCCGAATCTTTTTTCGTAAGCTGAAGTTGCTGCTGATTTTTTGGTCTTGTAAGGTTTCTTTTTATCTTTGTCTGCGTAATCTGCATCCCATTTAGTGTAAGCAGAAGGATCGTCGTTCTTTAATTTAGCGACTCTATCGATTTCTTTCTTCATTGCGCTCTTATTCTTAGTAAGATAGGCTTTATTTACTTTTTTACCAGCTTTAGTTCTTTCAGCCTCTTCTATCTCCACTCCTAATTCATCTCTAAATTGAGAGAATTCGTTGTAGTCTAATCCTCTTAGCTCTTGTTCTACTTCTTGTTTGGACTTTGTTTTTTGTCCAGGAAATAGAACACTTGATACTCTTTCTGGGTTAGTATCGTATAAATCCAAAACGGGCGCAATCGTAGTTGAGCCCATTTCTAATAGTATGTCTTTTAATTTTATCATGGTTTACCAGGCTTTACAAGACCAATAGTTTGCTTTCCATTTTGGGCCAGGATTGCTACATCCGTGTCTTGCTCTATAAGATTTTCTATGTTTAGGCAAGTGTTTCTTAATCGCTACACCCTTTTGACCGAAATTTACTTTAACTACGTTTCCTTTCGCATTCTTAACGTACACTGATCTCTTTTTAGGTCCATCAGGAGTTAAAAATGGTTTATTTAAAGTAACTTTTCTACCTTGATATTCTGCTTCTTCTAATTGCTCTTCCTCTTCCAATGGAACGCAGTTAGGAACCATTCTATCGCCTTTTTTCTTAGTACCTCTAGCGATATATCCTTTCCAACAAGACTTTTCTTGAAGTATTTCGTTTAGTAAAAGGCTTAATTTAATCACTATCTTAAGTTTTCTAATTTATACTTAGTTGTTTCTATTAAATCTACTATCTCGTCTACTTGATTTTGTATATAAGAGTCTTGAGGTATTCTTTTTCTTGCCATTTCTACGTATTTAACCAAAGCTTGAAAATAAACCAAAGGCTTATTGTCTTCTCTAACGTTAAATTGTAAATTGTATCCACTTACAATACCGTGTCTGCCTTGTATAGCTTCGACTAATCCGTCTACCTTTTTAACTATTTTATCGTAGTATTCGTTTAATGCTTCGTGAACAGCATTAGAGCCTTCACCAACAGCCTGCCAATGATATACTTGAGATTGTTGACGACTATTTAATAGAGTAGATACAAATTTTGCTACTTCTTCCATTATTTTTTATCTTTTTTAGATTCTTCTTCTTTTGCTTTCTTTGATCTTTCTACTTTTTCAAGCTTACTCATTAAATCATCGATCTTTGTAGCTATCATAGCGATTTTATCTTTGTGTTGTGATGCATTCTTAGGATCAGCTTTAGCAGCATCTACGTGTTCTTTTCTTTTCTTCTCTAAAGCGTCGATAGCAGAAGAGATTTTGCCTGTTACAGCGCCTTTCTTTTCCTCTAAAGCTTCCATTCTAGAACAATACTCTTCGTAAAGCGTTTCAGCGATAGCCATTGCTTGATCTTGGTCTGGAAATACACCTTGGATTTGATCTTGAGGATATTGCGTGCCCTGTAAAGGATTAATTGGAGCTACTAAAGAGCTAGCGTTACAGCCATCGAAAGGCTTTTTAACCATATATAGAGTATCTATTGCTCCATCTACGTTTTCTTTCTTAACTTTTGTAGGAAGTCCTTTGTGTTTTGTTGATGCGAAGTCTGTCGCTGCTTTTGGTTTCATGTCTTTTGCTACTTTTTGTGCTTTTTTGGATACCTCTGATGGCTTAACCGTTCCTTTTTGTAATCCGTGAACGATTCCCATGAATTTTTGTTGCTTTTTAGATACCGCTGGCATTTATAAAAATTTTATTAATAAATATCGGTGTTTTTCATCTCTTGTAGTTTGGCTTTGATCTCTTCGTACATCTTTGTCTTGTCTCCACCTCCCCAACTTTCTACTTCTCCTGATTCTGATACAAATGAGTCTTTTTCTTTATACCATGAGTCTACGGCCTTTTCAAAGTCAACTAAACTTGCGAGTGCATTAGCTTTTACTATGCCTTTCTCGTATTGTTCCCAATTGCCTTCTAGTTTGATCTTGGCCTCCATATTAACAACACACTCTAAACACATTTTGTGAATTGAGTACATTTTTTTATTAACAGCATTTATTTTCATGTGTTTACCACAGTTGGGACACGCTATTGGCATTACCACCAACTTCTTTATACCATCCAACTTAGTAAGGTTCTGCTTAATTCCGTTCTTTATAGTCCAGGTACGTCCCTCTTCTTCCCAAACGTCTCCTTCTGTATGGTCTATATGTTTCTTTTCCCAACCAGAAAGAGTCTGCGTAGCAGCTCCTGTTTGGCCAGTAATAATGTTCCTCATCCTTTGAACATCTCTCTTGCTAAACTCTTTTTTCAAAACCGATTTTTCCATATTAGTCTTTTTTTAATTCTCTTAAGAATTTGTTGAACTTCTGCCCATAGGATTCGTAAATTTCCTCGTGGGTTTTACCGAAGTCCCTCATCATTATGCCTGCTTTGACATTTGCTTCGTTTTCTATTTCAGATCCAGTTTCTCCGCTTGTCATAGTTAACATGCCCAATTCATTCTGTCTGTGGTGCACTAATTCGTGGCCCAGCGTTCTAAGTATATCTGCTAAGTTTCTATTCTTTAAATAAACCGTAATGTCTTTGTTTTCATTTCTGTATCTACCAAAACTGTGAAATTGGGTGGCCCATTCTCTATTTGTTACAAACTTTATCTGAGGAAGATCTTCTATTTGTAAAAAGTCTTGCGCAAAGCCAATAAACTCTTCAATGATTTCTATTTTTTCTTTAGCCGTCATTTTCCAAAAGCTGTTTGTAGACCTCTTAATATAAAAGATCCAGTTATTTTATATGGCTTATCGTATACCGCTTTATCTCTAACCACAATTCCTTCTTGATCTTTAACGTCGCCTAATGGAGAAGTCAAAGAGTCTAGTATCACGTCTCCCAAATACATTGTAGCGTTGTATATTACGAAAGAGTCTATTGCTATTTGAGCGTCTTTCATGTCTGATACCAATTGATCAACTGGTTTTCCGTCCATTATCCAGATGAATACTTGTTTGCTTAGAGCGTCAACAGTTTTTCCGTCTTTTAATTTTAACTTTAGTCCTTTAGTGTTTTTGGCCTTATTCAACCAATCGTTTAATGATTTAGTTTCTTTCTTTCCCTTTGTTAAAACTACTGTGTAGTTTTTAGAAAGAGCTGAAGAGAAGTTGGGTTTGCTTTTTAATTTAGCAGGAATTTCTCCCATCACTTCAAAATCGTATTTTTTAGCAATTGGATTTACCTTCTTAATAAGTTCTGCCAATGCTTTTCTATCGTAGTCGGTTTCTTTGGTAACTCTCTTAGTAGGACTTACTCTTTCAAGTTCTAATATATTGTGTATGGCCAAGAAATTGCTCTCGTATTCTTGAACGTTTGATTTGCCTTCTACGTATTCTATATTAAACATCTTATTGGGATCGTTTAACATTCCTAGTTTTTGTAGTTCTCCTTTAATAGAAGGTAAAGCTTTGTTGAATATCTCTAATACCTTACCACCCACTCTAATCATACCGTGGCCTTCTCCGAATCTATCAGTAAGATCCTTTGAAGTAATGCCTTTAACGTCTAGTGGCTTATTAGAACCTCTGTCCATTACGAACTGAGTCTTTCCGTCTACTTTAGCCAATCTAATAGAAGCATTTACTCCGTCTATTTTTACTGGAACGGGATTTTTGGTTAAAAATTCTCCTGTTTTTTGAAATACACTAACAAGATCTTTACCTGTCTTCACTGAAGGAATATCAAAAGGGTGTGCCATGTGTCCAGCTGCTCCACCTTCTGTTAGTAAATTATAAACTAAGTACTCTAATATAAGGGATTTTTCAAAGCTAGCAGTCTCTTTTAAACTGTTAGTCGTAGAAAACTTTTTTTTCAACATGTTTGCTATAGTTTCATCGTACCAACCAAATATGTCGGTAAAAAGTTGTTTGTATTGTTGTGGAGTAGACTTAGAAGATAGTGCCTGTCTAATTGTAGTGCCACTCATCTCTCCAAATCCTGTAATTTTAAAAGAAGTATGAGGAGCAACGACCAAATATCCGTTATCTATGTAACCGTTCATTTTAGTGTCTGATTTGTAAGGTTGAAAGTAAGAAGGACTACCATCTTTCTTAGTTCCTATCTTAAATCTAGGATCTTCCTTCATATCTTTCTCTCCAACCATGAAAACGACTGCTGTAGTCTTAGGATCAAACTTGCTAGTGATCTCTTCTGCCTTGTAGGGATTCTTGACTTGAATTAGATTTTTGCCAAACCCGTATTTGTCTATGATTTGCTTCTTCTCTTTAAAATTCAATGGACTTTTTGGAGGATTAACCACATCAGAAGTAGCTATGAACGTATTTTTGTCTCCAAATTTACCTTTTAAAAATTTGAATGCTTCTGCATGGTGTCTACCAAATGGTTGGAAACGACCTGGATATATGGCGATGACGGTCTTGATCATGGTAATAAATATCTATGCAGCCTGTTCTATCTTGGATCTACCGTTAACTTTGTTGATCTCTATATGGTGATCTACCACATCTCTCATAGAATCAATATGGGATATGATCATGATAAACTTAAATTGCGTCTTAAGATAGTCAAATAGCATGACCATAGAGCTCAGATTAGTTTGGTCTAACGCTCCAAAGCCTTCATCTATTGCCATAAAGTTTGGCCTAGGAAGAGTGGATACGTTGATAAGAGAGGTTCTGATAGCAAGACTCGCCACAAACTTCTCCATTCCTGAAGTAAGTTCAAGAGGCCAAAAATTATTTTCGTCATAAGCAATGTATGCATTTATATTTTTATCGTCAGCGTGTAAAACTACTTGGAAATCTACTAATTGAGCCAGAATATTATTGATTTCTTCTTCAACTTGAGGAATAATGTTAGCAATTAACTTGTGAGGAATTCCGTCTCTGTGTACCGCTTGTAAATAGTACTGATAGTCTTTGAATTTGGTCTCTAGTCCTTTCAATTTATTTATGCCTTGCTCGTATTTGTTCTTATTGCTCTGCGCAAGTTTCCTGTTAGCCGTGATATCTGATATTGTGTCGTTAATGCCATCCAATTCTTTGTCTATAGCCTTAAGATTCTTGTTTAGATCTTCTATTTCAGCGTTTATTTCTTTATTTCTCTGAATAGCTTGCTCTTGTTGATTGTGAGACTCTATTTTTGTTTCAATGTTGGACAATAAAGTTTCAGCGTCGTTTAATTTCTTCTTAAACTTATTGTCTTCTGCGTTGTACTTGTTCTTTTGTGCTTCTAAAGCCTGTAAATCTTTCTCGTATTGTTCTTTTGCTTCTTTAATTTCGATAGCACTTGAGCAATCTTTGATTCTACGTTCTAAAAGTTCAACCGCACTTTCCAATTCTTTGACAGCTTTCTCTTCTTCTTGTATAGAGTTCTTAGTTTCTATAGCGTCCTTAACAAAAACGTTGTCCATACAGAACTTACAGTTAGGATCGTACTTAAGTTCGGCCAATTTTTCCATTTTCTTTCTACTATTACGTAGATTGGTATTGGCCTGACTCAATTCTAGTTTCTTTTCTTGTAAAGCTGCTGTGTCCAACTTGTGACTTCTTAGCTTGTGACTATAGTCGTCTAAGTTTATGTCTTTAATTACCTTATTATAAATAGTTTTAGCATTAAGATCTTGTATTTTTGAATCTACTAAGTCTATTAGAGTTACGTTTTCGTCTATAGAGCAAGTCACTTTAGTAATAC
>Ga0315902_10012345_pt1 | contig 11125 bp, 7 predicted proteins | sample LakEriMetagenome_9_FD_203523 | JGI IMG/M metagenome (GOLD analysis project Ga0315902, IMG submission 203523) | Freshwater fungal communities from buoy surface, Lake Erie, Ohio, United States - Buoy 12 MA117 | ecosystem: Environmental > Aquatic > Freshwater > Lake > Lake biofilm | place: USA...
CGATTCATCCATGAGTGTGGGTTTCCGCCTGTTGGCCAATGGGGAGATTGACGCTTTCATCAGTGCCGGTAATACCGGTGCCATGATGGTGGGTGTGTTTTACAGTATAAAAGCCATTGAAGGCGTGCAACGGCCTACCATTTCCACTGTTATTCCCAAAGCGCATGGTGGTTATGGACTGTTGCTGGATGTGGGATTGCAGGCTGATTGTAAACCCGATAACCTGTTGCAGAACGCCATCCTCGGTAGTTTGTATGCCCAGAACATCCTGGAAATTGAACAACCATCTGTAGCCCTGATTAACATTGGGGAAGAAGAAGGAAAAGGTAACCTGCTGGCCCAGGCGGCTTACAGCCTGTTGAAGGAAAACAAATCCATCCATTTTATCGGCAATATTGAAGGGCGGGAGATCCTGACCGGAAAAGCGGATGTAATGGTGTGTGATGGATTTACAGGTAACATCATCCTGAAACTCGGCGAGTCGATTTTTGATATTGCCAAGGCCCGCCACCTCGATGAAGACGCCTACTTTCAACGCTTCAACTTTGAAACCTACGGCGGCACCCCCATTCTGGGCGTGGATAAGCCGGTGATTGTGGGGCACGGTATTTCCACGGCGCGAGCCTTTAAGAACATGATTTTGCTGGCAGTTAAAATGATCGAAACAAAGCTGCTGGAAAAAATGAAAGAGAAGTTCGTTACGGAATAATTCCTCTCCGGTTACTTCCAGGGTATGGGCAGGTTGTTGTACAAAAACCCTTCTTTTCCTGCTCTTACAAATACATGGTTGTCTTTTCTGCGGATCAGTAAATGCGTGTAGCGGCTTCCCATATGCAGGGAAAGAATGAGCCTGCTATTTGTTTGCTGCAGTATATATTCACCGCTGACTCTTATGCGGCGTCCTGTAACGTCCCTCGAGGTTTTGGATGGGAACTGCGCGGTTCCAACGTCCCTGCCTTTATGTCGCTCCCGCAGCAGCAGCACAGGTACTTCATCTTTTTCAGATTCAATTTCCAGCCACAGGCTGATATGGAGGGTGTCGCCGGCGTTAAACCGGTTCATGACGGTGTCCAGCAACAGGGGTTGCCGTTCATTGGATTGGTTGAGCAGCGTTGCCTGGCTGAACGCTTGTGCCGTATCGGTATATTTCAGCAGGGCAGTACCGTTGGGTAAACTGGTATAATAACCGGGTTGCTGATACAATTGTCCCTCCCTGTTCCGGTATTGTTCTTTGATTGCTGCCGTTTTCGAATGGAAAGCAGCTACGGGTAATTCATAAAAGATGACCTCGCCATCTGTACATAACTGCCGGGACTGTTGTACGAGGGACCGTTCTGCCGTACTCAGCGTTCCGTTTACAGGTGTAATGAGAAGGATGGGTTTGGCAGGATCCAGTAAACTAACGAGTTCTTTTTCCAGTACGGTGTCGCCCGTAAGCTGCATCTGCAGGCAACTTTGCGACAGCGAAGTTCTGGACAGCATCACATTTAAACCGGGAATTCCGCTTTGCAGGGATGCCTTCATGGCATAATAAGGAGATGGCCATTGATCCAACGCAAATTTTTCAGAACCGATATGATGGTAGGGCAGGCTGATAAGCGCCTGGTAACGGGCCGGGAATACCCCGTTTTTGGTAAGGAGTGTATGATAATTATTCCCCATGAACAGCAGGTAATTACGCCCGGCCTGTTCATTCCATTGATGCACTGTTTTCATGCGCCATCCAGCTTCGGTTGTCCATACCAGTAAGCAAAGGGCCAAAGCCGCGCCTGTCCACTTCTTTGCAACTCCCGTCAATGACATCCGGTACCAATGGCTGAACACTGCCAGCGTCAGTACGCCACTGCAATAGTATAACGCCCATGCAAAACGGCCCAGTCCCCGGAACTGCTTCATGAAACTGATCTTATCCGTCAGCCATTCCAGGTCCCAGATAAACGGAATGCCCATGGAAAACAGGAACAGGCATACAGCGCTCAGCAGAAACCGTTGTTCCGGAGCGGACAGCGGTGAGAGCAAAGGAGCTTTGTTTTTTATTAAAAGACCGAGTGTTATACATACGACCAGGATACACAGAAACAGTATAGGGATGATACCCAGGTAAGAGAAACCTTCCTGCAGGATGCCGGGTTGGTTGGTTGTTTGTACCAGTAAATCACTTTCGTGAGGCAGAAAGACGGTATTCCAGTCGGCCAGTGCAGTGAAAAATCCCCAGGGTTTGGAGGGCCGGTCTGTCACCGTATCGGATACTTTCATAAACACCTGTAACAGCAGCAGCGAGGCAACAGGGATGAGCCAGCGGAGCAATTGTTGTTTCCGGGTGCTGGATTTCCAGGCCAAAACGGTACTGAAGAAGGCGTATCCCAGCAGAAACAGACAGGTGATGACCGCCAGGTAAAAATGAAGTAATCCCGTCCAGCTGATAAAAAAGACTGCTGCAGTTGCCCATACCAGCCTTGTTGTGTTTTCTGTGCGCAGGTACAGGTACCAGCTCAGTGGAAAAGCAAAAATGTAACTGAGACCGTAGTGGCTTTCAATCCGGAATAATTGCGGCGAAAGAAATGTTATCGCCAATGCCCCGGTAATGCTGAAAAACCGGGTGGCTTTTAATTCTTTCAGCAGCAGCAACAGGCTGGTGCTGCCCAGTACCATTCCGGCAATTACCGAATAATTAAAAAAAGCAACGGAGTAGCCTTTTAGCAAGGGGAACAGCGAAGTAAGCCACTGAAAGGGGATCATCAGTCCCGGTTGCGCATCGGCAAAACTCAGGTGTTCTCCAAACGGATAGTTCATGCCGTTGAAATGTACGCCGCTGTTATACTGCAGGTAATAAAGAGCTGTGAAATAGTTTTTGATTCCGTCGCCACCGATGGTGAACAAACTGCTGTTGGGGTGCAGTACAAGGGCGGGAAAAGTAAGAACGACCACAGTAGCAGATAAAGCTGCCACCAGCATCCAGTCGTATCGTCCTGCCTGTTTCATAACCGGTGCCGGAATAAAATAATTTTGAAAAAGTTGGCCGCTTCCTGGAATAAGATGCGGGGCGACATGCGGCGCATCACGATTCCGTCACGTAACTCAACGGCAACAGGTCTGATTGTCAACGACCGGTCCGACGTTGCTTTTACGATAAATTCAAGGTCGTATAAATAACGGGTTATTTTGGTGGACATAAATACCTGTTTCCCTTTTTCATTCATGGCTTTCAGTCCGCATTGCGTGTCATCAAACGGCAGGTGTAGCCGTTTGCGGATGAGGTAACGCAGCGAACGGGAGAGCAGGGCACGGAAGCCCGGCACCTTCCCGTAATAAGCAGCAGAACGGTTGCCGGCACTGATATCTGCAGCATCAGGTTGTTGCAGGGCCTGCACTGTTTGCAACATGCTTTGGGTGGTATAAGGGAAGTCGATGTCTGTCAGCAGATAGATGTCAGCAGTAACCCTGCTGATGCCTGCACGTAAGGCAGCACCCTTGCCTTTGTTGAATGGCAAGCGTTCCACAACCAGCACCGGTTCTGCCTGCAGCAGTTGTGCGATTTCATCTTCAAATGCCGGCTTTACGGAGCCATCATTCACCACAACAAGCGTACAGGAATAGCCCGGCAGTTCTTTCTTCAATAAGTTCCACTGATGTAAAAAAGTACCGCTCCACCCGGCGGCTGGATTGAAAGCAGGAATAATAATAGCAAGGTGGTGTGGCGACATGCAGGAATCAGTGTTTAATGTAGTTTACGGACAGGTCATCCATCCAGAGTTGTTGTTGCTGATTATTCCATATGTACACTTTCACAAAATAAGGCTCGCCGGTCGGTAATCCCTTCAGGCTTACAGATGCGGTTACTTTTTTCCATCCTTTCTGATTATCCAGCACAGGTTGCAGATCTTTATATACGGTCTTAAAGTGTTTATTGGAGCCCGGGGCTACTATATCTATCACAAACTGCACAGGCGCGGTGAGTGAAAGAGCGGTAACCCATACTTCAGCAGCAATGATACCCTCCGGCCCTGGTGCCAGCTGCGAAACCGGTAACGTAAAGCCGTGACTGTATTCCCGGGAGGGTGTAATCTTCTGTGAAAAGAGGCCGCTGTGCGCCACACCCTTTTCCAATTCTGCATCGGTCCAGCCGGAAGCCTGCTCATAATCATTCAGAAAAGACAGGGTGGCATCCTCCCGGCTGTTACAGGCTGATAAATAAAGAAGCGGTATAAGAAACAGTTGCACCAGTGCGCGCATAGAGACCGTATTGTATGAGATTCGTCAAATATGCCGAAAAAAATGAAACGAAAAGCAAGGAGATGGGTTGAAATAAAAAACCTCCACATTTTGTGGAGGTTTTGTGATCCCGCTGGGACTCGAACCCAGGACCCCAACATTAAAAGTGTCGTGCTCTACCAACTGAGCTACGGAATCCCTCGGCTGTTTAACAGCTTACCCATTGTTTTTGGGAGTGCAAAAATAAGGCAAATTCATTTCGCTCCAAACTTTTATAAAAAATGTTTCTTTCATTTTCCGGAAAAGTGCAGCTAACCTATACAGTGCACGCTTATTTTTGTGGATAAATAACCACACATGGATTCATTTAAGAATAAAGTGGCCCTTGTTACCGGCGGGAGTGATGGAATTGGAAAGGCACTGGTGGAATTGCTGCTCCATTCAGGAGCGAAAGTGAGCACCTGTGGCCGTTCGCGTGAGAAATTCAAACAACTGGAAGAGAATTACAGTGGTTACCCCCTGTTAATTGAAACAGCGGATGTGAGCCGGGAAGAAGATTGTAAGCGACTGGTTGATGCCACTGTAGCTGCATTTGGTACTATTGACCTGCTGATCAATAATGCCGGTATTTCCATGCGTGCGCTGGTACTGGATACGGAACTGGATACGATCCGTAAGGTGATGGACATCAATTTCTGGGGAACGGTTTATTGTACCAAACATGCATTGCCCTATATCATCCGTCAAAAAGGGGTGGTTACAGGTATTTCATCCATTGCCGGTTACCGCGGACTTCCGGGCCGGAGTGGGTATTCAGCTTCCAAGTTTGCCGTACAGGGCTGGCTCGAGGCCTTACGTACTGAAATGCTGCCTGCCGGTGTGCATGTTATGTGGGTATGCCCGGGTTTCACCACTTCCAATATCCGGAATGTGGCATTAAACAGTGAGGCCAAACCACAGGGAGAAACACCGATGGATGAAGGCGCCATGATGCCGGCTTCCGAATGTGCGTTACATATACTGAAGGCGGTGGAGAAACGAAAGCGTACATTAGTGCTCACATTTACCGGCAAAAGAACGGTGTTCATGCAGAAGTTTTTTCCTGCACTTGCAGATAAACTGGTGTATAATTTTTTCTTTAAAGACGGTAAACTGGTGAAGTAAGCGGATGACGCCGGAAGCAACTTTGAATTTCTGGGTGCTTACCGGTTCAACGTATTTTTTTAGATAATATCAAACCTGAACGAAACTGTAAATGCCTTTAATAACCCTTACATCCGACATTGGTGAGCAGGATTATCTTGCCGGTGCAGTAAAGGGTACCCTGCTGTCTGTAGATCCTTCTTTTCAGCTGGTGGATATTGCACATAACCTGATGCCGTTTAACGATCCGCAGGCGGCCTATGTGATCCGTAATTCCATCCGCAGATTTCCTGCTGGTACGTTTCACCTGGTGCTGGTTAACCTGTTTCAATACCCACCCACCCATATGCTGCTGGTGAAGCACCGGGAGCAATACCTGGGTATAGCAGATAACGGGTTAATCACCATGATCCTTGAAGAAACACCGGAGGAGGTGGTGGCATTACCGCTGGATCCGCTGAAAGCCCGCAATACACTGCATTGCACCGAGGTGCTGGGCCAGGCTGTACGGCAACTTGCAGAGGGTAAAAAGTTGCAGCAGGTAGGGGACGACGGCGTTTCCATTCACGTGCGGAATCCGTTACGGGCAGTGACGACCAGCCAGTATATCGAAGGGCAGATTATTTACATCGATCACTTTGAAAATGTGATTGTGAATATCACACACGAGGAATTTGAATCGCAACGGAAAGGACGGAGATTCAAAATTGTATTCAAACGTGATGAAGTGATTGACCGCATCAGCGAAACCTATGCCGATGTGCAGGAAGGTGAGAAACTGGCTCTTTTTAATGCGGCCGGTTACCTGGAAATAGCCATTAATAAAGGAAATGCAGCGGGCCTTTTCGGTTTACAGGGCTTTTCCGAAAAAAGCATCAGCCAGTACACCCAAAGCCGTCTTTTTTACCAGACTGTCCGCATTTATTTTGAATAAAAACCCACTTTTAAATCCGGGCTTGTTAAAACGGCCCTAAAAGCGCTGTTTCTACCTGCCACTCCTTATTTTTGCCTGCCGTTCCTTGAACAGGATCCGCTAAAACCAACATCATTATGAGTTTTCAAAAGGTCAACAACATCACAGGTTGGATTATTGGTTTGATTGCCAATGCCGTTTATATCTTAACCATGGAACCCACCGGAAGTTTGTGGGATTGTGGCGAGTTTGTTTCCGCTGCCTATAAACTGGGTATTCCGCATCCTCCCGGAGCGCCTCTTTTCGTGCTGCTGGGCCGCCTGTTTACTTTGTTCACGCCCCAGGATGCAGCCATTGGTGTGAATCTTCTTTCTGCATTAGCCAGCGGCTTCACCATTATGTTCCTGTTCTGGACCATCACGCATTTTGGCCGTCGCTTTATACAGAAAGACCAGGAAGAACTGAGCAGCGGCTCTGTATTCCAGATCATGGCTGCAGGTGCCATTGGTGCACTTGCTTACACTTTCAGTGATTCATTCTGGTTCAGCGCTGTAGAAGGAGAAGTATATGCGCTTTCTTCTTTCTTTACTGCTGTGGTATTCTGGATGATTCTGAAATGGGAACATGAAGATGTGAAAGCAGGCAACGATGATCTGAAACGTACGCATGCAGAGCGCTGGATTATACTGATCTTTTTCATGATGGGTCTGAGTATTGGTGTTCACCTGCTCAACCTGTTGACGATCCCCGCCATTGTGATGGTGTATTATTTCCGTCGTTATACCCCCACACTTAAAGGCGGCATGATAGCATTTCTTATCGGCTGTGCCATTACGGGTATCGTTCAGGTGGCAGTCATTCAGTGGAGTATCGGGCTTGCCGGATGGTTCGACCGTTTGTTTGTGAATTCATTCAGCCTTCCTTTCTTCAGCGGATTTGTGTTCTTCTTTGTGTTGCTGGCGTTCCTGATTTGGTATGCACTCCGTTGGGCTAACAGTAAGCATCTTCGTTTTGTACGCCTCGGTTTATGGAGCTTTGCTTTCATGCTGGTAGGCTATTCCACCTACCTCACCACTATGATACGGGCCAATGCCAACCCGGCTATTGACATGAACGATGTGAACAATCCCATCTCCCTGGTGAGCTATCTCAACCGGGAGCAATATGGAGATATACCCTTACTGAAGGGCCAGATGTTTACTGCTGAAGCCGATTATGAAGAAGTGGGCGATTCTTATCAGCGGGTGGGCAACCGTTATGAAATAACCGGGAAAAAACGGAAGGCTGTGTATCCTCCTGAGCAGACAATGGTTTTTCCACGTGTATGGGATGCCAGCAATGAACAGGGGCATGCCGATTATTACGCACAGTTCCTGGGTATTGAAAAACTACAGGACCGCGAGACCGGGCGTACGTATTACGAGCGTGATCCGGATATGGCGGATAATATTAAGTTCTTCTTCGGTTACCAGATCAATATTATGTACTGGCGCTATTTCATGTGGAATTTTGCAGGAAAGCAAAATGATATTCAGGGACTCGGTGAAAAGCGCAATGGTAACTGGATCAGCGGCATTTCTTTCCTCGATAACTTCCGCCTCGGCAAGCAGGAGCTCATGCCCGACAGTCTGAAAAATGGAAACGCCAACAATAAGTTATTCCTGCTGCCTTTTATACTTGGATTCCTTGGATTTGCATTTCAATATTACAAACACCGCAGGGACTGGTTGGTGACTTCCCTGCTGTTCTTCTTCACCGGCCTGGCCATTGTGTTGTATCTGAACCAGGCAGGTCCGCAGCCCCGTGAACGTGATTACGCGTACGTGGGCAGTTTTTATGTGTTTGCCATCTGGATAGGTCTGGGCTTTTTCCAGATTAAGGAATGGATGGAAAAAGTGGTAAAAGGCGCTGCAGGTTCTTATCTGGCTGCGTTACTGTGCCTGCTGGCCGTACCTGTGTTGATGGCTTCGCAGGAATGGGATGATCACGACCGCAGTAAGAAAACCATTGCTCCCGATCTGGCTACCACCTATCTTGAAAGTTGTGCGCCCAATGCCATCCTTTTCACGGTTGGCGATAATGATACGTACCCGCTCTGGTATGCACAGGAAGTGAAAGGTATCCGGCCCGATGTGCGGGTGATAAATACCAGTCTGCTTGGAACCGACTGGTACATAAACCAGCTGCGCTATAAAATCAACGAAAGCGATCCCATTGATGTGATCTGGAATGAAGAACAGATTGCTGGTGATAAAAGGAATGTTGTGTATTACATTCCTGTTTCACAGAGTGATACCGCCTGGTATAATCTTTTCGACTTAATGAAAAACCAGGCAGGCAGTGATGATCCCTCCAAAATGTACCGTGCACAAAACGGTGAACTGCTGAACTATATTTATACCAATAAAGTGTCATTGCCGGTTGACAGGGATTTTGTCAGGAAGAATGGAACCGTTGCGGCCAGGGATAGTGTTTTACCTGAAATCCGTTTCCAGTTAGCAAAGGGATACCTCTTTAAAAATGATGCAGCGATTCTGAATATTATAGCGGCCAATCAATGGAAGCGCCCCATCTATTTCACCCAGCCATTGCAGATCGGGTTTGATGAATACCTCCGCCAGGATGGTATGACTTATCGCCTGGTACCTGTTGCGAATGCACGTGGTTCTGTGAATGTCGACTGGATGTTCAATAATGTAATGAACAAGTTCCGCTATGGAGGTGCTTCTTCCAAAGGTGTTTATTATGATGAAGAAAACCGCCGCCACATGGTGAGTATCCGCAATGCACATACCATACTTGCCATGAACCTGATTGCCGAAGGCAGGAAGGATGATGCCAAAAAAGTATTGCAGCAATGTGATCAGAAGATGCCGTCTTCATCGGTTCCTTATGGTTTTGCCAGCCGTTATGGAAATGACCATAATGAGAAGAGCTACTATTTCGCCATCACTGCTTTCCAGGCAGGGGATATAGAATTGGGTAAACGCGTGCTGGAGCAGGTGAAGAAAGATTGCCAGCAACAGGTGGCTTACTATGAATCGCTGAAAGAAGGCCAGATGGGTCCTTCCCAGCAGTACGAGTATCAGTCGGCACAACAGCTGATTCAAACCATTGAAGGCGCCCTGAAGCAGTACACAACTGCCGGCTCTGCTCCGGCTGCTGACACGAATCAGAATAAAGAAGTGGCTCCCGTATTAAAGAATAAATAATGGATGATTTAATTCCTGTAAATAAAAACCCGGCTCATACAGCCGGGTTTTTATTAGGATCAATATTGTTCATTTTTGATATTCCTGTTCCAGGTGCTGTACCATTTGGATTATATATTTCAGCACTTTACTGCTTTGCAGCTCTCTCTGTTTTTCCCTGCTCCGGTACATGCCGGAACTGGTGATCGTTATTTTAGGAAAATCTGTTACATCTGTAATCTGACTGCTTATTACCGGATGCAGGGTAGTTTTTGCGTTGGGGATATACAGCCAACCTACCGGTAAGAAAAACTTGGAGGTAAGCAACCAGACAGCTGTTGCCACACCTGCTGCTGTTACCCCGGCCGCAATATGGCTTTGCTGTTTACTGACGAATTTTGCCCGAACCACTCTGATCGAACAATGGGCTTTTGCCGGATCGTTTTGCAAGGAAAGACGGAACGGATGATTTTCTGTATTATATACTTCCACAAACTTCACGGCTTTGTTTTCGATCAGCTGACGGTATTCGAAGTCCTGCACCAAACGCAGATCCAGCTGCAGGTGCAGGGTGTCAATCCGGGTATTTTCTTTCAGCACCAGCCGGGGTGCGGTGCAGGAACATAGCATCAGGATGCTCAGCAGCGGAAGAAGTAAGGCGCTGCCCAGGTGTGTTGCATTGATTTTCATATTTCAAGTTAAGCAAAAGACAAGCAAATTGTATACAGTCCTGAACTTACTCTGCTTTCTCTTGTTGTAGTAAGGCCGGCAGTGGTACGAAAGTGGTGAGTTTGCCGTTGTTAGTGACGGGTATCGGACTGAAAGAAAAGTCGCTTAGGTATGAAATCATTTTGACAGGCACAGGAGCATCGTAAAATGTTCTAACTTGAACCAGGTTATGAAAGGATTCCATTTTTCGAAATACGATCCGAAGCAAAACGGCAAATCGAAGTTTGAGCAGTTGCTGGACTTATTCACGCAATTGCTTACCTATACTAATGGCGATGCGGCAGAAGCGCTGGATTGGATGAACCAACTCGACCGCAAATACCAGCTGACCAATGATGCGTATGGTATGGGCGATTTTATTGAAGACCTGAAACAGAACGGTTACCTCGAAGAAAATCCTGCCAGTGGTCAGTTTAAGATCACACCCAAAACCGAACAATCCATCCGTAAACAGTCACTCGAAGAAATCTTCGGCAAACTGAAGAAGGCAAAGCAGGGTCAGCACCATACGTTCAAGCCGGGCAGTGGCGATGAAATTCATCCTGAAACCCGGCCGTTCCAGTTTGGTGATACACTGGAGCAGATTGATTTTACCAATTCTATCCGCAACGCACAGATTCATCATGGGATTGATGGTTTCCAGATGCGGGAAGACGACCTGGAAATCAGGGAGACTGATTTTAAGGCTCAAACCTCCACCGTATTGATGATTGATATTTCCCATTCCATGATTCTGTATGGAGAAGACCGTATTACACCTGCGAAAAAAGTGGCAATGGCACTCAGTGAACTGATTACCACACGCTACCCGAAGGATACACTCGATATTGTGGTGTTTGGGAATGATGCATGGCCGGTACAGGTGAAAGACCTGCCGTACCTGCAGGTGGGGCCCTATCATACGAACACGGTGGCGGGACTTGAACTGGCTATGGAG
>Ga0315902_10012346_pt1 | contig 11124 bp, 10 predicted proteins | sample LakEriMetagenome_9_FD_203523 | JGI IMG/M metagenome (GOLD analysis project Ga0315902, IMG submission 203523) | Freshwater fungal communities from buoy surface, Lake Erie, Ohio, United States - Buoy 12 MA117 | ecosystem: Environmental > Aquatic > Freshwater > Lake > Lake biofilm | place: USA...
TCTCCACAAGGTCTCATAAGTATTCTACCTCTCTAAAGTAATGTGTATAAGGTTCATAATCACTTATACCTTTCTTTAATGGAATTGGATGATTATCTGCAACATAATCATCTTGCCCATATTCCATAAAGGATTTTGCTTTTGCATTCTTATTGGTTCCTATCCAGAACTCTCTATCAAAACGATAGTCAGTATTCAAGTAATTATGGTCTAATGTTTGAATATAAGATGCATTTGCCCACCAGAAGTTTCCGCAATAACAACTTATACCCTCATTAGAAGTAATAGACCCATCGCCCCATATAGTTGGCCCTAGTGGTTTGAATGTCTGTCCAACACAATCATAATCATTTAGATACTCTACACATTCTTTCCATTTATCAATTACAAAATATTCCATCATCAATCTCCAAGAATTGGCAACAAGAGTTTCTTTACTAGTTCCCTTCATATGAAAATATAAAATCTTATAATCTGGGTTTTCATATGCAAAGTTCTTGAGTGCGATTAGAGTTTCTGTTTCTTCTTTCCAGTTAGTATTATAAACCACTTTTGCTTTTTCTGGAACATTAAACATTTCTTGATTTCCATTCACACCAATATGAATATAATCGGCAGCATCAATCAGTCCAGAACAATACAACCTATGAATTTGAGATTGATAAACAAAAGCACTCATACCAGATTGAAAGGTATGATAAAAGATTGCGATTTTCATATTGGATACACCTGTCCATTTGGTCCATGATTTCTATTCACCCCAAGAAAAGGAACCCTGATTATTTTTTTATGATCGATCCATTTATAAATTGAATGTTCAATATCAATACCTCCAGTATAAGACATCATCGTATCCATGTAAGAGAAGCACTTTTGATACATTTGAATAGTTTCATTTAATAAACTTTTGTCAAAAGACCATAATCCTGTAGTGACTTGCCCTTCTATTCCACAAAGAAGATTAAACATATCATTTTTCATAATATGAACTTGCATCACATAATAATTATTCAATATTCTACTTTCATAATCATCAATATTAAACTCATCATTTAAGGTATATCTACCAGAAATCTTAAAGGCTCTTGTGAAATTCAAATCTCCTATCTGAGTAAAAGTATTAAATAAAGATCTCGTTTCTAAAAGTGACTTGCCAAAATCGAACTTTTCTGGGCAATTATTCAAATTTTCATAAAGTTGCCGAAGAATGTCATCATCATAATGTTCTACATAATAATCACTTTGCTTCATCAATTCCTTAGAATATTCTTCTGGAAGTTCTACGGAAGAACTTTCAGTAATCCAGATAATAGAATTGGGAACTCTTTCTCTTATAGATTTAATTGTATCTAGTGTCTGCCCAAATCTTTCCTCTGGGGAATGAAAACTTCCAACTTTAAAAGGAATAATAGATGATGTAACAATAAACAAAAATTTATAGTTCATAAAAGCACGATGAATGATGTGGAATGATTTTTTGGTCTTCTAATATATTATTTACACGAGTTGTCCAAAGATCTGGAATTGAATCTTTGAATTTACTAATTCTAAAATAATGCCAGGTTGCTGGATATAGAGTTCCTGTTCCATACATTCCATAACCAGAAAGTTTATATTCTTCTGAACCATCATAACCAACTGGGTACATTAACTGATAAGACATTCCAATTTGGTCTGCTCTTAAAGTTAAAAGTTGTGCTGTATCTATCTGCACTCCATTCTGCATAAACCAAGAAAAGTCTAGATTGCCTAATGCATTCCAGGCATTTTTTGTTACAATTAAACAAGAAGCAGCAGCATAGATATGATTCCTCATTTGTGTATGAGAAATATTTTGAGCATTACCTACAAATGATTCATTTTCTACTGCCCAGGAATATGATTTCTCCAGAAGTTCTTTATTGTGAGGAAGACAATCAATATCCAGAAAACAAGCAACCTCTTCCTTTTCCATCACAGAAGTCATAAACTTTCCGTGAGCAGTATAAACGCCGTCATAATCAGTAAATTCTTCACTATGATATTCAACTTCAATACCTATGTGATTACAAACTTTTTTATGGTCTTCTATCAGTTGCTTAGGAAGGTTATCTGTATAAAATGTATGAAATTTCATAGGTAATCTGTATTAAAACTAATAATAATTCGTTCTTCTGTTTCTTCTTCTGTATAATGAACCAAATCACTTGAGAAGATGACTAATAATCCCGGATAAGGATTGATTGATGTATCTGGAAATATCAAAGGAGTTTTTCCAGAAATATAAAATGCTCCACTTACAATACTTTCTTCGTGCTTATGTGCCTTGAGTTTATTTCCTGGTTGTGAAATATTGAACCAACTGTTGATAAACTTGAGTGGTGGAATCTCATACTTATTGCAATATAATCTGACATATTGTTTGATGGTATTCTTTAATCCAGTCAGTTCTGGATACATTAGAACAGGCATTCCGTGATTGTAAGTAGAAGCACCTTTGCTTACAAGACCGTGAGAATTGGTTTCTATCTGTAAAAGTTTACTCTTAATAGTATTGAGATTCAGAAAAGATAAATCATACTCCTCTATCATTCATAAACTCTCCAAACTCTTTAATAGGGGCATCCCAAGTTCTTGGTTTCTTTTGTCTGAATAGATGAACATTATCCCCATACCACATAGATTTTCCTGTTGAACTTGTCCAAACATAATATTCCATAATAGGAACAAAGACACAGACTTCTTTTCCCATTGATGCTGCAACGTGTGCTACAAAACTACAAGAGGTTACAACCATATCAAGATTCTTAATAATAGAAAATGTATCAGCAAATTCTCTACCTTGAACTGATAGTGATTGTTTAATTTCTGGATACTCATCAGCATCCTTATTATCACTATGAGTTTGTAGTGAATAAAGTGAGTATCCTTTATTTCCAAGAACACTCATATAGTCTTTGAGTTCTACACTTCTAAATGAGTTCTGTTCAAACCCAGAACTAGATGCCCAGAACATTCCAATTTTGTATCCAGTATCTTCCTGCATCCATTTCCACTTTTCATCATACTTTGGAATAGTTTGAAGATAAGGTTCTCTTCCTAAATCTTCTATTGATAGATTGAGATAATAAGGAAGTGCAAGTCCATAAACCCAGCAGGCATCTTTTGGAAACTCTGGATTATCATAAACACAAACAGCATCATAACCATTATGCTGAAAGAGTTCTACAAGTTCTTTTCTGGTTGAACTCCAAATAGGTTTCATTCCAAGTTCTTTGAGATGCTTCATAAACCTAATATGAATCACTTCATCACCAGCACCACATTCATTATCTACAATAATTGTTCTTCCAGGTGTAATGATTCCATCCCACTTCTCATACTCAGGAAGTTTTCTATTCTTATATGCTTCTACTTCTCCTGCTTTAAGGAAATGTTGAAGTCCTGTATGAATATCATTCTTGCGAAAATAATGTCCTGATAAGTTGTGATATGCTTTTCTTTCAATTTCTTCTGGTAGTTTCTTTTGAAGAAGATTGAATAAAAGTTTTTCTGATTTTTCTTTTTGATTAATTGCAGAATAAGCAAAAGTTTCCTCAAGAAGAAGTTCAGTATCTTGAGGATTTTGTTTTTTTAGTTTTTCAATCTGTGTGATTGATTTCTCTGGATGGTTTGACTGATTATAAGCATTAATCAGGTTTTTTGCTGTTGTATATTTTTCTTCTTTTGTTTGTGCTAATTTGAGTCCTTTTTCTCCATACTCAATTGCTTTGGAGAAGTTTTTGAGTTCAAAAAAGCACTTTGCAATCTCATCATATTGCTGAAATACTTGGGCTCTTTTTCCAAAAGCATCCAGTAATTCAAAAGTTAATTGGTGTTCTTTAAATGAATATAGTGTCTTTGCAACCAATTCAAGTGGATTCATATGAAATGATGTATTTGAAGTATTTAGATACCTTGAAGATCATCAGAAGTTCTTATTGCTGCAGTATATCTATATCCACAAGCAACTTGTTTCCAGTTGGTTCCTCCAGAAAATGTGGTGACTGGAGTTGATCGATTGGTTGTTCCTCCTACTATATTGGTTCCTAGTTGTCCAGTATTATTAAATCCCCAAATCCATAATGTCCCATCTGTTTTGATTGTTGCAATATGTCCATATCCACAAAAAACTTGTTTCCAGTTGGTTCCTCCAGAGAATGTGGTGATGGGAGTGAGTCTTTGTGTTACTGTATTGTCTCCTAGTTGTCCATTACCATTAAATCCCCAAGCCCATAAGGTTCCATCAGTCTTGATTGCTGCACTATTAATTCGTGCAGAAGAAACTTGTTGCCAATTGGTTCCTCCTGCAAATGTGGTGACTGGAGTGTTTCTTTGAGTTGTTGTATTATCTCCTAGTTGTCCTTGATGATTACGTCCCCAAGTCCATAGAGTTCCATCAGTCTTGATTGCTGCTGTGTGAAAACCTCCAGCAGCAACTTGTTTCCAGTTGGTTCCTCCAGCAAATGTGGTGACTGGAGTTGATCGATTGGTTGTTGTATTGTTTCCTAGTTGTCCATAAGAATTACGTCCCCAAACCCATAGAGTTCCATCAGTTTTGATTGCTGCAGTATGCTGACTTCCACAAAAAACTTGTTTCCAGTTGGTTCCTCCTGCAAATGTGGTGACTGGAGTGGTTCTACCATTTGTATTAAGTCCAGCTATATTAATTCCCAATTCTCCATAAGAATTAAGTCCCCAAGTCCAAAGAGTTCCATCAGTCTTGATTGCTGAGGTATGTTCAGATCCACAAGAAACTTGTTTCCAGTTGTTTCCTCCTGCAAATGTTGTGGATGGAGTGGGTCTTTGGGTTGTTGTATTATCTCCTAGTTGTCCTTGACCATTAGATCCCCAAGTCCATAAAGTTCCATTAATCTTGATTACTGCTGTGTGACCATTATTGAGACTTGGGGAACAAGCAACTTGTTTCCAGTCTGCTCCTCCAGCAAATGTGGTGACCGGAACAGATCTGATATTTATATCATTTACTCCTAAAAATTGCGCATTTCCATTTGCTCCCCAAACCCAAAGTTCTGGAGTAATCAACTGACCTGCAATCTGTGGATACACAGACATTAAGTATTCTTTGGTAATGAGTTTATTACCTAAATCAAGACCAGAAGAATCTCTGAAGTTGGTTATTGGATTGGACATTCTAGACTACTCCAGGTATCTCTACAGGAAGAACAATCTCAACTTCATAAACTGCTTCTTTAGTCTCACAAGCATCAATCTCTTGAAGTTTTGCAAGTTCCCAATCAAATGCTTCTTGAACTTTTGAATCAATTGCAGAGATAATGGTTTGTAAATCTTCAGTAGTGATTTCTAACCAAGTTCCGTTATCAAACTTAAAGTTATGAGGTCCAGGTCCAGCGATATATTTTGAGGTAAGTGCTAATCTATTTTCTCTATCTGTTGATACTGTAATTGTAGAATTATTAATAGTAACTTCAATTGATGTATTTTCTCTTCTTTGTCTTTCTGGTTTTACTCCTACTTTATATTCACCTTTGATTTGCTCAAGTGGTTTATCGGAAACAGTATAAACAAAAACTACTTCAGTATCTGTAATTGTATGGATTGTTTGAGATACCGTTTGAAATCTTGGATCATACTCTGGAATCTCATTTCTTGCAGGAAGAATCTTAATGTCTTCAGTAAAATGAATAGGAACATTTTGGTAGTCTTGTGAAGTCACTCTATACTCCACTTCAAGTTCTTCCTCAAGAACTGAATTAATCATTCTGTAGTTGAATGCAATTGGTCCTAAAAGCAATTCTTGACCATTAACAAGTGCATACATATGACTTTTTTAAGTATTTATGAAATAAAGAAGGTAGGATCAGTACCTGATGTGACTGCTACTGTATGATATGCAGAAGAAACTTGTTTCCAGTTTGATCCACCTGCAAATGTTGTAGATGGAATAGATTTATAGATTGCCGTATTGTCTCCAAGTCGCCCAACACCATTATTTCCCCAAGTCCATAAAGTTCCATCAGTCTTGATCGCTGCAATATGCGATTCTCCAAAAGAAACTTGTTTCCAGTTGGTTCCTCCAGCAAATGTGGTGACTGGAGTGGATCTAGCGATTATTGTATTATCTCCTATCACTCCACCACCACCCCAAGTCCATAAAGTTCCATTAGTCTTGATTGCTGCAGTATTAAATTGTCCACAAGAAACTTGTTTCCAGTTGTTTCCTCCTACAAATGTAGTAACTGGAGTGGATCTATTGATTATTGTATTGTCTCCTACTTGCCCAACATTACTACGTCCCCAAGTCCATAAAGTTCCATCACCCTTGATTGCTGCTACATGAGTACCTATGACTCTAGCACAATCAACTTGTATCCAGTTGGTCCCTCCTGAAAATGTTGTGACTGGAGTGTTTCTTTGTATTACTGTATTGTCTCCTAGTTGTCCATTATTGTTAACCCCCCAAGTCCACAGAGTTCCATCAGTCTTGATTGCTGCTGTAAAACCATTTCCACAAGCAACTTGTTTCCAGTTGGTTCCTCCAGCAAATGTGGTGACTGGAGTGGATCTAGCGGATATTGTACCTTGGTTGTTTCCTAATTCACCATTACCCCCAGACCCCCAAGCCCATAATGTTCCATCAGTTTTTATTGCTGCACTATGATTATGCCCACAAGAAACTTGTTTCCAGTTGGTTCCTCCAGCAAATGTTGTAATTGGAGTGACTCTATTGTTTATGTCGCTTGTGTTATTTCCTACAACACTATTACCACCCCAAGTCCAAAGAGTCCCATCAGTCTTGATTGCTGCTGTATGTCTACTTCCACAAGCAACTTGTTTCCAGTTGGTTCCTCCAGCAAATGTGGTGACTGGAGTGGATCTACTGATTATTGTATTATCTCCTAGAAACCCATTACCATTAAATCCCCAAGACAATAAAGTATCACCAACCCACTGGTCAATCAACCAATACTCATCCACAAAATAATCTTCTAAATCTCCTTCTGGGGATAAAAACTGATTGGGTCTAGACATTTAATTATTCATCTATTTGCACTTCAGGCACTTCTTGAGTTTTTTCTACTCCTAAAGAACTTAAATACTCTACAATTCCTTGAAGTTTTAAAAATTGTTCTTTTTTAATCGCAACAGTAGTACTCAATTCTTGAATTTCTGATGCAAGATCTTTCTGTTGCTTTAAGATAGTTTCCAAATGCTGTTGTTGTTCTTTCATTTTTTTAAATTAAATATTTCAGATTCAAATTTATTTATTCAAGTTTTTACTCTTCTACAACTTCTTCTACGATAGGATCTATAAATTGTATCACCCCCATTTTTGCTTTATTTTCTACACCCCGTAGTTGTCCTTCAAGAATTTCTTGAAAGTAATTTTCATCAATACTACCATCTTCAAGATGTGGAATATTGATATTTCTTTTATGAACAAGTCCTGCTGAATTTTCATAAGTTACTTCTACTGTTTTATCTTCTGCAGTATATTCTGAAACTACGTAAGTAATGGTCATTTTTTTTAATTTCTAATTTCTTTTCTCAAAGTATTTATTTGTTCTTGTTGTTCTTTAATTGCTTCTATCAATAGTCCAACTAAACCATTATAATTTACAGTTTTATGTTCATTAATTTCTTCAACAAGTTCTGGAAGTACAGTTTCAACTTCTTGTGCAATTACACCAATTGAAGGTTTATTATTATCTATCCAATTAAATCTAACACCATCAAGTTGTTTAGTAATATCAAGTGCATTTTCAATAGGTCTTATGTTAGTTTTTTGAGATTTGTCAGATAGTGAAGTAAAGACTGTTGCGGATAATGTTCCTGTAGATGGGTTGAATGTACATTTTGTATTAGAAACAAATGCCGTTGAATATGTACCAGAAGTAGCAGAACTAAATGTTGGGAAGTATGTTGCATTAGTAGTCGTATCGTTGGAAAGAGTTGCTCCACCACTAATAGTTGCCCAAGTTTGGTCTCCTCTTAAAAATGTTGTTGAGTTTGCTGTACCAGAAGCTAATCTTGCAGTTGGAACAGTTCCTGAACCAAGGTTGGAAGCATTGAGAGAAGTTAATGATGCTCCACTTCCAGAAAATGCAGTTGCAGTTATAGTACCAGTAGAAGGTAATACTTGAATTGCAGAGTTAACATTAGCACCACTATTCCCACCAAGACTGTCCGTAAAAACAAGATATCTAGTAGATGGTGATGATGAAGCAGCAAATGACAATTGACTCGCAGTAGTTGCTGTTGTTGCCGATGTCGCTGATGTTGCGTTTCCACTCAACGTAGCGGTAATAGTACCGGCACTAAAGTTACCAGAGGCATCTCTTCTTACAAGAGTATTAACCGTATTTGCATCATCTTGCATAACAGAGTTCATACTCTCTCCATTAAGCAAAGTAATACCATTATTAAATGTTACAGTACCATTATCCCCGTTTCTTACACAAATCAATACCCAGGTATGCGGAATATCTAAATTTGATGTATAAGAAGCAACACGAAAGTTTGCGGCAACTGATCCGTTAGCAGAACCAATCGGAAGAATATAGTAAATTGCGTGCCAAGCAGGAAGAGGAATACCAGCAACAGTTGCAGTTTGGTTTGCTGCACCTCCAACGCCAGTTATTGTACCAGTTGTTGGGCAATCTATGTCAAAGTAACCATTAGTTGAGAAATTACTTCCCATTCCATTTGAGATTATAATAAATCTTGTTGTCCAACGAACATTATAAGAGGCATCAACTGTTATTGTTCCACCACCAGATATATTTCTATTGGCTCTGTGAGATGATGTCATTGTTAATGACTCTGCACCATCAAATAAGTCAGCATCAAGACCACTTCCAGAACCATCATTTCCAGCGTGCCATACAGTATTTCCATTAATAGAACCACCACCTCTTGACCCCCAGCTTCCATCTCTTACATTAATCCAGAAGGCATTTTCTCCTTGAGGAACTGTTTGCCCAGAAATGGAAGGACCGAATCCTATACCAAACCAAGATTGTAATTGTAGATTTGAGAGAGTGCTACTTGCACCATCTTGGTTTCTTCCACGAATAAATGCGCTTCCTGCACTGTTAAAGTTAATTCCTCCGCCAGTAGCGTTATTATTTTGTGGGACGTTTATCTGCTGGCTAAAGTTAGTAATTCCATCACTTTGAAGTGTAAATCCTAAAGTTCTAGTGTCCGTTCCCCTTGCTACACCAGCGGCAGTGGTAAAGAATCTTAATTCAGACCCACCACCAGGAAAGAAGATATTATGAATAGACCCCTTAGGAACTCCAGATTCATTTCTAAAGTCAATATAACAACCACCTTCTAAAGATGCAGAAACATAGTTATTTTGTGGTGCAAATCCAGTCCAATATTGAGTTGATTGGATAATTCTAACTCCATCAGTAGTAGTGTTAAATCTTAAAGAGTTATTATTGTATAGTTCAACTGCACCCTCTCTTTGCATTACAATTGCATTATGGAATGATGTAGAATCGTGATTAACTAATCTCATGATAGCACTAAAGTTTGTGCCGCCAGAATTTTTAGTATAAAAATCTATAATCTTGCCACTCGGAGTTCCTCCAAAATTTAATTCTCCCCCAAGACTAATATCAGATGATGCATCTATTGTCGTTACACTAGAAAGAGCACCAGTAACATTAGCACTACCATTGAAGTTTTGACCCCAAATAGTTCTTGTTGTTTGTAGTGTAGTTGCTGTAGTAGAATTTCCTGATAATGCCGCAGTAATAGTACCAGCACTAAAGTTACCCGAAGCATCCCTAGCAACAATAGTAGAACCGGTGTTTGTTGTTGCTGAATTAAGTCCATCAAGTAAGTCAGCATTTAAATTAGTGACAAGAGTGGTTGATGATACTGTTAATGGTGCTGTTCCTGTTGCTACTGTTGATATAAGTTGTGTACCAGATACAGTACCAGCAACTGCTAAATTTGAAACTCCGTTAGCAGTTGGAGTTAATGTCATAGCATTATAAACAGTACTTCCTGAAGGAGTAAATCTCCATCTCCACAAATCATTATTATTATCATCTGCTAAGTTAAAATCAAAAGCAGTTTGGTTGCTTGAAATTGTTGGTCCAATTGATGCAGCATCAGATGCTTCTGCAGTAAATGTTATAGTACTTACTGAACTTAATGCTCCAGTAACGTTAGCACTACCGTTGAAGTTCTGTCCCCAAATAGTTCTTGTTGTTTGTAAAGTAGTTGATGTCCCAGAATTTCCATCAATACTTACACCAGTTAAACTTTGAGAAGCAGATGCTCTATTTAATGCAATAGAAGTAGTACCAACGAATAAAGATGAGTTACCTAATACTGCTGAGGGTATTGTTCCAGTTAAGTTTCCTGCAGTAAGACTCGTTAAGTTAGCACCAGATACGGCACCAAAAGAAGCAGACCAAGTACCAGTAGTTACCGTACCAGTTGTGGTTAAACTAGTGGAACCTGCTAAAGGTGATGCACCAATCGTGTTGTGTGAAATTGTTTGAGCAGCACTTCCATTAAATGTAGTTCCTGATGCTGCTCCTGATCCACTATTATTAAAGGTAACTGAGTTTGCTACAGAAGAAGCACTGCCGCTCAGAGTAGCGGTAATAGTACCAGCACTAAAGTTACCAGAACCGTCTCTTCTTACAAGAGTATTTGCAGTATTTGCAGTATCGTGTTTTGCCGAAGTTAAACTCTCTCCACCTCTCAAAGTAATACCATTATTAAATGTTACAACACCATTATCCCCGTTTCTTACACAAATCAGCACCCAGGTATGCGGAATATCTAAATTTGATGTATAAGAAGCAACACGGAAGTTTGCGGCAACTGATCCGTTAGCAGAACCAATCGGAAGAATATAATAAATTGCGTGCCAAGTAGGAAGAGGAATACCAGCAGCAGTTGCAGTTTGGTTTGCTGCACCTCCAACTCCAGTTATTGTACCAGATGTTGGGCAATCTATGTCAAAGTAACCATTAGTTGAGAAATTACTTCCCATTCCATTTGAGATTATAATAAATCTTGATGTCCAACGAACATTATAAGAGGCATCAACTGTTATTGTTCCACCACCAGATATATTTCTATTGGCTCTGTGAG
>Ga0315902_10012349_pt1 | contig 11124 bp, 11 predicted proteins | sample LakEriMetagenome_9_FD_203523 | JGI IMG/M metagenome (GOLD analysis project Ga0315902, IMG submission 203523) | Freshwater fungal communities from buoy surface, Lake Erie, Ohio, United States - Buoy 12 MA117 | ecosystem: Environmental > Aquatic > Freshwater > Lake > Lake biofilm | place: USA...
AATTTTATGAGCAATATGCTGAGCGTCTGATGTTAATGCCTGCGGCACATAAAAAAGAATACCACAACGCATTCCCAGGAGGATATGTAGAGCATGTTTTACGCGTTATTAGATGTGCTTTAAAACAATATGATCTATGGAAAAGTGAAGGAGCAGATATGGATACTTTTACCATTGAGGAACTTGTATTCTCAGCCCTAAATCATGATTTAGGTAAAATGGGAGATGAAAATGAAGAATCTTATATCCCACAAACTGACCAGTGGCGAAAAGATAAACTGGGTGAGGATTATATGTTTAATACTAAAGTCCCATTTTCATCAGTTCCAGATAGAGGTTTATTTATGCTCCAATCTCATGGTATCCAGTATACCTTTAATGAAATGTTAGCCATTCAGACTCATGATGGTTTATATGACGAGGCAAACAAAAAATACCTTTTAAATTTCATGCCCGAACAAAAGCCAAGAACTTGTCTCCCTTTTATTCTCCACCAGGCCGATTTGATGGCGGCTCGTATTGAATTTGAAAGAGAATGGCTCCCTAAACTAAAAGGAGGAAAAAAATCTTTGGAAAATAAAGAAAATAATTTCACATTGGGGAATAAACCAAATGCCTCTAAAAAGACCCCTACCAAAGATAAGGCTTTAGGGTCCCTTAAAAACGAAGGACTTAAAAATTTATTAAATAACTTATGATAGTAGCTCTTATATCAGTTTTATCAGTTTTAGTCGTGGTTCTAGGATTCACGACTTTTAATCTTTTAAAAAAACAAGAAAAATCAGAAGATATCCTTGTTGGGTATTTAAATTATCTAGATAGAATTTCTAAAGTTATTGAGGTTTCGGATTTAAAACTAAAAGAATTAGATAGAAAAGGATCATTCAAATCAGATGATGAAATTGGATTTTTCTTTGAATCAATTAAAAAAATTCAAGAGATATTAAATGATTTTAAAGTAATCCGAATTAAGAATGATGATTAAGAAAGTAAGAGAAAAACGAAGATATTTTACTAAAGAAACAGAGAATGCTATTGTTAGATACAATAGCACCTCTGATCCTGGGGAAAGAAATAGAATATATGAAGAGGAAATCCATTATGCTTTTTTTAAGCTAACTCAAAATATTATTCATACGTTTAAATTTTACCATACTGAAGTAGATGACTTAGAGCATCTTCAACATGAAATTATAATTTTCCTCCTTTCTAAAATTCATCTTTTCAACCCAGATAATGGGGCTAAAGCCTATTCTTATTTTGGAACTATCGTAAAACGATGGTTAATCCTATATAATGAGAAGAACTATAAGAAAAAAATCCAAAAATCATCAGTTGATGAATTGTCTAAAGATGAAAACCATTCCTATACTTTAGAATCGTCTTCTTCTAATGATCGTCTTTCTTATTTTATGGATCAATATATTAATTTTATTACCGAAAATTTATATGTTATTTTCTCTAAAGGAAATGATGCTCAAATTGCTGATGCTATTTTAGAACTTTTTAGAAAAAGAGATGGTATAGATGTTTTTAATAAAAAGGCTCTTTATATCTATGTGCACGAACAAATAGAAGTTAAAACCCCAAAAATTACAAAAATAGCAGACGTTTTAGAAGATATATTTAAAAAGAATTATATTTTTTATTTAGAAAATGACTATCTAAATTTTAAAGAATGCACCATAGAATATTTATAAGAAAAAGATATGAGTAGTCTTGATAAAAATATTTTTGGTAAAAAGAAACTCTCTGACATTTTCCAAGAAATTTATAATAACCAGAAGAAAAAAGAAGAGCAAATTTCTGCTCTTATAAACGAACTAAAACCATTAATTAATGATATAGGGGATGCTACATTAGTAGTACCTCTTATTAAAGAATACATGGATTTATCCATTAAAAATGATGAAGCATTAATTAAAATGGCTACCATAGTTCAAAGAGCCCTTGCTTCTGAATCTAGTGATGATGGGAACTTTGGGATGACTGAAGAAGAAAAAGCCCAATTGTTAGCTGAGGTTAAAAACTTTAAGCCTAAATCTAACGATGATTAATAAAACAGGATATACAGGGGTTGTTAAAAATGCTTCTCCTATTTCTTCTAATGCTAGGACCCCATCCCCGGATCCTTCAAATGGCAGTATATTCTTTGGAAAAATAAAAGAAATTAACCTATCCCCAGATAATTATTTAAATATGGGGGAAATTATTTTTACAGACTTTAATGGGATTGAAATAGGAACAGCAAGACCATTTTCATCCAATTTAAGTGTATACCCCACACCAGGGGAATTAGTTGTGATTTTTTATTCTAAAGATTTTTTAGATGAGAGTTTAAAAACTAGTTATTTTTATCTTCCCCCATTAAACGTATTTAAAAATCCTAACAGCAATGCTGTTTCTATCCCCACAGAAGAAAATTATTCTCCTTCATTTGCTTCTTCCCCACAAATCAGTTATCCTTCATATATAAAAGCTAATATTCATCCCTTATTTCCTTACACATATGATGTTTTGTTTGAAGGAAGTTTTGGGAGTTCTCTTAGATTTGGAAGTACTAATAGATCACAAGTCAATCCTAACCCATGGTCTGATAGTGGTGAGGAATACTCTCCTATTACTATTTTATCTAATGGGCATGATCCAAGCAATACCTCAATAGGATATATTCCTACTGTAGAAAATATAAATAGAGATTTATCATCTATTTATTTAACCTCAAACCAAAAACTCCCATTCAGTATATCCCGAGAAGAATTCCAATCCCAAAAATGGATTACTCCTCCTCTATCCCCATCAGAATATGTTAAACCACAAATAATAACTAATTCTGATAGGATAGTAATAAATGCTAAAGATGATAGTATTTTAATTAGTGCTAAAAAATCTATTGGTTTATCTTGCTATGAAGAAATAAATTTAATAGGGAAAAATATAGTCATAGATGGGCAAAATGTATATTTAGGATCCAAAAATAACCCCCAACCTGTTTTAAAAGGAAATGACACAGTAGAATATTTAAAAATCCTTATAACTGAACTAAAAAATTTATCTGAAGCATTAAAAACCATACAAAATTGGCCAGGAGGTGTCCCTGTTCCTAATTCTACTATGTTAACTGTAGCTAATGCTTCTCAAAAAATATTTGAAAAAGTTTATAACGATATAGATAGTATCAAATCTAATTTTGTAAAAACTATTTAAATGGTTGAATATCAATATATTGAAGCTCTTGATTTCCCAACCCCTATAGGAGGAAATTTAAATGGAAAATATATTAAATTTAATGATCTCCCAGAGTCTGTTAAAATTATAATTTCAAATCCTAAATATGTTGTTTTAGTTAGAGAAAATACAATTCCAAATACTCCTGGGGGTGGAAGAACTAGTGGTACTATGTGGTATAATAAACAAGTACTAGGATTCACGGTTGAAGACGCTATCAGAAGTAAAAAAATAGCAGGACAAACAGCCATACCTGATACACTTGAAGATCCTAGTAAATTTAATGGGGTACCCGCTAATGTTTATAATATTGTACTTACTACATCTACCGGAAAAGAGTTTATTAGAGAATCATTTTATAATGGAACTGGAATGAGAGTTGGTTCTAAAAGTGATCCCACAGGATATAAAATTTTTGAACGCGATGTTTACACTAGTGATAGTTTTGCTACTGATAGGGGACCAGTAGCTTTTGATGTAGTTTTTATCCATCAAGGAACTAGTGAAAAAAGTTCTGCAGGTTGTATAATTTTTAGTAAAACTAGAAATGAAGATAAAACTATAAAAAATGATGTTGATGGAGTTAAAAAATTAAATAAGTATTTACAATCTGTTGGACTAGTAGGTCCTGGGAAACTTCAACAATTTGCTATTATTAATTTATGGGAATTACCCCCTCCACCACAAGCTGTTTCACCACCAATAACCGTAATTGATAATACAACTAATCAACCAATACAAAAATTAGAAATTAAAAAAGTACAACCTATATCAACACCACTTAATCCATAATGGCTAATAATCAAATCCCCATAGAGATTTCATCTTCTGTTTCTGTAACAGATCCTAAAGATTTGCCAAAAATCCTTATTTCATCTCCTGGGTATGAATCTTTAGAAATTATTCCTTATAAAGGAGATGGCACCGCAAAAACAGATTTAGGTGTAGTTTCTTTAACCCCTACAAATGTTGCTTTGGAACGGGATAAAATTAGAGCTTCCCAACTAAACACAGATCAAATTAAAGAATTATCTAAAGAATCTAAAGGAACTGATTTCTTTTACCAAGAACGCCTTTCAGATCAAATTGCTACTCTTAAATCAACTTTAATCCCTGCTACTTTAACTTTAATAGCATCTTTTGGAATAACTAAAGCTTCTGACTTAATATCCCAAAACCAGAGTAATATTCTAGATGCTATTCAAAATAGATCAACATGTCCTACCCAACAAGAATTAACATCCATAATAGATAAAAAAAATAAATTAGTTAAACAGTTAAATAATACTTTAAAATTAATAGATAGTACCACTAAAGCTTTAGGAATTGCAGGAGGAGTTATAGAAGGGTTAAACATAGCATATAACATACTAAAAAACATACCCATCCCATCCTCTACTGGAATCCCAGGAACCCCTGGCCTCCCAGTTAACGTTATATTAGGTATTCAAGATAATAAAGATAGAATTGATAAACTTATAGGTAAACTAAGAAATGTAAATGTTAGTGTGCTATCTATTTTAGTCTTATTAAGACAAACTCTTTTACAAGTAGTCCAATTACTCAACTTACTTGATCAATTGGTACAAAAATGCTACCCCGAAGCTGAGCAATTACAAGTCTCAGAAGAACTTACTATTTTAACTCAACAACAATCCCAACAACAATCTCCTGTAGTTACTAATGTTAATGGATTTGAAATGGGTGTTGAAACTGAAATAACTGAAAAGCCTTTAAAGCGAAGAAGAGCAATAGCTAGAAATAAAAAAGGAATAGTAATGTTAAAAGGAGAATGGTCTTTCTCATCCATTGATCAGATATTAATAGATGAACTAGTATTCTATATACAAATAAACGAATTAAAAGCCGACTAATTTAATATTTATAATTATATGAAAACAGAAGGATTAAAAAAAATTATTAAAGAAGCAGTAAAAGAAGCCATCCAAGAAGAATTAAAGGATATTCTTTTAGAAGCTGTTCGTTCATCTAAAACTGTTGTTAAAGAATCATATACTTCAACAACAAATCCAATTCAACCCTCTCAACCCACATTTTCACAACCACCTGTAGATTTAAGATCAAAATATGCTGACGTTTTAGGAGAGACTGCTTTAAGTTTTACTTCACAAAACGTTCAACCTTTCAACCCTAGAGGAATAGACCCAGTAAATGGTACCTTAGGTGAGGGTGAAGTAGGTATGGATCAAATTATGGGACTATTAAGTAATAAATAATGGCTTTCAACCCAGTTCAAATAAACCCCATTGATTTAAATCCTAACAAAGCGGTAGGAATAAATATTCCTTTTAATGGGAATGACGTTTTTATATCTAATTACACTACAAAAGAAGCCATAAAAAATAATTTAATAAATTTTTTTCTCACCAACCCAGGAGATAGATATCTTAATCCTGAATTTGGAGGAGGATTAAGACCTTTTATTTTTGAACAAATGTCTCTTAATAGCCTAGGAGGACTAAAAGATTCTATCCAGTTTAAAATTAAAAATTTTTTCCCTCAAGTAAATGTTATTTCATTAGAATTATCCCAAACCGAAAATACTTTGATTCTAAATCTTTATTATGAGATAATAAATACTAATATAAACGATACTATTGAAATTGAATTCTAATGATGACTCCCGTTAAAAGAAATATTAAATACCTAAATAGAGATTTTTCATCTCTTAGGGATAGACTTATAGAATATTCTAAAACATATTTCCCGGACACATATAATGACTTTACTCCATCATCCCCCGGAATGATGGTTATGGAACAAGCAGCATATGTTGGAGATGTTTTAAGTTTTTATTTGGATAACCAATTTCAAGAAAACTTTCTACAATATGCTAGACAACCTAATAATGTGTTTGAACTAGCTTACATGTTTGGTTATAAACCAAAAACAACAGGAGTATCTCAAGTTACTATAGATATTTACCAACAAGTTCCTGCTATTACTTTAGGAGGTGAAGCTGTCCCTGATTTTACATATGCCCTAAATATTTCAGAAAATGCTCCGGTAACTTCTACAGTTGGTGCCTCTTTTATACTTGCTGATGGAGTTGATTTTTCTCGTTCTAGTTCTTCTGATCCAACAGAAATCTCGGTTTTTGAAATATTTAATGATGCCCCAACATCTTTTTTACTTAAAAAATCCCGAAAAGCAACCTCAGGTACTATTTCAACTCAAACATTCACATTTTCATCTCCTACTCCATTCCAAACAGTTAATATAACAGCTAATAACATCATAAGAATTCTTGATATTACTGATTCTGAAGGGAATATATGGTATGAGGTAGATCATTTGGGTCAAGAAATGGTTTTTAAACCTATATCCAATACAAATGTAAATGATCCTAATAACGTAGCATTAAGCGGTCAAGTACCTTATTTATTAAAATTAGAGAAAGTTCAACGAAGATTTTCAACTAGATTTACTTCTTTATCTAATCTCCAAATCCAATTCGGATCAGGAAATCCTGCTGATACAGATGAAGAAATAACTCCAAACTCAAATAATGTTGGTTTAGGTTTACCATTTGAAAAAGATAAATTAACCACTGCTTATTCACCTTCAAACTTTCTTTATACTAATACTTATGGTATTGCTCCTGCAAATACAACTTTAACAGTAAGATATTTAACTGGAGGAGGAGTATCTGCAAACGTTTCTGCAAATACTTTAAATAATATTGATAGTACTTTTGTAAGATTTAATGATTTTAATTTAAATTCTTCTATAGCTAATAATATACTTAGTTCTCTCCAAGTTACTAATCCTGTAGCGGCCTCTGGAGGAAAAGGAGGAGATACTTTAGAAGAAATAAGACAAAATACTTTAGCCTTAATAGCCTCCCAAAAACGATCAGTTACAGCTGATGACTATTTAATTAGAGCTTTGAGCATGCCTTCTCAATATGGATCTATAGCCAAAGCATATATTGAACAACCTAAATTAACTGATGAACAGGTTTCTACTATTGAAACCCTCAACTTGTATTGCCTAGCATATAATTCCTCAGGACAATTAGATTATGCTTCTGGGGTTTTAAAACAAAATTTAAGAACTTACTTATCCCAATATAGAATTATAGGAGATAATATTGAAATTAAAGATGCGTACATAATCAATATAGGAGTTAATTTTGAAATAATAGTTTTACCTGAATTCAATAATAATGAAGTTTTATTGAACTGTATAACAGCAATACAAAATTATTTCTCTTTAGATAATTGGCAAATAAACCAACCTATTATTCTTAGAGACCTTTATGTCCTTTTAGACAAAATAAAAGGTATTCAAACAATAAAACAAATAAGCATAGTAAACAAATCTGGAACAGCTTCAGGATACTCAGCATATTCTTATGATATTGAAGGTGCTACTCAAAATCAAGTAATATACCCATCATTAGATCCTAGTATATTTGAAATTAGATACCCTAATTCAGATATTAAAGGGAAAGTTGTGCCTTTATAATATTTATAATAAAAAATGGCTGTTTATAAAATATTTCCCTATAAGGATACCACTTTATATTCATATTATCCTATCATGAATGCTGGTATGGATGCTATAAGTGAAGTTTACAATGCTTTAACCTTTGAAGGAACTCCTGATATAGCTCGTTTTTTAGTCCAATATGACCAAGACGAAATAACAGATGTTATTTCTAATAAAATTAACGGTGCCCAATGGGATGTAAATTTTAAATCTTTTATAGCAACCGCTCAAGGTATTTCATCAACAACCCTCTTAGAAATTTGGCCTGTAGCCCAAGAGTGGAATAATGGAACTGGAGAATATTTAGATTCCCCCCAAACAACAGATGGTGCATCTTGGGGCTTTTCTCTATACTCTGGTTCATCCCCATGGAGTATGGGAGGATCAGTCGGCACTGAATTATTTACAGGGTCATTTGATCCAACATATGCTTCACAAGGAGGAGGTAATTGGTTTTACTCTGGTTCGGGAGTAAGTTCATATAGAGCTACTCAATCTTTTGAATTGAGAAGTGATAAAGATATGAGCGTTGGAGTTAAAACGGCTGTTGAAGGGTGGTATAGTGGTAGTATCCCTAATTACGGACTCATAGTCAAACTCACAGGATCCTTAGAATTTAACCCATCACAGTATGTTCAACCTATATTTAAATATTATAGTGTTGATACCAATACTATATATCCTCCCCAATTAGAATTTAGTTGGGTAGATTACTCTACAGTATTAAACGGCCCATTAAGTGGAAGTATAGTAACTACTACTAACCTTAAATTAGCCCTAAACGAAAACCCAGGAATATTTTATCCGAGTAGTGTAAATAGATTTAGATTAAATGTTAGTCCTTTATATCCTACAAGAACTTTTCAAACAACATCTTATTTTACTGATCTATATTTCTTACCTACTTCTTCGTATTATGCTGTAAAAGACTTGGATACCAATGAATATGTTATTAACTTTGATGATCAATATACTCAAATAAGTTCTGATGTAAATGGAAATTATTTTGATATTTACATGAATGGGTTAGAACCTGAAAGATATTACGCTATATTAATTAAAACCATTGTAAATGGTTCTACTATAATTTTTGACGATCAATACTATTTTAAAGTAGTTAACGGATGAAAGAAAAATTCGAACTAAAAGTCCCATCAGTTGATAAAAATACTTACCAAAAAGTAATTGATACTTCATTCAAACAACTTGGTGTTCAAACAATTCAACAACAACTTGAACAACAACCTACTGTTGAAGAATTTTTTCAAATGTATAATGATTTGTTTTATAACATACCTGAATTAGGGAATACTAATTCACATGAATATCTAATCAAAACAAGTAGTAATTATATTAATTTTAACCAAAACCAAGAAGAAATAGATGCTCTTCAAGCAGAAATTGCACAATTAAGAATTGAATTACTTGACGCTCAAAAACAAATTGTAGCTCTTCAAACTCAAAATAACATATAATGGCTTTTGATTTTATTCCTACTTCAACAGATCCCCTAATAAATAATCAACAGGATAGTTCATTACTGAATCCTAGTGAAGTAAATTCATTATTTCTTCCTACAAGTTATATTGAATTTCATTCCTTTTCAAGTTCACCAACATTAGATACTGATAGACTTGATTCAAACGAGTCCTTATCAATCTCAGAATACAATTTTAATGAATATATTCCATTAGGGGAAAATATAATAGATGGAGTTAAAACATATAGTGAAATTTTAATTGATTTTGATTCATTAAGTGAATCTTCTCTTTTATTTTCTTCACCAAATTCAATATCTTTTAATTTTCTTAATAAAGAAGTAGGTTCATATTTAGAAACTCTTTTTATAAAAGAAATATCTCCTGATAGAACTGAAATAAGATTAGATAGTACCATTATCAATGATTTATTTTTAGTAGAACAAGCAACAAAGTTTATTCAAAAAAGAGAAGAAAGTCCATATTTTTTAGAGTTTTATGTAAATTTTGGATTAAATAATCTTTTCTTAGCTAATAACTTTAGTCTAGATACTACTACTCCTGATAATCCTACAATATTAGTTAAACTATATAGTCCCCTCCCAAATGAATATGAATTAAATAGTCAACTATGGATTGTTACTCTTGTTTATCCTCCTCAATCTTATGAAGTTGTTCCAATAGAAACTCCGTTTGTATTTGATGATACTCTTCCTCTTAAGGGCCCTAATTTTAATATCCCTTTAAAAGACCAGGTAAACAATTCAACATTAGAACTATCATATTCTGATTTATTAAATAGCCCCATTTTAAGTTCCCAAAACCAACTCAGTAGTTTATTAGAAGAAAAAGAATTAGAAATAAATCTTGATTATACAAACTTTTCAGATTTTGTTCATTTTAGTTCAATCAAAACAAGATTAGAAAATTTTTATTATAAAGTTAGTTTAATTGAACAATATTCTTCTTCAATTGCTTTAATAAATTCTGATATAACAGGATCAACTTCTTCGTCTTTTGCTGTAGTCAACAGTATAACTATTTTAGAAAATAAAATAAGTGATATTATAACTAATTTTGATGGATATGATTATTACTTGTATTATGAAAGTAGCTCATGGGCTTGGCCTAAAACAACCTCAGAACCACCTTATCTACTAGCTTCTACGGGAAGTAATGCTGTTTTAAATTGGTTTGGAAGTGATAATACCCTTAATCCTTACTATGGAGGTATAATCCTCTCAGCATCAAATTTTGATCAAGAAAATAAAGATAATCTTTTTTATTCTATCCCCGAATACCTAAGGGAAGATCCAAATAACGCCCAGTATGAACTTTTTGTTGACATGGTGGCCCAATTTTATGACAATATTTGGATTTACTATAAAGATGTTACTCAAAAATATAATAATGATAATAGATTAGAATACGGAATATCAAAAGATTTAGTTGCAGATGCTATTAGAGATTTTGGAGTTAAATTATACCAAAATAATTTTTCTAATAATGATCTTTATACAGCATTTTTAGGTTTAACCCCTGATGGTGCTTTATTCCCTTTCCCTAATATTACTGGTTCACTCCCAACACCTAGTGGATTTGAATATGTTGATACCTTAATATCTGCTTCTAATGATTATTTACCGTTAGATGATGTTAATAAATCGCTATATAAACGCATTTATCATAATTTACCATACCTGCTTAAAGCAAAAGGTACTATACCTGGATTACGCGCTCTAATTACCTCATATGGTATTCCTGATACGATATTAAGGATTAATGAATATGGAGGTAAAGATAAAGTAGATTCAAACGATTGGGATTATTGGCAAAATGAATTTAACTATTCATTTTCTACTATTAACAATTTTATTACTACCCCTTGGGACTTAAATACGGA
>Ga0315902_10012350_pt1 | contig 11124 bp, 7 predicted proteins | sample LakEriMetagenome_9_FD_203523 | JGI IMG/M metagenome (GOLD analysis project Ga0315902, IMG submission 203523) | Freshwater fungal communities from buoy surface, Lake Erie, Ohio, United States - Buoy 12 MA117 | ecosystem: Environmental > Aquatic > Freshwater > Lake > Lake biofilm | place: USA...
GAAGTGCCGGAAAAGCGGGTGGCGCTGGTCACGTCCGATCGCGGCCTCGCGGCCCGTGTCGTCGCCCATCTTCGCCGCTGGAACGTCCAGGCCGACGATACCGCTGGCCAACCGCTGCCCCAGACGACGGCGGGGCGCGTCCTGCTGCTGCTGGCCGAGGTTGCCGCAACGCGGATCGCCCCGGTCCCGCTGCTGGCACTGCTCGGTCATCCCTTTGTGGGGGCGGGGCAAGGGCGCGCGGCCTGGCTCGACAATGTGCGCGCGCTAGACCTTGCCTTGCGCGGCCCGCGGCCCGCGCCGGGCTTCCATCCGATCCAGGCGGCGGTCGAACGGCAGCAAAAGCGCGGTGCCGGCAGCGCGATCGCGGCCTGGTGGCAGGAGGTCGAGCAGGTTCTCGCACCGCTGGCCGATCTGCCCGAGCAGCTGCCACTCGCCGACGCGCTCGACCGGCTGGCGACAGCGGCCGAGGCCCTGTGCGGCGCGCGGATCTGGGCCGAAGCCGATGGCCGCGCGCTGGCGGCCTGGCTCGAGGAACTGCGCGAGGCTGCCGCAGCGGTCGGCACTGCGCTGCCCCCCGCCGATCTGCCGCGCGTGCTGCGCGAGGCGATGGACCGCGTTGCCGTCCGCCCGCCGTGGGGCGGCCATCCCCGTGTCGCGATTTATGGCCTGCTCGAGGCGCGGATGAGCAGGGCCGATCTGGTGATCTGCGCCGGCCTGGTCGAAGGCACCTGGCCAGCGGCGCCCAGCCCCGAGCCGCTGCTCCCGCCTGCCGTGCTGCGCGCCCTGGGCGTACCGGGCGGCGAGTTTCGCATCGGCCTTTCAGCGCACGACCTGGCGGCTGCGCTGGGCGCGCCCGAGGTGGTGCTCAGCTGGGCCCAGCGCGGCGAGGGCGGGCCGGTGATCCCCAGCCGCTTCGTCCTGCGGGTCGAGGCGATGCTGGGCGAACTGGCGGCGAGCCACCGGGAGCACGCTGCGGTTGATCTGGCGCGGCAGCTCGATCGCGCGGCGCCCGCCCCGGCCTATCCCCGGCCCGAACCCTGTCCTGGCGCGGCGCAGCGCGATGTGCCGCTGGCCGTGACCGCGATCGACCGGCTGCGCAGTGATCCCTACCAGTTCTATGCCGGGGCCATCCTGCGGCTGAAGCGCCTCGATCCGCTCGATGCCGATCCCTCGGCGGCCTGGCAGGGCACGGTCGTCCACACCGTGATGGAACACTGGCACAAGGCGGGCGGTCAGGCTGGTGCGCTGGTCGGCATCGCCAAGGCCGAATTGGCCAGACTGGAAGCCCACCCGGTGGTCCGCAGCCTGTGGTGGCCGCGCCTGCAAAAGGGCCTTGAGTGGGTCGATGCCCAGATCGCCAGGGACCGGGGCGAAGGTCGCGAGGTGATCGCCAGCGAGGCCCGGGGCGAAATGCAGCTGGCCGGGGTCAGGATCCACGGTCGGGTGGACCGGATCGACCGCAAGGCCGACGGCAAGCTGGTTGTGGTCGACTACAAGACCGGCACACCCCCATCCGGCAAGATGGTTGAAAATGGTTTTGCCCTGCAGCTTGGCACCCTGGGCCTGATCGCCGCCGATGGCGGTTTCGCCGGCGTGGCGGGCGATCCTGACGGGTTTGAATACTGGTCGTTCGGCAAGAGCAAGGACAGCGGAACCGGGTTCGGATACTCGTCCGAACCGGTGAAAGACGGCAGCAAGCGATCCGGCCTCCCGCGCGCTGAATTCCTCAGCAAGACCGAAGACTACCTGCGCGAAGCTATCGCAAAGTGGATCAGGGGCGATGCGCCGTTCACGGCCCGCCTCAACCCCGACATTGGCGGTTACAACGATTTCGACCAGCTGATGCGGCTCGACGAGTGGCAAGCGCGCAGCGAGGACGGGGCATGAGCCGGGTCTATCCCCTGCGCGGCAACCAGGTGCCCGCCGTCGCGCCGGGCGAAGTGGTGTGGCTGTCTGCCTCGGCCGGAACGGGCAAGACCCAGGTGCTGTCCGCGCGCGTCCTGCGGTTGTTGCTGGATGACGGGGTGCGGCCCGAACAGATCCTGTGCCTGACCTTTACCAAGGCCGGGGCGACCGAAATGGCAGCCCGTATCAACGAAGTGCTGGCCCGCTGGGTCCGTGCTTCGGAGGATGACCTGTTCAAGGACCTCGAGGCGATCGGGGCAGCATCCGGGCCGACCGCGCGCGAGCGGGCGCGCCGCCTGTTTGCCGAAGTGCTCGATTGCCCCGGTGGCGGGCTGCGGATCGCGACGATCCATGCCTTTTCGCAGTGGCTGCTGTCGGCATTTCCCAGTGAGGCCGGGCTGCTTCCCGGCGTCAAGGCGATGGAGGACCGCGACCGCGAACTGCTGCTGCGCGAAGTGCTGGCCGCGCTGGTCGAACAGGCCGAGGAAAGCCATGACACGGCCACGCTCTCCGCGCTGGAAACCCTGTCGATCCGGATGGGGCCGGAGCGGGTGCCCGGCTGGCTACTGCGCTGCGCCACGGCGCGCGAGGCCTGGGAAGGGCCGGGTGGCTGGCAACCGCCGATGCGCGATGGCGTTCTGCGGGTGCTGGGCCTGCCGGGCGATGTCAGCCGGGACGACCTGCTGGCGCTATGCGAGGATGACCGGTTCCCGGTCGATGCCTTGCGTCTGTGCCTGTCGGCTTATTCGCAGTGGAACGGCAAGAAGGGTCAGGATGGCCGGATCGTGATTGCCGATTGGCTGTCGGCCGGTCCCGCCGAGCGGCTCGAGCGTCTGCCAGACCTGCACAAGGTGCTCTTTACGCAGAAAGACACGGTCAAGGACGAGGCCAGCCTCGCGAAGTTCGAAGAGCATTTCGGCGATGCGGCCAGTCAGGTGCTGGCGGCGCGCCTTGCCGTCAGGGATCTTGCGACACTGCTCGATCTGGCGGATTTCCTGACCCCCGCCCTTGAAGTGGGCCGCAAGTTCGCGCTGGCCTGGGACGAGGCCAAGGCGCGGGCCGGGTTCATCGATTTCGATGACCAGATCCGCCGGGCGGCGGCCTTGCTGAACAGGCACGAACTGGCCGAATGGATTCGCTACAAGCTGGATCGCCGCTTCGATCACATCCTGGTGGATGAAGCCCAGGATACCAACGCCGCGCAGTGGCAGATCATCGATGCCCTGACCGGCGATTTCTTCAGCGGCGAGGGCGCCCACGGCGACAAGCTGCGGACGCTGTTCGTGGTGGGCGATTACAAGCAGGCCATTTTCCGTTTCCAGGGTACCAGCCCCGAGAACTTCGCCCGCGCCAAGGAGCGCGTGCGTGCGCAGCTCGATGGTCTGGCGGCCAATATCCGTTCCTTGCAGCGCAACCTTGCCACGCGCAGCCTGCAGGACCTCGATCTGGGGCAGAGCTTCCGCACCGCGCACGAGATTCTGGCCTTCGTCGATCGCACGATTGACGCCATCGGGCACGAAGGGCTTGGCTTGGCGATCCCCTCCGCACCGCACCTTGGCGAGGATCGACCGGGGCTGGTCACGCTCTGGCGCGTGATCGGAGCGGAATCCGAAGCCGATGTCGCTGAGGAAGCCCCGACCGAGGCGGATGACGAGGGCGATGAAGGCTGGCTCTCGCGCAGCGATCGCAAGCTGGCGGACAAGATCGCGCGGCAGGTCCGTGACTGGCTGCAACACGGCTTTCCGCTGGTCAAGGGCGAAGCGCCGGGCAAGGCACGCCGGGCCACTGCGGGCGACATCATGGTGCTGGTGCGCAAGCGCAAGGAACTGGCCGGGCTGATCGTGGCGCGCTTGCATGCCGCGGGCGTGCCAGTGGCCGGGGTTGACCGGTTGCGGCTGGCTGCCCCGCTGGCCGTGCGCGACCTGATGGCGGCGCTGCGCTTTGCCGCCCAGCCGCTCGATGACCTGAACCTGGCAAATCTGCTGGTTTCGCCGCTGCTGGGCTGGAGCCAGGACGAACTGATGCGTCACGGCTGGCGGCCCGATGGCGTGCGGCTGTTCGATCACTTGCGCGCGACGCGCGGGGAACCGGTGGTCGAAAGGGCCTGGGCGCAGCTCGCCGAACTGCTGAGGATTGCCGATTACGAGCCGCCCCAGGCGCTGCTCCATTGGCTGCTGGTTGGGCCCTGGCAGGGTCGGCAACGGCTGGTCGCGCGGCTGGGGACCGAAGCCAACGATCCGATTGATGAACTGCTTAACGCCGCCAGCGCCTATTCGGCGGGCAATGTGCCCAGCCTCAACGGGTTCATTCGCTGGTTCGATGCCGGTGAGGGCGAACTGAAGCGCGAATCCGGCAAGGCTCGAGACGAGGTGCGGGTGATGACCGTGCACGGCTCCAAGGGCTTGCAGGCTCCCATCGTGATCCTGGCCGATGCGGCCGATGATCCAGCCGGGGGCAAGCCCAGCCCGCTGGAGATCACCGATCCGGCCAGCCCGGCGGACAATCCGCGTCGTATCCCGATGCCGCCCCTGCCGAAAGGCCAGGAACTGGGCCGCCTCGCCGAGGAACGCGCGCGCGTTACGCGAGAGGAACTGCAGGAACACTGGCGGCTGCTGTACGTGGCCATGACCCGCGCCGAGGAAGCCCTGTTCATCGGCGGTGCGCTCTCTGGCCGTGAGAAGGCGCCCAAACCCGACAGCTGGTATGCCCGGCTGGAGCCGCTGTTTGCTGGTGATTGGCAATCCGACCCGTTGTGGGGCGGGATCAAGCTCCACGGCGCTCAGGCTGAAGTGGCAGTGCCACCGCGGAGTGGCGAGGCCCGGGACCTGGGACTGCTCCCGCCCTGGGCCGAGCGCGCTGTTGCCGCCGAACCGCGCCCACCGAAGCCCCTCGCTCCATCGGCCTTGGGCGAGGACCTTGCCAGCGACCCGCCATTCCCGCCCGGTGCGGGCGCTGCGGGCGCTGCGGCCGCGCGGCGCGGGGTGCTGCTGCACCGCCTGCTTGAACGCCTGCCCGAACTCCCCGCAGCCGAGCGCAAGGCGGCGGCGCAAGCGTGGCTCGCGCAGCAGGCCGCTGACCTTGATGGCCCGGCCTGCGCTGAAATGGTCGATTCCGCCTTGAAGGTCCTCGCTGAGCCAGCCTGGGCCGGCCTTTTTGGCCCTGCCGCACTGGCCGAAGTCCCGATCGCCGCCGTGGTGGCGGGACAGGTTGTGGCCGGCACGATCGACCGGCTGCTGATCGAGCCGGAGCGGATCCGGCTGGTCGATTTCAAGACCGCCCGCCGCCCGCCCGCCGCGCTGGACGAGGTGCCGGTGGCGATCCTGCGGCAAATGGCGGCCTATGCTGCCGCGCTTGAGGTGACCTATCCGGGGCGCTCGGTCGAGGCCGCACTGCTCTACACCCAGCAGCCGCGCCTGCTGACGATCCCGGCAGACCTGTTGAACCTGCACAAGCAGGCATTGACCGCGCCGCAGGAAAGCTTTTGAGCACCCGCGATTGCCAAGGCCGGGTGAAGTCCTAAATTGGCAGGCAACAGATCAGGAGATTCCCCCATGGCCACCAAAGCCGTTACCGATGCCAGCTTCGACGCCGACGTCCTCAATTCCGACAAGCCCGTGCTGGTCGATTTCTGGGCCGACTGGTGCGGTCCCTGCAAGATGATCGCCCCGGCGCTTGAAGAGATAAGCGAGGAACTGGCAGACAAGGTGACCATCGCCAAGGTGGACATCATGGAGAACACCGACGTGGCGGCAAAGATCGGCGTCCAGTCGATCCCGCTGCTCGTGCTGTTTAAGAACGGTGAGGCCGTGGCCCACAAGCTGGGTGCTGCGCCAAAGAGCCAGCTCAAGGGCTGGCTGGAAAGCATACTCTAAAGCGCAGCCATCCGCTCCGCCAGCTCGTCCCACAGGGCTGGGCTGGCGGCGCCGATCAGGCTGGGCCGCAGGTGCTGATCGACGCGATAGGGCGCGCCATCGGGCCGGGCGACCTTGCCGCCCGCTTCGTTCAGGAACAGGACCCCGGCGGCGTGATCCCAGGCCAGGGTCCGCTCGAAGATCGTGATGTCATTCTGGCCCAGCACGATCCGCGGATACTGCTCGGCCGCACAGCGCGGGATATCGACCAGGGTATAGTGCGGGGCGATGTGCGTTTTCAGCGCCTCGCGCCGCGTGGGATCGGCAAAGACCAGCGAAATGGCGGCTATGGGCGGAGTCTGGCCGGAGGTCCGGGCGGTGACCGCGCTGCCGTCGATGAAGGCGCCATGGCCCTTGTGCGCGGTGCAGAACCGGCCGTGCAGAGGATCGTAGATCCAGCCGCCAATCGTCTCTCCGGCTTCCGCAAGGGCGACCATGATCCCGAAGGGAGGCTTGCCGGCGGCGAAATTGCTGGTGCCGTCGATCGGGTCGATGATCCAGCACAGCGCATCGCCCAGCCGGTCCATCAGCGCGGGGTTTGCCTCGCAGGCTTCCTCGCCAACGATGGCGGCTTCGGGCAGGATCCGTGCGAGCCCTTCGGCGAGGATCTCTTCGGCCTCGCGGTCGGCGACGGTGACAAGCTCGCCGGGCGACTTGTCGATCACCTCGTGGGCTTCAAGCTGTTGGTAGCGGGGCATCACCGCCCGGGCTGCCGCATCCTTGATCACGGCCAGCACGGCCGCGTCGAGCGCCGTGCTCACGAACGGTAATCCGCGTTGATCGAGATGTAGCCGTGGGTCAGGTCGCAGGTCCACACCGTTGCCCGGCCTTCGCCCAGGCCCAGGTCAACCTCGATGCTGATGTCCTGGCCCTTGAGATGGGCGGCGACCGGCGCTTCGTCATAATCGGCCAGCGGCTGGCCATCGCGCGCGGCCCAGGAGCCGCCAAAGCCGATCGACAGCCGATCGCGGTCGGCCAGTTCGCCCGCCTTGCCGACGGCCATGACCACGCGGCCCCAATTGGCGTCCTCGCCAGCAATGGCGGTCTTGACCAGCGGCGAATTGGCGATGGCGAGACCCACCTTGCGGGCGCTTTCATCGCTCACCGCGCCGCTCACGGTGACAGCGATGAACTTCTGCGCGCCTTCGCCATCGCGCACGACGAGGTGGGCGAGCTGGCGGCAAACGTCGTTCAGCGCGGCGGCAAAGGCATCGGCTCCCGGACTGTCGAACGAAGCCAGCGGCGCATTGCCCGCCGCACCGGTGGCGAAGGCCAGCACCGTGTCGCTGGTTGAGGTGTCGCTATCAACCGTGATGCAGGAAAAGGTCTGCTGGTTGGCGGCCGATAGCAACGCCTGCAGGAAAGCTGGCTCCACAGCAGCATCGGTGAAAATGTAACCCAGCATGGTCGCCATGTCGGGCGCGATCATGCCGCTGCCCTTGATGATCGCCCCGAGGGTGACCGTGCGGCCATCGATCACCGCCTGAGCCATGGCCCCCTTGGCGAAGGTATCGGTGGTGCCGATGGTGTTGGCAGCGGTTTCCCAGTCACAGGGCTGGGCCAGCAAGGCCGCTTCGATCCCGGCCTTCGCCTTGTCCTTGGGCAGTGGGACGCCGATCACCCCGGTAGAGGAAACGAACACCTGCTCCGGCGGGCAACCCAGGTGGGCCGAAACCTGCGCCATGATCGCCTCGACCGCCTCGCGCCCGCGATAGCCGGTGAAGGCGTTGGAATTGCCGGCATTGACCACCAATGCGCGGGCGCGACCCTGCGCCACATTCTGGCGGCCCAGTTCGACTTCGGATGAGCAGCAGACATTGCGGGTAAACACACCCGCGACGGCGGTGCCTTCGGCCAGTTCGACATAGGTCAGGTCGCAGCGGCCCCAATCCTTGTATCCGGCGCGCGCGACGCGCGGGGTTACGCCGGCAATCGGCGGGATGGCGGGAAAGGGTTGGGCAAGGGGGGAAATATCGTGTGCCATTGACGAACCTCAGCTTCCCAGCCGCACCAGTGCGGTCGGTGTCGTGGCCGAACGCGGGGTCACCTTCCATTCCAGCCGCTGGCCGGTCGTGGTTGCCGCCGGACCATCGTCGGTATTGTTGGCGAGGATCGTGCCGTCGGTGGTCAGGACCAGTGTGCCGTTGAGTTCTGGCAGCTTGGGCATCGCCTCGTCATCGCCCGACTTGCCCGCTCCCAATGCCGCGAACTGGGCGAAATTGGCCATGGGATTGTTCTGGCCTGGCTGGCCAAAGGCAGGGGCATCCATCCGTACGGATCCGTCAGCACGCTTGTTCAGGACCACGAAGGCATTGGCCATCGGGAAGCGTTCCATCGTCGGGAACTGGAAATCGTGATCAAGCCGTCCGCTGATCGCGAAATCGACCACGAACAGCCCATCGCCCTTGTAAACGACGCTGCGCCAGCCGGCCTGCTTGCGCAGGCGCGCGGCCAGCTCCTCGGCCGCCTGGGGATTGCTGGGATCGATCCCGCCCAGCATCACCTTCATCATTTCGGCATCGCGCTTCTGGCGTTCCGAATCAGCCTTGCGGTTTTCTTCCCAGTCGGCCTTCTGGTCTGCGATCTCGTCCTTCGAACAGGCGCGCTCGGTCATATCGGGATCATCGTTGTGACAGGGTTCGGCCTTGAACGGCTCGTTCCACTTCGATTTCCTGCCCATTTCCGCCAGATTGCTGAGGCCCAGCAGGTAGATTTCACCCGCATAGGAATAGCTGAAACGGCCGTCTTTCCTGAGATCGATCGCCGAAGTGAAGCTTCCGGGCGAGACAAAACATGCGCTCAGGAGCAGCGTGGCGGCAGCCACCAGCGTGGCGGCGATGCGGCGGGCGGGACCGGTCATGGGCATTACTCCTGCGGGCGGGCGGCCAGCGCATAGAGCGCGATTGCGGCGGCGTTCGATACGTTGAGGCTTTCCACCGCGCCCGACATCGGCAGGCGGGCGATGGCATCGCAGTGCTGCATGATGTTGTGGCGCATCCCTTCGCCCTCGGCACCGAGCACCAGGGCAACGGGACCGGTCGGCAGGGCATCGCCCAGCGTCACCTGGCCTTCGCCATCAAGCCCGATGCGCCAGTAACCGGCCTCTGACATGTCCTCAAGGGCACGGGCCAGGTTCACCACACGTACCCACGGCAGTACCTCAAGCGCACCAGAAGCAGACTTGGCGAGGGTGCCCGATTCGGGCGGCGAGTGGCGATCCTGCGTGACGATGGCGGCGGCATTGAACGCAGCGGCCGAACGCATGATCGCGCCGACATTGTGCGGATCGGTCACCTGGTCGAGCACGACGATCGGCCGGGCCGGATCGCCGTCCAGCACCTCGTCGAGGAAGATGTCTTCCAGCGCATCGCAATCGAGCACCAGCCCTTGGTGTGGCGCGTCACGGGCAACCAGCCGGGCAAGGTCGGCGGCCTGGGCGTACTCGACCGGAAAATCGGCCGGCAGCTCGCCATCAAGCGATGCGACCCCTTCGCGGGTCGCCCAGAGCTTGCGGTGGCGGCGGTTGGGATTGAGGAGGGCGGCTTCGACCGCGTGGCGGCCCCACAGGCGCACGGCGCCCGCGCTGGCCCGGCCCGAGCCACGTCCGCCCTGCATGCGGCCCGCACGACCCCGAAGGGCGCGGCTGGGTTTGCTGTCTCGATTGCGGCTCATGTGGCGAATCCCCTGATCATCGGTCGGTCACTAGGGGATGGTGGTGGACAGGGCTAGATTCGAACTAGCGTACGCTTGCGCGGGCAGATTTACAGTCTGCTGCCTTTAACCACTCGGCCACCTGTCCACACCAGTCTGCCGGTGCCGGGTTGCCCCGGAATTGCGGCCCCGCAAGGGAGCCTGTCCGGCCGAGAGAGCGCGCCTTTGGCGAAGGCGGCGCGCGCTGTCAATGGGCCAATCGACTTGTCGTGCGGGCAAGGGGCGGATAGGAAGCCCGGCCATGAGCGAAATTACCCCAGTGATCTCGGCCACAGGCCTCTACACCCCGCCCGAGACGATCTCGAACGAAGAACTCGTCGCCAGCTTCAATGCTTACGTCGAGCTGTTCAACCAGCGGCATGCGGCTGAGATTGCCTCAGGCGCGGTCGAGCCCCTGCAGCCCAGTTCGGCCGAGTTCATCGAGAAGGCCAGCGGCATCAAGTCGCGCCACGTGATGAGCAAGGCCTCGACCCTCGATCCGGAGACCATGGGCCCGCGCTGGCCGGAACGGCCGGACGACGAGATTTCGGTGATGGCCGAGATCGGCGTCAAGGCGGCGCGCGCCGCGCTGGAATCGATTGGCCGCGATCCCGAGGATGTCGATGCCGTGCTCTGCGCCGCATCGAACATGCAGCGACCCTATCCCGCCATGGCGATCGAGATCCAGCAGGCGCTGGGGATCGAGGGTTTCGCTTTCGACATGAACGTGGCCTGTTCTTCCGCCACTTTCGGCATCCAGACCGCGGCCGATTTCATCCGTTCGGGCAATGCCCGCTCGGTGCTGGTGGTCAGCCCGGAAATCTGCACCGGCCATAACAACATGAAGAACCGCGACAGCCACTTCATCTTCGGGGATGTGGCAACGGCCGTGCTGGTCGAAGCCAGGGACATGGCCCCGGCCAGGCACTGGGAAATCGTCGGCACCCGGCTGAAGACGGTGTTCTCGAACAACATCCGCAACAATTTCGGCTTCCTCAACTGCGCGACACCCGAAACGATCGGTACGCCCGACAAGCTCTTCGTCCAGGAAGGGCGCAAGGTGTTCAAGGAAGTGGTGCCGATGGTCGCCAGCATGATCGTCGATCATGCCAATGACCTGGGCATCGATCCCGCCAGCCTGCGCCGGCTGTGGCTGCACCAGGCCAATTCAGGCATGAACCGCCTGATCGCCCAGCGCGTGCTGGGGCACGAGGCGAACGAGGACGAAAGCCCGACCGTGCTCGATACCTATGGCAATACGTCGAGCGCCGGCTCGATCATCGCCTTCCATCTTCACAATGCAGATCTGGCCGCGGGGGACACCGCGCTGATCTGTTCCTTCGGTGCGGGCTATTCCGCTGGCACCGTCTTCATTCGCAAGGCAGCCTGATCCATGGCCAATGAAATTCTCGACAACCGTGGACGCGGTGAAGCCCACTGGCAGTGGCCGCGCGTTCACCCCGAAGCGCACAAGTTCGCGGCCATCGCTGCCGTGGCTTGCGTGGGCACGGCGATCTTCGCCTGGGAAACGCTGGCCTGGCCGCTGGGGGCGCTGGTGCTGGGCATCTGTGCCTTCTTCCGCGATCCGGTGCGCGTCACGCCGCAGGATGATCGCTTC
>Ga0315902_10012355_pt1 | contig 11121 bp, 11 predicted proteins | sample LakEriMetagenome_9_FD_203523 | JGI IMG/M metagenome (GOLD analysis project Ga0315902, IMG submission 203523) | Freshwater fungal communities from buoy surface, Lake Erie, Ohio, United States - Buoy 12 MA117 | ecosystem: Environmental > Aquatic > Freshwater > Lake > Lake biofilm | place: USA...
AGGCGGCCGGCACCTCGGGCACGACCGGCCTGAACGCCGTCGACTGGGCGCTGATCCGCAAGAGCATCCCGACCGGCATCCAGATCGCCGTCGCGCCGGGCACCGCCGGCATGACGATCAGCATCCCGTTCCTGTCCTCGGACGAGATCATCATCGAGGACGCGACGTCGGCCTCGAACGTCGGCTCGTTCCAGATCCAGAACTGGGACGAGCTCGAGCCGCTGAACAGCAACCCGCTGACGAACGCGATCCAGAGCGTGCTGATGGTGCGCCTGCGCAAGGTCGGCGCGGCGGTGACCACGGCCACGCGCACGGACCCGCAGTCGTTCAACATCAACGTGACCAACGGGTCGACCGAGGTCACGGCGACGCGCAACCTGGGCGCGATCGAGGTCATTGGTCCGGCGGTCGGTGCCACGATCGCGCTGTCGCTGCTCTACGTCGACCCGACCTTCCACAAGGCGATGATCGCCGAGGACCGCTACGAGCTCGAGATCGCCATCGGCGACTCGGACGGCCGCGCGCAGCTGTGGCGCTTCCCGCGCTGCAAGATCACGAGCCAGCGCCCGAACCCGGGCCTGAACCAGCCGGTGCTGCAGTCGCTGACGTGCGACAGCGAGCCGGGCGGTGCGGGCTTCATCGGCACCGGGCGCACGGTCGAGATCCTGAGCAACTACCTGCGGGCTTCGTAGGCAGCCCGCATTCGCATCATCTCCAGCTGGTGCAGAGCGTCGCGCAAGACGACCTCTACCTCGTGGGATCGGCCGGTCGCGTCCTTGGCAACGTAAAAGTTGCGCCACTCTGGCCCCATAAGGAGGCGGCCGCTGACCTTCCACGACGAGAGCTTCTCCTCGGCTACCGAGCGAAGCAGTTTCCACAAGGGCGATTGTTGAACCTGCGCAAAGGCCTTGCGCAGGTCCTCGTTTGGAAGACGGTCGTAGAGCCAGAGGCTGGCAGTCAGGATGGTCGCTGCCGTCTTCTCGACCATCTGTTCCCACTCGACGCTGCCCTTCGACCGCTCAGCCGCCCTGTCCGTTTCGGGCCAGACTTCCGCAAGAAGAGCAAACGGGTCATCCGCCTTTTCGTTCTGCATGCCTTGCAGCGTACGGGACTGGCGCTTCAACGCCAGCCTTCGCGCCTCGCAAGGTTCGCCGGTCGCGCGCGGCGGTCGGTAGACCGCCGGCATGACCGAGAGCACCGAGACCGTCCCCGTTCCCCAGGCCGCGCCCGCCCCCGCGCTGCGGCCCTTCGCTTCGCTGAAGGTCGACCCGCAGAAGGTCGCCGACGGCGTCTGGGTCAAGCACCCCGACACCGCCGACCAGCTGTGCGTCCGCCGCCTGTGGTGCGCGCAGCACCTGCGTGCGATCGAGCAGGCGGCGATCGACTACGAGGCGAAGCACGGCACCGGCACCGCGCAGTCCGCCGAGGGCAACAAGCACTGCGAGGCGGTCGGGCTCGCCACCGGCGTCATCACGAACTGGCGCCTCGCCAGCGACCCGACGCGGCCCTACGACGCGGCCATGATGGCCGCGATCCTCGTCGAGCCCGGCTTCGACGACCTGAAGCCGTGGGTGATGCTGGAGGCCAGCAAGCGCGGCAACTTCCGGCCGGCGGCGCTCGCGGGAAACTGACCGCGTTCCTGCGCTGGTGGCGGGTCAACCATGCCTGCATCGAGGGCATGGAAGCGCTGGAACGCGAGAACGCGGCCCGAGTCGCGCGCGGTGTGCAGCCGCGCCGGCTCCCCGAGGAGTGGGTGAAACGGCCGCAGCTGCGCACCCACGAGATCGTGCTGTGGCACGAGTTCCTCTCCTTTGCGGCGTTCTGCGGCGGCGACCCGCGGCCCGTGGATCTGCAGGCGTGGTTCGCCATGCGTGACGTCCCGCGTGGAGAACAGGCCTGGATGGCTGAGCTGTTCTCGGCCCTGTCGTCGGTCGTCCGCGAGCGAGCACCAACATGACTGAGCAAGTCCCAGGCCTCGAGCTGTTCATCTCGTCGGAGAAGGCCGTGCAGGGCGCGGCCAAGTTCCGCGACGCGGTCGAGAGCGCGGCGCAGGCCGTCGAACGCATCGGCGCGGTGGTCGATCGACTCGATGGGATTCTCGACCGGCTCGGCGTGTCGGCGAAGAGCGCGGCGCCGTCGCTGAAGAAGCTCGGCGAGAACGCGTCCGAGGTCGGCGCGAAGCTGCAGCAGGGCGGCGAGCAGGCGCAGCGGTTCGAAGGCCGCATGACGCGCCTCGGCGGCACGCTCGGCGGCGTCGCGCGCCAGTTCACTCTGCTGCTTGGTGCCGCCGGAGCGATCAGCGGCATCAGTGCGGCGGTCGCGGCGTTCTCGGAGTACGAGGACAAGCTGCGCATCCTCGGCAGCATCGCGGGCGCCGCCGGCGAGCAGCTGCAGAAGCTGGAGACGGCGGCCGTCGACCTGTCGCGGAACAGCCGCTTCACACCGCGCGAAGGCCTCGACGGGCTGACCGAGCTGAGCCGCGCCGGCCTGTCGGCGCAGGACGCGATCACGGCGCTGAAGCCGACGGCGGACCTCGCGCGCGTTGGCCTGCTCGGCCTCTCGGACAGCTCGGCGATCGTCACCAAGACGCTGACGCAGTTCGCACTCGGCGCCGACCAGGCGTCGCGCGTCGCCGACGTGCTGGCGAAGGCCGCGAACTCGTCGAACGCCGACGTTGGCACGCTGGCCGATGCGCTGGCGAAGACCGGCCCGGTCGCGCGGCAGTTCGGCGTGTCGCTCGAAGACACGGTCGCGGCGCTGGCGAAGCTCGCCGACAACGGCCTCGCGGCGAACATTGCCGGCACCGGCCTGCAGCGCGTGCTGATCCAGCTGCGCAGCCCGACGGAGGAAGCGCAGCGAGCGCTGCTCGGGCTTGGGCTCACCGCCGAGAAGATCAACCCGGAACGCGTCGGGCTCACTGGCGCCCTGCGCAACCTCGGCGCCGCCGGCCTGTCGGTGCAGGACTCGGTCTCGTTGGTGGGAACCGAGTTCGCGTCGCTGCTGACGATCTTGACCGGGTCGGTGGGCGCCATCGACCAAGTCGGCGCCGCGCTGCGCGACAGCACTGGCGAGGCGGCGAAGCAGGCGGCGGCCGGCGCCGACACGCTGGCCGCGGCGTTCGCCGACCTGCGCGGTGCGAGCGAGCAGTTCGCGGTGTCGTCCGGCCGCGGCGGCATCGGGCAGGCGCTGACCGACATCACCCGCACGGGTGCCGAGGTGCTGCGCGTGCTCGCCGGCGACAAGAAGGCCATGGAGGAAGCAGGGGCTGCCGCGAAGCTGCTGGCGACGGGACTGCAGTTCGCGGCGGTGGCCGGCGCGACCTTCGCCGCGGCGAAGGTCGCTGTCGTGATCTCCGAGGTCGCGAGCAAGATGCAGCTAGCGACGATCGCCACCGCCGCCTACGCCGCGGTCACCGGTTCGGCCGTTGAGCGAGCGCTGGTGGCGGATCGCGCGTTCAAGGCGCTGAACGCGACGCTCCTGAGGAACCCGTTCGTGCTGGCCGCGGCTGGGATCGCCGCTGTGATCACTGCGCTCGCGGTGTTCGGAGACAAGTCGGACGAGACGGTCCAGAACCTCGAGAAGCAGCAGGTCCAGGCCAAGACACTCCAGGAGGAGTACGCCCGCCTGGCCGAGACGCTCGCGAAGATCCGTCCTGGCGGTTTCAGCAACAGAGAGGACCAGGCTGCCGCCATTCGGTCGAGCTCTGAAGCGCTGAAGGTCCTTGGTCGCGAGATCGAGGCGCTGAAGGGGGAGCGAGTCCCGATTGAGAAGGTGCTCGGCCTGGCGGAGCTGCAGGGGGTCAGTCCGAAGCTCGAAGCCATTCGCGCCGTCTACGATCGCTTTCAGGAGGACCTGAAGAAGGGGACCGAGAACCTCTCGATCACCAGGTTCTCGCTTGGCGCGCTCGGTGCGTCCTTCGACAAGGCCGGCAACTTCTTCATCACGAACAAGGAGGCTGTCGAGCTGCTGGCGATTGCCTACGCAGCCCTCGACAAGAAGGCCTCCGATGCCAGCACGGCGATCGCCAAGATCGGCGAAGGCAACCAGACCGACATCAGCAGCGCCGTTCGCGCGCTGGTGGCCGAGCGCGAGCGCGAACTCGAGCTGGCCAAGCTCACCGGCGCCGAGCGCGAGAAAGCGATCCTGGTCGCCGAGGCCGAGAAGCGTGCGGGCCAGGGGCTGAACGACGCGGAGAAGGAGCGCCTCGCCACGCTCGCGCAGTCGATCGTTGCCGGCGAGGCGCTGGTCCAGCAGCGGCGGCGCGAGAAGCAGGAAGCCGAGAAGGCGGCGGAGCTGCAGCGCGAGCTGCCGAAGAACCTCGCCGAGCTGCAGAAGCGCTACCAGGAGGAGCTGAGCATCGCGCAGGCGACCGGGCTGCAGCGGGAGCTGATCCGCGCCGCGGTCGAGGCGGAGAACGACGCGAAGGCGATCGGGCTGGCGTTGGACACGGAGGCCTTCGCGCAGCTGAAGGCGAAGGCGGAGGAGCGCGCTCGGCTGGCGTTCGAGGAGAAGCAGCAGAAGCGCGAGACGCGGGTCGACAAGCGCCAGGACGAGGCGCTGCGGCAGCTGGAGCAGGAGGAGCAGCTGCTGCGCCTCAGCGGCGCCGAGCGCGAGAAGTACCGGCTGCAGATCGAGGCTGAGAACGAGGCGCGGCAGGCCGGGCTCGTGCTGGGCACTGCCGAGTACGCCGACTACGTGAAGCGGAAGACCGCCGTCGGCGAGCTCGCGCGCGCGCAGGAGCAGATGGCGCAGCTCGGCAGCCAGTTCGCGGGCGCGTGGACCAACGCGCTCGAGCAGTTCGTCATCGACGGCGGCAAGGCGCGCGACGTCGCGAAGGCGCTCTACCAGGACCTCGCGCGGCTCGCGTTCCGGCAGACGGCGGGGGCGGGGCTGAACCAGCTGTTCACGCAGGCGGGCACCGCGCTTGCCGGCGTGTTCGCTGGCGGTGGTCCGACGCAGAACGGGCTGCCGGTGGCGCCAGGGTCCTCGTTGCCCGACCTGAACTCGCAGCTAGGCTACAACCCGCTGGCTCCGCGCCTCACCGGCGGCCTGATCCCCGCGATGGTCGGCGCCGTGATCGACCAGCCGACGATCCTGCGCCGCGGCGACAACGCCTACAGCGTGGCCGAGGGCGCGAAGACGACGCCCGAGGCGATCTTCCGCTTGGCTCGCGACGAGCGCGGCAACCTGGGCATCTCGGCCGTCGGCGGCGGGGGCGACACGATCAACATGTCGTTCCCCGGCGTGCGGACCGCGCAGGACGCGAAGGCGATGCGGGCGACCTTCGGGCAGCAGGTCCGGGCGCTCAGGATGGGGGACCGGCGGGGGCGGCGGGGGAGGCGGCCGGCGGGGGAGTAGCGGCTTGACAGTGCAGCGGCCGAAAGCCAACATGCGCGCCCCTTTGATGCCGCCTCGGGAGAACCTGTGCAGCTACAAGTCGTAGCCGGTTGCGTCCACCCGGAAACGGGCGACCCAACGGCATTCTGGTTCTCTGATCGCTACTGGGACATTCGTCGGCGCGGTCCCTCGTCGGTCCTTGCTGACGTTCTCACGATCCAAGAGGTGATCAAGAGCCCTGCTCGTCGCTTCCGGGGCCTGAAAAGGCCCGGGAAGGATGAGGCGTTCGCGCTTGTCGGGCGACCGAAGAAGCGCTGGGACATCAACGATGACGGCGAACCTGTGGAAGTCCCGCTGGAGGGAAACACGCTGTTCGTCGTCTACCTGGACGAGGATCTGAGAATCTTCAACCACGCCTGGATCGAGCTCGACCACTACAGCCCTGGTCGCAGTGCCGCCGATGCAGAAAACGACTTCGTCAAGAAGTGCTTCGAATCCGAGATTGACCTATGAAAAGTGAACCGATGCGCGACGTGTCCCCGTTCGCCGCAGAAGAGTTCGTGAAGGCGGGCAAGCCTGCCTTCAAGCCCTACGCGGCTTATTGCCCGGTTGCCGACGCAGTCTACGTCTACACCAAGGACGCACCTTCCTTCCACGCTCGCGTCGACGACATGTTCACCATCCTCTACGACAAGAACCGGCAGTTCACCGGCTGCGTCGTGAAGAGCGTTCGCGCGCTGTGGGGGGGGCGTCCGCCAACCTCCGCCACGTTCGAAGCGGTGTTCGAACAGTTCGTGAGTCGGAACCCGAAGGTCTCGTGGAGCTTCTGCGATGCCGATGGGCGCAAAGTTCCGTTCGCGCCTGCCCGCGACTTGGCGACTGTGCGCGAGCAAGAACTGGCCATCTGCTGATCTGCTGACGAATGGAGCACGGGCCGCGACTCCATCGAGTCGCGGCCCGTGTTCGTTTCCAGCCTGATCCAGATGGTCCGATGCGATGGTGTCCCACGGCCCCATCCGCTCCGGCCTCTGCCAGCTCCCGCTGCACTTCGCCCACCCGACCGGCACCCGCCGCCTCCCCGCGACCGCGATCGTCGACACCGGCTGCACGACCTCGGCGATCCGCCCCGGCATCGCGCAGGCCCTCGGGCTCCCGGTCGTCGGCGCCACGCAGGTCGCGGTGGCCGGCCGCCCGTCGCTCCGCTGCGAGCTGGTGAAGGCGCAGGTCATCCTGCCCTCGGGCGTCACCTGGGTGCGCCGGCTGACGGTCGCCGCGATGGACCACGACATGCTGTTCGGCATGGACCTGCTCGCCGGCGGCGTGCTGACGGTCGACCTGGTCGCGGGCCGGTGGGAGTGGCGAACCCGCGAGTGAGCCGGCGGGCGGCCGCTCTGCTCGCGGCCCATGTCGAACAGCTGGGATCCGGTCTTGATGCCCCCGGGCTACGCCTACGGCTTCTCGGGCGGCCCTGACTTCGAGACCCGCATCATCCCGTCGGACGGCAGCGAGTTCCGGCTGCAGATGCGCGAGGAGCCGATCTGGTCGTGGTCGGCGCTGCGGCGCAACTTCGGCGAGGACGCCGACGTCGGATCGCTGATCGACTTCTTCCTGGCGCGCCGCGGCTCGCTCTACGGCTTCCTGTTCCTCGACCCGCGCGACTTCTCGACGTTCGAGAACCACAGCGGGGAGCCGACGCCGCTCGACCAGGTGATCGGGTTCGGCGACGGCGTGACGACGCGGTTCCGGCTGCGCAAGCAGTACCGCGACCCGGGCGGCATGACGGCGCGCGACTTCCCGCGGCGCGTGGTCCCGATGCTGGGCACCGCGACCGAGGCGGTGGCGAAGGTGCTGAACGTCGACACCGGCGCTGACATCTCGCCGCGCGTCGCCGTCGACGGCACGACGGACACGGGCGCCACGTGGCTGCCGCTGTCGCAGGAGGTGGTGCTGTCGTCGCCGCCTGCCCTCGGCGCGCAGGTCACGTGGGGCGGATACTTCGTCACGCCAGCGCGTTTCGACATGGCCCCGGGCCAAGGACTCGAGGCCACGATCTCGGGCTTCCGCGCCGACGAGGCGCCGTTCCAGATCCGCTCGCTGCCGTTCACCGACCCCGTGCCGCTGGTGCCGGGTGGCTCGCCGTACGGCCACCGTGCGCGCGCGAGCCAGGCGACCAACTTCGAACTGTCCGGCCGCGAGGCGTTCCTGCACGAGGTCCAGGCGACCACCGCGATCTCGGGCTACCTCGACGACCTCGACAGCTACCCGACCGGCGGGCCGCACTTGCTGATGGTCAACACCGGCTCGGCCAGCATCGTCGTGCGCGACAAGTTCGGCTCGTCGGTCGGGACGGTGTCGGCCGGCAGCCGCGCGTGGCTGTTCGTGAAGGAGGACGGCGCGGGCAACCGCACGCCGCTGCTGCTGACGTGACCGATCCGACGCGCGCGGAGGCCTTCTTCGGCGGTTGGACCACGCGTTCGGCGGCCGGCGGCACGCTGCAGTGGGGGCCGCCGCACCGCCGCGTGCAGGAGTTCCTGCCGTCGGCGATCACGACGGTGGTGCTGCCGACGGCCGATCGCGTGGGGCAGCGCGGCGTGCCACTGTGGGTGCTGAACCGCGGCACCGCGCAGCTGGTCGTGCGCCGGCCGAGCGACAACGCGGTGGTCTGGACGCTCGCCGCCGGGTCGGCCGCGTGCTTCGTGCTCGGCTCCGACTGGTTCGGCTGGCCGATCGGCACCGTGCAGGTCGGCAGTGTGTTCCCGGCGCTGCGCTACTCGGTCGACGTCTGGGCCAACACCGCCAACTTGGACATGCTCGAGCGCGTGGTCGCGCAGGGCTACGACGGCGCGCAGCCGGCGGTGGTCACCTGCACGATCCGCGCGGGCGCTGCGGTCGGGACCACCGATCGCCTGCTGCGCGCGCTGACGACCGGCGGCACGTTCGGCGGCGTGTCGTGGGCGGCTGGCTCGTTCGCGCTGCTGGTGGTCGAAGCGAACGCTCTGGTCGGCGGCTGGGGCGGCGGCGGCGGCCGCGGCGGTGCGCCGGGCACCGGGGCCGCGACCGGCAACAACGGCGAAAACGGTGGGCAGGCGATCCGCGCCGAGATTCCGCTGCGCATCGACTGCCAGGGCCTGATCTTCGGCGGCGGCGGCGGCGGTGGCGGCGGTGGGTCGTCGACGACGCAGCTGACCGTTGTCGGCGCCGGCGGCGGCGGCGCCCGCGGTGCCAACATGGCGACCGGCGGCGTGCTGCTCGGATCGCCGGCGGGCGGCGCGACGACGCCGGCGGGCCCCGGCACCGGTGGCGGCCCGTTCTCGTTCGGCGCCGGGGGGCTCGGCACCGGCGGCGGCGGCAACGGCGGGAACGGCGGCGCGGCGGCGACGAACGGTGGCGCTGGTGGCGTGTCGTCGACCGGAGCAGCGGGCGGCGCCGCGGGCCTCGCGGGTGCAGCCATCAGCTACCTCGCCGCGGCTGGCGCGCCGACCATCCTCGCCGGCAGCAGCAACATCCTCGGCACGACCATCGCGGAGGCGACGTGACGCTCGTCGGCGACCACTACCTGACGCTGGCGCAGATCGAGTCGATGCGGGCTGGACTGCGCGTCACCTACACCGAGGCGAGCATCTGGAGCGTCGAACGCGTCGACGGCGACGTTCGGCGGTTCGCGTCGCACGACAAGGTGATCCGCTTCCGCGGGCAGGACTACCTGCCGCTCGGCCCGAACGCGAGCGACATGGAGCACGCGGAGGCCGGCGCCGAGAGCGACTTCGAGATGGTCGGGTTCCTGTGCTCGGACACGATCCGCGCCAGCGACATCCACGCGGGCCGCTACGACGGCTGCCGCGTCGTGCACCACGTCGTCGACTGGATGCGGCCGTGGATCTGGCACCGCCGGCACGTGTGGTGGGTGCGCGAGATCAACGAGAGCGGCGGCGTGTTCCGCGCGCAGGTGCAGGGCGTCGAGCGCTTCCTCGTGATCCCGGCCGGCCGGCTCTACGAGCGCGAGTGCGACAAGGTGCTCGGCTCGAAGGAGTGTGGCGCGCTGCCGCGGGCGCTGTTCGGCGCCACGGTCGAGGTCGTCGCGTCGGCCGGCGCCACGATCCTCGGGCTGCCGCACAAGAACATGGCGATGCGCTTCACGACGGGCTCGTGGACGTGGTCGCCGGCGGTGCGCGATGGGCTGCTGGCGCAGGGCGAGGTGCGTTGGACGGCCGGCCCGAACAAGGGAACGACGCAGCGCATCGGCGAGCACATCGGGCGCGAGATCACGCTCGAGGAGGCGACGCCGTTCCCGATCAAGGCGGGCGACGTGTGCGCGGTGTTCAGCGGCTGCGACGGCACGCGCAGCGCGTGCGACGGCGACTACAGCAACGGCGACAACTTCGGCGGCCAGCCGTTCATGCCGTCGACCGAGGACACCTACAAGAAGCCCTCGGAGGTCTGATGCCGCACGCACGCGAGTTCGCAGCGGCGGTCGAAGGCTTCGTCGGCGTGCGCTGGCGGCGGCACGGTCGGAACCCCGCCGCGGGTCTCGACTGTGGCGGCCTGCCAGTCGCGGGGCTCGCCGCCGTCGGAATCGCGGCGGCCGACTCGCGCGACTACGACGCCGGCATGCCGCCGGCAGAGTTCCTGTGGCGCATGTGCCGCGAGAACGGCACCGAGCAGCCGTGGAGCGACGCCGGCGAAGGGCGGCTTGGCCTGTGCTCGTGGGCGGGCAGCGCCGAACCGCGGCACCTAGTCGTGATGCTGGCGCGGCGGCGGATCGTGCACGTCGACGCATGCGTGCGCCGCGTCGTGGTCGTTCCGGCCGCGTGGCTCGACGGCAAACTCGTCGCCGTGTTCCGGCTCAGCGGGCTCGACTACGGGGAACCATGGTAGCCATCGCGTTTGCTGCTGCGGCTCCTGCGTTGGGGCTTGCCGGGGCCGGCATCTCGACTGCCGCGACGATCGCCGGTATCGGGCTCGGCCTGCTCGCCGCCTACATCGATCAGGCGGTCACCTACCCGCTGCTGTTCGGCAAGCGAAGTCAGAAGCCCGACGCGCTCGAAGGCTTCCAGATCAGCACGACGGACCCTGGCGCACCGCGCTGGACGGTGTTTGGCACCCGCGCGTGGGTTCCGTGCCACTACCTCTGGTCGCAGAACATCCGCGAGGAGGTCACGGGCGGCACCAGCGGCAAAGGTGGTGGCGGCCGACCGTTCGTGCAGACGGTGCGCGCCGACGTAGGTCTCGCGGCGTGCGACGGCCCGATCAAGGAGATCGACACGCTGTACGGCGACGAGCGGCCGTTCTGGTCGAAGCAGTTCAACCGCGTCGTCCTGGAAGACCATCGCTGGACGATCTCCGCTGGCACAGGACCCGAGGCGGGCCTGCTCGTGATCCAGGCGACCGACGCGGACGTCGCGGACTTCGCTGGGATCTTCGTGGGCGGCGACGCGCAGGAGATCGCCCAGCTGGAGAACGTGTTCCCTACTGCCGTAGGCGGGATCTACCGAACGGTCACGGTGGCGGCACACAGTGGCACTGCTCGCGCACGCATCACCCTGCGCCCGCTGCAAGGACAAGTTCCTGCGGCCGCGGTGGCGGGAAGTGTGTTCGAGCCATCGAGGCTTCGGCGCATCGACCAAGGCGGCGCCCATGTGTGGAACGGGGCCAGCGCCGCAGGCAACCAGTTGCTGCTCGTCGGCCCGACCACGACTGCAGGCCCAGGAGGGCTGCCGCTGCCGGTCGAGCCGACGCTGCCTGTCGATGATGGCACCAAAGAGCAAGTCCAGAAGCGCTGGCCGA
>Ga0315902_10012359_pt1 | contig 11118 bp, 2 predicted proteins | sample LakEriMetagenome_9_FD_203523 | JGI IMG/M metagenome (GOLD analysis project Ga0315902, IMG submission 203523) | Freshwater fungal communities from buoy surface, Lake Erie, Ohio, United States - Buoy 12 MA117 | ecosystem: Environmental > Aquatic > Freshwater > Lake > Lake biofilm | place: USA...
TGTCGCCGCCGCCGAAGCCAGCCAGCAACTGGCCGGCCGCTGCCTTGGGATTGCCCAGGAACGTCGCGGTGTTGGTGCCAGTGCCGGTCGCGCCGAACGTGCCGGTCTGGCCCGTGCCGCTGCCGAGGGTGCCGATGACGAAGCTCTTGCCTTCGGGGAGTTGATAGGCGTTGCCGGAGCCGGAAATCGCCAAGTCCGCGATCGCGCCCGCGCCGGTGGCGTTGTTCGACAATAACAGGCTCGTCCCGTCAATGATCCGGACGATCGTTGTGCCGCCGGGGATGTTCGTGCCCGTGATGGTCTGGCCCACCGCATAACCCGCCGTGCTGGTGATGCCGGTGATGACATTCGCTTCACTGCCGCTGGCCGTGGTCCCGGCGAGGGCCGAGCCGCTGCTGGCGCCGGTGAGCAGGTAGCCGAAGTTCAACGTCGAGGCCCCGCCTTTGCGGAGGGCGGTCACGTAGCCGGGCCCCACCGCTCCGGGCAGGAAGCTGTTCAGGTTCCCATTGGCATCGGGGGCGAAGCGCACATAGCCTTCGGCACCGTTGGTCACGCCGGTGGTCGTGCCGGCGTTGTAGGCCAGGAAGCCGGCGGTGCCATAGGCGAGCTGGGTCGCCGTGGCGCCAGCGAAACCGGTCACGCCCAGGTTAATGCCTCCTTGGCCATTGATGAACTGCTGGATGGTAGTCGCGTTGCCGTAGCTGTAATTGTTCGGCTGGCTGCCCGAGACGGCGACGGTGCCGCTCAGCACGGTTTCGCTCACAGCCGAACCGGAGTCATATCCCTGGAACGTCAAGCCGCCGCCAGTGGTCAGGTTGCCGGTCAGAGTGAGGGCGGTTGCGGTCTTGGGATTGCTGATGAGGAACCCAGAGGTGCCCGTCCCGACCAGGCGGTTGACGAGGCTTGTGCCGAAACCGGTGCCAAACTCGAGAATTCCAAGCCCGGAGTCGTTGACGATCGGGCCGGTGCCGGCGGCGTTGGCGTTTTCGAGCCGCAACTGCGAACCCGATTGGATTCGCACCCCGCCTGTCCAGCCGGTATTGCTTCCGCTGAGAATCATGCGGCCAGAGCCAGAAGTGACGCTGATAGTCCCTGGTCCGGTGATCTGGCCGCTCAGGGTCTTGACGCCAGCCGCCCCGTTTATTTGACCGGTGATAGCGAACTCCCCGTTGAGCGTGACCGAACCGCCGAAGGAAGTGGTGATCGTCGTGCCACTGTCACGCCAAGTGCCGCCGGCGGTGCCGACGTTCAAGGAGGTGTTATTGTAAGCCTGATTATGTTCAAACAAAACGGTGCCGCCGTTGAAGAAGATCGTGCGGGCATTGTCCGGGCCGAGCGCACGGTCTGCCTGGGAGTGCAATCTGGCTCCTATACCTCCGTAGAGAAAGATGTCTTTGATGGCGTTGTTCGCGCTCGACAGGTTGACAAGAGTGTTGGCGCCCCCCCCTCCCCAGACGGTGAAGTTCAAATCGTTCCCGCCATTTTGGGTGATTGGCGTGCTGATCGTGATTCCCACATTGAAACCGTTGACAGCGCTGCCGAGCTTGATAATCAGTTCCCCGCTGCTGCTGGTCAGGCCGGTGCCGCCGGAAATACCAGCGCCACTTGCTGTAGAAAGGAACATTCCGCTGCGGATGTTCAGGGATTGATTGGCGCTGATGGCCACATTGGCGGACGTTTTCAACGAATTGATGACGTAGGGGGTGCCACTTGGCACCGTGCCGCCGGCGATCGACACGTTGTCATCCGCCCATACTGCGCTATACGTTGGGACTGCCCAAACAGATACACTGCCATCATTGTTTGCCACCTTCATGAAGTCGTTGGCGCCAGTGTAGCCGCCGATGAGGATCCTATCACCGGACGTCCCGACCGCCACGCCGCTGGCGGGCAGGGTCGTGAACGTGGGGTTGAAATTGGCGGCGGGCGTGAGGGTAACCACGCCGCCGGCGTTGCGCGTATAGCTCGCGCCGCCGGCAAACGTGAGGTTGAGCGTGCCCGCTGCTGTGTTGGCGGTGTTGATCGTGCTACTGCCCCTGGCGATGGTAAGTGCATCCAGCGTCTGGGCGTGGGTGCCGGCCGCGGGGAAAGCGACTGTCAAAGTGCCGCCGCCGGTATCGCCGCCGAGGGTCAGATCGCTGGTGTTGGAGATGCGATTGGTCACGCCGTTGTTATTCGCGGCTGTGACGTTGTGTCCGATGATGAGCGACCCCCCGCCTTTCACGGTGATCGGCACGTTGCCGGCGGAGATGCGGCCGTAGTTCGCCACAGTCCCGGCCAAAGTGAGATACGCAGTCTTGTCAATGGTGATCCCCGTCGTGCCTGACAAGTCGCCTTGGTTGCTGCCGTTGTTGTCCAGCCACAAATTCGCCGTGTATGCCCCTCCGCCTTGAAGCGAGCTTCTAGTCACACCGGTAATCAGAGTGGTCCCGGTGTAAGTCTGCTGGGCTCGAACGTTGATTCGGGTTACACCGCTCTGGTCCCCACTGCCATTGGGATTGGTATCGAATCCATTGTTCAGCGAGGAGTTGCTGTCGGTGACGACTGCCTGCGCGGAGACGATCAGGTTCCTCGCGTCAGTCAGCACGGTCGTATCTAACAACACGCCCGCCGTGGCGTTGGTTGGGCGGCCCGGCACAAAACGGTAGTCGTTCAAATAGGGCGTATAGGCCGTCAGGTTGAAATTGCTCGGATTGACCCACACGTCCCGGTTGAGGCCGGTCGCCGAAAGGTCCACCGCACCGCTTGCGGTCATGAAGTAAATCGAGTCGGTCGTCGTTTCGATTCGGCTCATATTGCCCGAGGTGACCACCGCGCCGCCAAACCCGATGCCCGACGGAACGATCAGCTTGTAACCGACGGCCGGCAGCCCGTTGGCGCCGAGGAGGATGGGCTTTCCAACCGGGCCGCCCACCCCCAGGACGATGTCCCCGTTGAAGCTGCCGAAGTTTGCGGTCTGCCAGTCGGCGATGCCACTGAAGAATCGGTCGTTTCCGGCCCTGAGCACCAAGGGCGCCCCCGCTGCCACCCTGCTCACGCTGCCGGTATAGGATGCAGGAGGGTTGCTATTCCCCTCATGTATGGCTTCCAGAGCCCCGCCGTTGGTGCCGACCACGATGGCCTTGCCGCTGCCCGCAATGAACCGCAGTGCGCCGCCGTTGACGGTGATGCTGGTGGCTGACCCGATGCTGCCGCTGGTCGCGATTTCGAACGTGCCCGAGTTGATCGTGGTGTTGTTCCAACCGGTGCCGCCCGTGGCCCGAACGATGCCGAGCGGGGACATGGCGACGACGATATTGCCGCCGCCGGCGATAGTCCCAAGATTCGAACCGTTAGAATTCGAGGGAACTCCACCAGACACCATGTAGGTATTCATGGGAATTGCACCAATCAGGTTCTTCTGTCCCGACCCGGCCACGGTAAGGGTGCCGGCGAAAGTCAGGCCGTTGAACACCATGCCGCCGCCGCTGTCCTGGCCGCCGGTCTGATTGAAGGCCAGGGTCTTGTCGCCCGTGAAGCTCGTGGCGGCACCGGTGGTCAGATTCGTGTTCGCCCCCCCCGAACCGCCGAAGGCCAGCGTGCCGGTGAAGGTGGGGTAGGCATTGCTGACCGTGCTCGCTGGTTGTGTTGGGTTAAATCTCTGGGCAAGGCCGATGAAAAGCGCGCCCGCCGTGGGGAACGACACGTTGCCGCCTTGCGTCAATGTCAGGGCGCCGGTGGTGCTTTGCAATGTCGCACCGCTGTTCAGGGTGATGAGGCCGGCGGGCGTGAGCGTGCCCGTGGTCGGGCCGAGCAGGTTCAGCGTGCCGCCGTTGTTCACGGTGAAGGCGTTGGTGGGGCCGAACGCGGTGGTCACCGTGCTCAGCGTGCCGCCGTAGTTGATGGTCATCAGGCCGTTGCCGAGGGCGTTCTGGCTGTTGGCCGTGGCGATACCGCCGATGCCGTTGCCGGAGAAGATGGTTCCGTCGCCGACGGTGAGGCCGAAGCTGCTGAGCGTGCCGCTGGTATTGGTCAGGTTCAAAGTGCCGAGGCCCACGACGGTGACGGTGCGGCCGCCGCCAAAGTCGGTGACCAAGCTGCCCACGGTGAGCGCGCCACCCCTAGCCACGGTCCACGTCTGGTTGGCGGCGACGCCGACCTTGGCGTTGATGGTGTTGGTGCCGCTGGTATTCGTGGAGTTGATGCCGTTGCCGGCGACGTTGCTGTTCGCGTCGGTCGCCTCGATGGTCAGCATCTTGGTGCCGCCGATGGTCACGCCGCCGGTGAGGATGTTGAAATTCAGGCTGTTGATGTCGAAGTCCACATCCAGCACGTTGGTCGTGAGACGCAAGGGGGTGGGGTTCTTGGTGGCAAAGGTGACATTGGTGTGGTAGTTGGGCACGCCACCGCCGATAACATTACCGCTCACTGTCGTGCGCCAGTTGTCTGGATTGGTCCAGTTGTTATCAATCGCACCTGCCCAGAACGAAGTGCGGGTGACAGCGCCAACCGACTCGACGGTCAGCTTGAGGGCGGTGGTAGTGCTATTGGCGAGCGAGAACGTCTGGCCGAAGGCGGCAGTGGTGGCGAGCGTGAAATTTCCCCCGCCTGCAATCAGGCCCGATGGCGCGGTAATGAGATCATAGTTGCCCGGATCGACCCGGGTGGCCAGACCGCCGAGGTGGTTGATATTGATCACTCCCGCGCCGCTGGTTCCCATGCTGAAGGCGCCGCTCACGGCGATCTTGTCCGAGCCGGCTGCTGCTGCACCGAGGTCGAAGAAGAGGTTGTTAGCCCCGGGCGCGCCGGTGATGGCCAGCGTGCTGCCAAGAGTGAGGGTGCCGATCGCGCCGTTGCGGAGATCGAGGCTGCCGGTGCCGGTAAGCGTCAATGGGCCGGTGCCAAGGGCGGTGGCGTTGAGCGCAACAAGGTTGCCGGCATACACAAAGGTGCCGCCGCCGTAAGTGTTGGCGCCGGAGAGCGCGAGCGTGCCGGGGCCGGTTTTAATGAGCGTGCCGGCATTGTTGGTGATCGGTGCCGAGATGCTGACGGCGGCGGTGGCGGCGTTGACGATCAGTTCGTTGGTGGTCGCCTCGACAACCACCGTGCCGGTGCCGCCGGTCCGCTGGATCGTCAGCGTCCCGGCGCCGGCGTTCATCAAGCTGTTGAGCGTAAGCGTGTTGGATCCGGACGAGCCGAGATCGATCGTGTTGCCCGCGCCCGAATAGCGGGCGGTGTAGGCCATTCGGCTCGCATTGAGCGTCGTCGTGCCAGTGGTGGTGAATTCGTAGTTGGCCGTCGCCGACACAAAGGCATTGGCGTCGGCGGCGGTCGTGCCCGTCAGGCCGGTGATCGCGGTACTGGTGCCGGGGACCGTTGTACCGACGGCGTATCTCGTGCTGGCGCCCGTGCCGAAGGTGGCCCAAGGGCCCAGGATGCCGTTGGTGTTCACGGTGCTCGTTTGCACCGTTGTAACGGCTCCGCCGAGCGAGGCGTTGAGCGTGCTGAAGCCGCTCCGGGTGATGCCATTGAGGATAAGGTGTGTTTGCGGGGTACCCCCAGCCGAGTTTGTGCTCAGCACAGAGTTGTCGCCACTGGAGAGGACCAATCCGGCGAACGTTTGGGTCAATGTGCGGGTGTCGGGTCCTCTAAGCGTAAATGACGCGCCGCCCAGAGTCAGGACGTTGCTGGTGTTAAAGAAGCCGTCTCCGACATTACCAGAGATGTTTGGCGCGCCTTGCGGCAAGGTGACGGTGAATGAACCGCCGTTCACGGTAATGCCGCCGGTGAAGGAGTTCACCGCAGTCCAGGTATTGGTGCCACCGAATGTAAACGTGCCGGCGCCGGTCTTGGTGAGGCCCCCGATTCCGGAAATCGCACCCTGGGTCGTGAGCGTCGTGCCGGCATCGACATTGATCGTGACGCCGTTGCTGATGACCATCGGGCGATCGTTGGTGCCGGAAGCCCCATTGAACAAGCCGAATGAGGCCGTCGTCCGGAGCGTGGCGGCGTTGAGGTTCAGCGCCGCGCCGGTGCCCGGGTTGCCCAAGTGGGCGTTGATGGAAATTTGCAGCGTGCCGGCGTTGACGTAGGTCTGGCCGGTGTAGGTGTTGGGTTCGGCGAGGACGAGCGTGCCGGGTCCGGTCTTGGTAAGGGCAATCCCCCCGATGATCGGGGTGTTGATCGTCAGCGTGTTCGCGGTGTTGTACTGGTGGACGATCAGGTCCTGGCCGTTGCCGGAAGTCAGGCTGGAAGTCGGGCTGGTGATGAGGGACGCGTTGTTGCCCACCGCGGAGGTGACGAGAATGCCGCCGGAGCCGATGATGTTGGCACCGGCCGCGGTGACGGTGTCGGCCCCCGTGCGGGCGAAGCGGATGCTGTTGACTGTTCCGTTACTGCCCAGGGTGATGCCGCTGCCGGCCTTGAGCGTGTCGAAGTTGTCGGTCGTGCCCGCTGTGGATTTGTAGTTCACGTTGGTCAGGCCCGTAATGGGGGTGTCGCCGGCGGAGGCGGCGCTCACGGCCCAGGTATTTTGACCAACGGTAGCCCAGCCCGGAAGGATTCCGCCCGCGTTGTTGCTGGTATCGGTGTCGGCGATGTTGTCGGCGCCAAAGTTGATTGTTCCGCCGACATTGCGCGTGATGGTGTTCATCCGCAGGGTCGCGTTGGCACCGACCGACCGCACGAGCGACGACGCACCGGCATTGAGGGTTGTCGAGCCGACGACCTCGGCGTGGCTGGCGGTTCCGCCGAGGGTGACCGCGACGCGGGTGAGGGAGAGAACGCCGGTGTCGCTGAGCTTGCTGGTGGCCGTCCCGTAGATCAGGGAAAGCCCGCCGTCGGTGACCGTGGTGTTGCCGGTGTAGGTATTGGCGCCGGAGAGGGCCAAGGTGCCGTTCCCGGTCTTGGTCAGGTTGAATCCGCTGCCGGCAATCGGGCCGACAGTCAGGGTGCTGGCGTTGGTGGCCACCGCCCGGTTGCTGGTGAGGGTCACCGTGCCGTTACCGAGGTCGAGGCTGTTGGTGCCGACGAAGGTGAAGTTGGTATTCCAGGTCTGGGCGGTGGTTGTGCTGATCTGGGTCGCCGCGGTGCTGTCGAGCGAGAGAGCTGCGGTCGAATTCGGAGTGCCGATCACCAGCGAGCCGGCGCCGAGGGCCCCGGGGTTCCCCAGGGAGAGCCTGCCGTTGTAGAAATAGGTGGTGCCGGAGTAGGTGGCGCTGCTGTCGCCGGAGAGGGTGAGCGTGCCGGTGCTGGTCTTGATGAGCGCGGTGCTAGCACCGCCGGTGATGGGGGCCGACAGGGTGATGCCGGCATTGGCGGTATTGACCACCAATTGATTGGTGCTGCCGATCGTGAGCGCGCCGGAGCCGATCGTCCACGTTCCGGTGCCGGCGTTCAAGAGGCCGTTGACCTGGAAGAGGGTCGCCCCCGGCGCGGTGGTGCCGGCGGCGCCGGTGTAACGAATCGTATTGGCGGAAACGGAGGCCTGAACCGTACCCCCGAAGGTCGCGAGGTCGTAGTTGGCGGTTCCGGTGCCGTCGGTCAGGTTGGCCCCCGTTGCCGCGGCCGTGCCCGTCAGGCCGGTGATGGTGGTCGTGGCGCCGACGGTGGAGCCGACGGCGTATCTCGTGCTGGCGCCCGTGTTGAAGGTGGCCCAGGGGCCCAGGATGCCGTTGGTGTTCAACGTGGTCGTTGTCACTGTCCCAAGAGAAGTAAACACATTCAACGTGCTGAGCCCGCTCCCAGTCCGGGAGATGGCGTTGAAGTTCAGGGTCATACTAGCACCACTCGCCGCAGTGGCGGCCACCGCGTTGTCGCCACTGCTGAGATTCAGGCCAGAGAAGGATTGAAGGTTAGTGCGGGCCCCACCCGCGATAGCCGAAAACGTTGCATCGCCGAGTGTCAGGACATTGCTGGTGTTAATCCAACCGTCTTGGGAATTGGAGCTGCCCCCGTTCAGTGTTTGGGGACCATTGTAGAGGAATGCACCGCCGTTGACGGTCAGACCGCCGGTCCAGCCATTCGAAAACGCAGTATTACTGGTGCCAAAAAACGACATCGTGCCGGTGCCGGTCTTGGTGAATCCCCCGGTTCCGGAAATGATGTTTCCCGTCACGCCGTTGTCGATCGAAAGCGTGGTGCCGGCATCGGTATTGAAAGTGACGCCGTTACTGATGACGATCGGGCGGGCGAGGGTGAGGCTTCCCGTCGTCCGCAGGGTGGCGCCAGCGAGGTTCAGCGTCGCGCCGGTAGCACCCAGGTTGGCGGTGCTGGAGATTTGCAGCGTGCCGCCGTTGACGTAGGTCTGGCCGGTGTAGGTGTTGCTTCCGCCAAGGACGAGCGTGCCGGCACCGGACTTGGTCAGACCGCTTGCGCCGCTGGCGATGATGGGCGTGTTGATCGTGAGTGCATCGTTGGCCATGTCGGTGCGGATGACTAGATCAACCCCGGCGGTGGTCGTCGCAATCGAGGTCCCGCCGCTGATGGTGGTGGTGCTGGCCCCATTGCCCGAACGGAGGATGCCGTTGGTGGTGATGGTGCCGGCGAGAGTAACCGCCTGCGCGACGCCGGTCGTGTTCTGGAAATTGAGGCCGGTAAAGACCCGCCCGGTCGCAATCGTGGCCGTCGTGCTACCGGTGGACTGCGCGTAGGCGGTGGTGGCAATTGCGCCGCCAGCCGCAGTGGTGGTGCCACTATCCACGCCCCAATTGATGCCGCGGACAAAGCTGGTGGCTGCGTTGTTGAAGGCGTAGTTGGCGGTGGCGGTTCCGCCGTTAAAGAAGTAGCCCGGACCCATGGCGGCGTCTGCCGTCACGCCGGTCAGGATGATGCCGTTCGTGTCGCTGTTCGTGCCGCCGGTGTTCACGAAGTTGCCCGTCGCCCCGGCGGCCCGCGCGCCGAGGGAACTGAAGGTGAGGGTCTGATCCTGGTTTGCCGTGCGGGTGATCTGCACCGTGCCTTCCCCGGCGTTGAAAGTGAGCGCGCCGAGCGACTGCGCGAGGGCTCCGCTGGCCCCCGTGTTGTCCATGTTGAAGGTTCCGGGGCCACCAGCAAAGGTGAGCGCGGTGCTGCTGATCAGCGACCCGGTATTCCGATTCAACACGATCGTGCCGCCGTTGATGGTCGTGGTGCCGGTGTAGGTGTTCGCGCCGGCGAGTGTGAGGGTGCCGGCGCCGGCCTTGGTCAGACTGGTGGCCGCGCCCGCGAGGATGGAACTGATGGTGTCCGAGGCGTTGTTAACGGTGATGGTGGAAACGGGAGCCAGATTGATGGTGCCGCCGGAAAGGACGATGGCACCGGAGCCGGAGGCAAAGGTGATATTCCCGGCGTCCACGGTGCCGCTGACGGTGATGGTGCCCGCGGCGAGGCCGGTGGCGCCGTTGCCGAAGTTCAGGGTATCGCCGCTGCCGGTGGTGAAGGCCGCGAAGGCGTTGGCTCCCGTAGCACTGAGGGACCAGCCGGCGATTGGTCCCGCAGTCGGTGCCGCCCAAGTGCCGGTGGACGCGCCAGCCGTGCCGAAACCAACGGTCGCGGCGTCATCATCCCAATAGTAAACGGCAGCCTGCGCGGACGGCACGGCGAGGAGCGTGAGCGCGGAGAGCACGAGCCCGCGGGAATATTTTGCAATCGAACCCGAGAGCGCTTTCGGGCGCATGGATGGGGCGGATGCGGCTTTCCTGCGCTTGCGGGAGTTTCGGAAAAAGACGGGCCGTGAGTTCATCGGCGTGATGGCTGGCTGGTGGGGAATGGATTAAAAGTTAAAACGAAAGCACCCGCGAAAAAGGCCGGTGGAAAACGGACGGACCTTGCAGGGCCGGATGGAGGGTCGGGGGGGCGGTCCGAGAAAGCAATGGGAGGCAGATCGGGGGTGAAATTGAAGATGGATCACAAGACAAATGGGAGGAGATTCGTACTGTCAGGCTCTCATGCTTTCAATGGGCCATTCCTGACCACCCCGCGCAAGAGAAGGCTTCACGAAATTTGAACAATACATATCGGGTGCGAAGAATGCCAAGCACTGAGCGGAGCAGATAAGTGGCAACTCGTGAGCGACCCGCCAGCCGACTGATCCCTTCCGTCGGGCGGGCCTTTGCGAGCCGAAGCTCGGGACTACTTTGCCCTCCATCGCCGGTGCCTGGCAGCACGGATGGGAGCGCCGACTTGTTTTGGCCATCATCGCATGAGGCCGTTTCTTTCTGATCCTGCCCTGGCGTGTTCGGGCGTCCGGAACTCCCGGAAAAGATTTTTGAAAAATCTTTGAACGGCGGGGCGGGAGGGCGGTCATATCAACCGTTACAAGTGTTAGGGTGGTTCGGGCCGCTCGTGAAACTCCGGTGGGAGTCCGCGGGCGGCCCGGCATCTTTTTAGGGGGAAACGGTGGTTCCGCGCGGAGGGAGTGCGGGGCATGGTCAGTTTGGGTGGAGTGCTGGCTGGAGTGCTGGCTGGAGTGCTGGCTGAGTGGGGAAAAGTTCTCTGGTTCTCAGTGCTCATACCGCAATCAGTAGAGAACAGGGCGACCAATGGTAATGGGAAGGCATGGCAAAACGATTCCGACTTGGAAAACCTGAGCTGGCCGGGGAACTGGAGAAGCTGAGCCGGCAGGCGAAGCTGCCGCGGGAAGTGGAGCGGCTGAGGGCGGTGCGCATGGCGATGAGCGGGGACTTCACCCTCGGGTAAATTGACCTGGCGTGCGGGCGCTCGCGCTCCGCAGTGGGGCAACGGATGCGCGTGGCGCGCGAACAAGGTCTGGCGGCGCTGATGGGGCTGCATCAGGGGCGAGGGCGCTCCAGCGCGATCCGGGGCAAGGTGAAAAATGAGATAATTAAGGGGCTGGCAGGTGTTTGCGGACTTCCGTTTGCATGACGGCTGCGATCGAATTCGCATGGCAACACCGCGCGGACAGCCTCCTCCTGCTCGATGAGAAACGCGGGCGGGCAATCGCCATCGCACTCGGCATCCAAGCACGCGGCATCCTTAGAATCATCGCCGCAGCCCGTCGCCGCAGCCTGCTTGATTTCGATGAAACGATTGCGCGCTTACGCGTGCATGGATTTCGGATTGCCGAAGCGTTGCTCGTTCAGGCCCGTACGAGCCTCGGCTTGAAGTAGCCCGCGTCCCGCTACCCCCGCAGCGCGATGG
>Ga0315902_10012360_pt1 | contig 11118 bp, 10 predicted proteins | sample LakEriMetagenome_9_FD_203523 | JGI IMG/M metagenome (GOLD analysis project Ga0315902, IMG submission 203523) | Freshwater fungal communities from buoy surface, Lake Erie, Ohio, United States - Buoy 12 MA117 | ecosystem: Environmental > Aquatic > Freshwater > Lake > Lake biofilm | place: USA...
CGAGCAATGGCGTCGTGCATCACGGGTCCACGCAGGGAGCCAACGTGCACGGTCCCCGATGGGGTCTTCGAGTCGTTGACGACCTGGGGCCCGGAGACGCGTGCGGCGAGTTCGTCTGCCCAATACATGCTGGGAATCCTAGCGCCCGCGGCGGCGATTAGCCTCGCTGGGCGAGATCGGTCAGGCGCTTGCGGAGTTTGCGGAGCGCCGCCGCATCGCTCACGGCCACGAAGAGGGTGTCGTCCCCCGCCACCGTGCCAACAATCTCGGGGAGTCGGAGGCGGTCAAGGGAGGCGGCAATCGCGTGTGCGCTCCCTGGCAGCGTCTTCAGCACCAGGATTGATCCTGCCACCGATGCCTCGAGCGGAATCTCGCCGAGCAGTGCCTGCAGGCGATCTTCAGCCGCAATCTCAACCGAGCGCCCAGGTGGAAATGCATAGGCGGGTGAGCCGCCGCGATCCACCTTGATCAGGCCGAGCTCGGTGATATCGCGACTCAGCGTGGCCTGCGTTGCGGGGATCCCCTGTCGCTTGAGGGCTGTGGCAAGTTCCCGTTGGGTGCGGATCGCCTGCCGCGACACGATGTCGCGCAGGGCACGGTGGCGAACGCTCTTCCCGAGATCCACTACTCACCACCTCGGAGCAGCACAGAGGCAACCAACACCGCGGCGAAGGCGAAGCGATACACCACGAAGATGCGCGTGCTGCCGCCATCCAAGATGCGGAAGAGGAGCTTGATGGCGAACAGGCCCGAGATGAACGCGCTCATGACGCCGATCACAAGGAGTGGCGCGCTTGCCGCAAGGTCTTCGCTCGACTCGAGGAGGCGTCGCAGCTCAATGGTGCCTGCGCCAGCGATGGCGGGGATGCCAAGCAAGAAGCCGAATCGTGCCGCCGCTTCACGACGGAATCCGAGCAGGAGCCCACCGCTAATGGTTGCGCCAGAGCGACTGATGCCCGGGATAAGTGCCAGTGCTTGTGCCAGTCCGACCATGAGGCCGTCAATGACGCCGACACTCTGCAGCGGTCGCTCGCGCGAACTGACACGCTCCGCAAACCAGAGGAGCAACGCTCCGGCAGTTACCGCACCTGCGACAACGAGCGGGGTGCGCACCGCACCTTCAAGGAGATCGCCAGCTGTGAGGCCGAGAAGAACGGCGGGGATGCTGCCGATAACAATCGCAAGGATGAGGCGCTCGTCAGCGGAATCACCACGGTGGCGTCCCCCTGATGCAATAGTCCGCAACGCAACACGGGTGAGCCGCATCACGTCGTGCCGAAGCGCAACCAGCACCGCGGCGAGGGTGCCCAAGTGAATCACCGCAGCGAAGGCGAGCGACGAGAGCAACGGATCGCTGATACCGAAGAGGTACGGGATCGCATAGAGGTGTGCCGAGGACGAGATTGGCAGGAACTCCGTTGCTCCTTGCACAAGTCCAAGAAGCAGGGCGATGAGCGCCGCAGATGCTGGATCGCTGCCCATCGCTCCTCCTCGTCTACGCGCCTATCTGGCGCTGTGGGGGCATAGCATGAGGCGGCGCCCCCCAAATGGGAAGCACCGCCTCAGCGTACTGCCTGAGTGCGCGGACTAGCCGCGAATAAAGAGGGGTGCGAGCACCAGGGTGACCGTGGCCAGCAACTTCACGAGAACGTGCAGCGATGGACCAGCGGTGTCCTTGAATGGGTCGCCAACGGTGTCGCCAACAACGGCGGCCGCGTGGGCGTCGCTCCCCTTGCCGAGGACCTTCCCCTTCGCATCCTTGAGTCCACCGGACTCGATGAACTTCTTAGCGTTATCCCATGCACCGCCGGAGTTGTTCAAAACCGTGGCCAGCAACACGCCGCTGATCGTTCCGACGATCAAGAAGCCTGCCACCGCCTCAGCGCCGAGCAGTACACCGACCAGGACCGGGGTCGCCACCGCAACCACACCTGGAGCGATCATCTCGCGCAGGGCGGCAATGGTGGTGATGTCAACGACGCGCGCATAATCCGGACGCGCCTTGTAGGTCATGATCCCTGGAATCTCACGGAACTGGCGGCGAACCTCAACGATAATCGCCTGTGCCGAGCGCCCAACAGCGCGAATGGCGAGCGAGCTGAAGAAGTACGCAAGCATCGCGCCGATGAAGGCGCCGATAAAGACGTTCACGCTCGCCAGGTTCACCGACTCAATAAGCGGCCGCCCGGAGCGCTCCAGGATCAGGTTCACCTTGTCGAGATACGCCGAGAAAAGCAAGAAGGTGGCGAGCGATGCCGAGGCAATCGCATACCCCTTGGTGAGCGCCTTGGTCGTGTTGCCGACAGCATCGAGCTTGTCGGTCACGGTGCGCACCTTCTGTGGCGCGCGGCTGAACTCCGCGATGCCGCCAGCGTTGTCGGTGATCGGTCCGAACGTGTCCATCGCCAGGATGTAGGCGGTGGTCATGAGCATGCCGACCGTTGCAACGGCGGTGCCGAAGATGCCGAACTTCACAAGTGCCTCACCTGAAAGTCCGGCGGCGATGCCAGCCTGGGTGCCGAGCCAGTTCGAGGCGAAGATCGCCGCCGAAATGGAGACTGCCGTCACCAACGTGGTTTCAAAACCAACGGCGGTGCCAGCGATGATGTTCGTACCGGCGCCCGTGCGGCTCGCCTCTGCGATCTCACGAACAGGTCGATACGAGCCAGCTGTGTAGAACTGGGTGATATAGACGAACGCCACGCTGGTGGCGAGGCCGACGAGGCCGGCGGCAAAGAACCAGAGCCATGCGTCGGAGTTACCGGCGTTCAACATCACTGCACAGGCGAGCGCGAGCAGGCCGGCTGAAATGATGGTAGTCGCCCAGTAGCCGCGGTTCAAGATGTTCATTGGATTCTCTTTATCGTTGCCGCGCACGAAGGCCATGGCAACGATCGTGCTGAGCAGCCCGAAGGCGTGCACCACGAGCGGGAAGAAGATCCACGACTCGGGGTTGGCCCAGCCCATGCCCTCAGCGATCTTGTAGGCGCTAACGCCCAAGATCATCGCACCGATGTTCTCGGCAGCAGTCGACTCAAAGAGGTCGGCGCCGCGGCCAGCGCAGTCGCCAACGTTGTCGCCCACGAGGTCGGCGATCACGCCTGCATTGCGAGGGTCATCCTCTGGGATCCCCTTCTCAACTTTGCCGACGAGGTCAGAGCCAACATCGGCGGCCTTGGTGTAGATACCGCCACCGAGCTGGGCGAAGAGCGCAACGAACGATGCGCCGAAGCCGTAGCCAACGATGAGGAACGGCGCCTCTGCTGGGCGCTCGAGCCCACCGAAGAAGACGAAGACGGCGTACACGCCGAGCAGCGAGAGTGCTGCGACGAGGAAGCCGGAGACGGCTCCACCGCGCATCGCAACCTGGACCGCCTTGACGACGCCCTGTCGGGCGGCGGCGGTGGTGCGCAGGTTTGCCTTGACGCTGACGTACATGCCGATGACGCCCGATGCCATAGAGCATGCAGCGCCGAAGATGAAGGCGATTCCGGTGCGAATGCCGAGGTCGGCTCCGTAGATTTCGGTATCGGCCACGGCCGCCGTCTCAAAGTTGGCGATGAGCGCGCCGATCAGCACGGCCATTGCCACGGAGAGGACACTGATGGTGATGTACTGGCGTCGCATGAACGCGATCGCGCCTTCGAAGATCATGCCCGCAACGTCTTGCATGGCAGGCGTCCCCTTGTCGCGGCGCAGTACATCGCTGGCCAACCACAGGGCGAACAGGATTGCGATAACTGCCGCTGGGAGCACGAGGCTCTGCAGCATGAGTGACGTGATTTCCATTCTTCTTGTTCCTCCGATGCGTCCAGGTCCGTCGCGTGGCCGCGGTGCTTGGCACCGCGCTTCGGGTCGGGCGTCTGTCGGGCTCCAGATCACTATCGTGACCTGTTGGGATGGGCTCCCAGTGCAGTGATGGTACGGGGAGCCCCCGCCGTGGGTCAACCGCACACCCTCCCCCGCCTATACTCTGCGGGATGCGCCTCCGAAGACTTGCCATAGAGATCGTGCAGACGGTGGCGCTGACCATCCTCGCCTTCTATCTCCTGCAGACCTTCGTGGCGCAGCCCTTTCGGGTGGAGCAGGGCTCGATGCGCCAAACCCTCGAGCCTGGCCAGTACGTGCTTGCCGATAAGCTCACCGCGGCGCTGACCGGATACCACCGTGGCGACATCGTCATCTTCCGGCCACCCAGCACCTGGCCCGCCGATGCATCGGGTACCCCGTACATCAAGCGGGTGATCGGCCTTCCCGGCGAAACGATCGACCTCGTTGATGGGGTGGTCAGCGTGAATGGCGTGCCGATCGACGAGACCTATACCTACCGTGATGGTGGCGGTGACGGCGCTGGAGAGACGGGGCGCTGGGTTCTCGGCGCGACGGAACTCCTCGTCTTCGGAGACCACCGCTCAAACTCATCGGACTCACGGGCCTACGGCCCAATCGACACCACCAGCGTGATTGGCCGGGCGATCTTGCGCTACTTCCCGATTGACCTACTGACCATCATCACGCCGCCAACTTACCGACAGGCGGCACCGTAGATGCCCGGCCTCGAGTTACCACTCGTACTCATCGCCATCCTGGCCGGGACCTTGGCGGTCACCAGCGCCGGTCGCGGTGCATGGGTTGCGATCGCGGTCTTGGCACTGAGCTCAAGTGTGCTGGAGTTCTCCGTTGCTGATCCAACTCGGATCGGCTTGATCTTGCGTCTCTCCGCTATTGGCATTGGCCTCGTTGCGGCACTCCCTGAGAACCTCTTTGAGCGTGAGGCGCTGCGCCGAGATCTGGCCCTGCGCACTCTCGTGCGCACTCTGCGCGAGCACCCTGTGGTCGTCGCCAGCGCGATTGCCGGCCTCCTGCTCGGCCTGGTGCCACTCGCGCTCCCTATTGAATCAAGCAGCGATGCACTTCGAGCCGCCGGCATTGCACTCGTTGTCGTTGGTCTGCCACCACTTCTAACCAGTCGCTTCATTGAGGCCACGACGCGCGCGGCGGTCGTGACCCTTGCGGGAACCATGCTCCTACGCACCTCGATTTTCGGAGCGCTTGACCCGCTTACCGCCCTCGCCATTGGCGCAGGGTTCGCCTGCATCCTGGTGGTTGGCGGCAGCGTTGCTACACGCATCTCGAATGCTGAGGAGGAGCGATGACCGCCGAGATTGCACTCGCGGCAATCCGGGCGCTCTTCCCGCTGCTCATGGCGCTGAGCTCGCTTGCCCTCGTTCCACTCATTCGACTCTGGCGTGGTCCGCAGCGTGATGATGCTGCGATCTACGCAACGTTTGGCGTGCAGCTCCTACTGCTCGCGACCTCCGTTGGCGCAGCGCTTGCTGGTGCTGGCTACCTCTCAACGCTCAAGTTGGGCCAGATCACCATCGACCCTTCTGAGCCTGGTCGGCTACTCGTGCTGCTCGGCGGCGTGGTCTTCGCGGTGATCGTTGCCGCAGGCGAGGGACGCCGAACGGGAACGATGGGACAGATCGCCCTCTTCGGCATCGCCGCGATTGACTTAGCACTTGCGATTCCATCTGGGATCGCGCCAATTGCGCTCCTTCTCTTTGCCAGCTTGGGCATCTCAGGTGCCGCAGCAAGTGGCAAAGACGATGTAGGCCGTGCCCGTGCCGTCTTCCGCGATCTGCGCACCGTTTCTCTCTTGCTTCCCGCTGTCGTCATCGCTGAGATTTTGCGTACGGCAATCTCCTACGCGGCGGTTGATGCCTCATACGCCACGCCAGCATCGCTCGCAGCAGGTACGGCGCTCGGCGTCTCCCTCGTCCTCATCGTCGCCGCAGGCGTCTTCCCCTTCCACAGTCGACTGATTAAAATCTTTGAGGCACTACCGATCGTGGGCTCGCTGCTCGTTGGCGTGTGGATCCCTTCGGCGCTCGCGCTCATCGTCATGAGTGAACTCGCTGTTCTGGCGAGCAGCATCACGGACCCTCTCGGTGGCGCGATTGTGCCGGGCATCCTGCTCGCAGGTGCTGCAACACTGGTCTTCGGTGCGGTCTCCGCCCTGCTCCATGACGACATCGGCGAGATCGTTGGGTTCATGGCCGTAGGGAACGCTGGGTGGCTGGCGCTCGCCGCTGCAGCCTCGCTGCAGTCACCAGCCGACACGTCGTCACGCCTCATCGTGCTCCCGGGACTGCTGACCATCTCACTCTTTGGGCTCTGGCTCGTCAGCGTACGGCGACGATATGGAACCACCTCTCTCAGTGAGCTTGGTGGATGGGCACGTCGTACTGGCGCAAACGGAATTGTGCTCATCGCGGCAATCATTGGGCTCGCAGCGCTGCCTCCAGGCGCGATCCTTGGAGCGCGATTCAATCTGCTCCTCCTCGGCGGAAACCCTCTCATCGCACTCCTCGCGATCATGGGTCAGATCCTCTTGATCGTGGCAGCGATTCGGCTTCTTCTCGTCGGCTTCACACCGCAGAGCCAGACGGTGCATGAGGCAGAGACTCGGCCGTTCGCCAACATCATCACGATCTCACTGATTGTTGGCTCGATCTTCGTTGCAGCGGCAGCCGCTGGCTGGCTCGCCCTTGAATCCGGTGGAACTGGACCACTTCCGCCGGCACCGAGCATCTCGCCCGGAACGAGTTTTGATCCGCTGCCAAGCAGTGAGCCGAGCGTTGAGCCAACGCCGGACGCCACGGTATCTCCAGAGGTTTCGCCGAGTGTGATGCCGTCAAGTAGCGGGGAGATCTCGCCAGCGCCGTAGCGACCATCGGTCGCGGGGGGAGCTACTCCTCGTCGGAGAGAATCCAGGCGTCTGTGGCGCGGGTGTACTCAACAAGACCGCCCTCTGGGAACCAGAGTGCAATCTCCGCCGCGGCGGTTTCTGGTGCATCAGATGCATGGATCAAATTCTTTGCCGTCTCCAGCGCGAAGTCGCCGCGAATGGTTCCGGGGGCCGACTCGTGTGGCTTCGTTGCGCCGACCATGGAGCGAACCACCGCAATCGCGTTTGGCCCTTCGAGAACCATCGCTACAACTGGGCCCGACGAGATGAATTCCACGAGGCCCTTGAAGAAGGGGCGCTCTGCGTGCACGGCATAGTGCGTCTCAGCGAGCTTCGCGCTCACCGGCGTGATCTTTAGCGCAACAATCTTGAGGCCGCGCTCTTCGAATCGCGTGATCACGCGACCAGCAAGCTGGCGCTGTACGCCGTCTGGCTTGACGAGAACAAGGGTTCGCTGGCTGGTGCTCATACCTGCAGGTTAGCCGATCTCGTTCGAGTGCGGTTTATCGTCACTCGCCGTAGGCCACGCCCCAGTTGGAAGTTCAATCTGCACATACTGTTCGCCGCGATACTCAAGCCAACTCTTCACCGGCGCAGCATCTGGAACCTGGGTACCGGCCTGGTACTCGATCTCGACCGCATCGGCGCCTGAGCGCAGCACATAGCGCAGGTTTCCTGGCTCACTTAGATCGAACTCAATGCTCTCAAAGGCATCAACATTGATCGTGATGGTGAGCGGGGTGAAGATCGACGAGACCTCGGGATCGTCGCCCAGCACCTCCTCGACCCAGCCGTGGCCGCGAACGATCTGCTCGCCATCGCGGAGGTGGCGATAGGAGACCGTTTGGTGCAGGAGGGGGCGGAGGATATTCGCCTTATCGGCGCGCTGTACAACGAGGCCTCGGTTAACGAAGAGGCCGGGGGCGCGGTCGTGCTGTTCGTGATCCATGAGGGAGAGAGCCTACCGCAGAGCGGCTCCCCGCCGCACCCGCGCCGCCCGCCCTATCATTGCGCGGTGCGCTACGCCGTTGATCTCGGGAATAGTGCGGCGAAGGCCGCCCTGCTTGACGGCGCCGTGTTGCGCCTCCCCGCCCCTGCTGATCCCCGCGATGCCGTCGCCTGGAGTGGTGTCGCCGCCGAGCTTATCGCGGCGATCCGAGCCGATGCGCAGCGCGCGGGTGAGCCAGCAACCCTTCGTGTTGCGAGCGTGGTCCCAGCCGGTGCCGATGCCCTCAATGCGGCCGCTGCGAGCGCCTTGATCGCCGCTGAATTCGTAAACGTGGCCGATGTTCCGCTCGAGCTGGCACTCACCCCACCGGCCCAGATCGGCATCGATCGACTCCTTGCCGCATGGCTCGCCTACACGGAGTACGGCGCCCCCTCGCAGCGCGGCGCAATCGCAGTGACTCTTGGGACCGCACTCACCCTCACCTGCGTCGATCGAAGTGGCCGCCTTCTTGGTGGTGCGATCGCCCCCTCGCCGGTCCTCGCCTCTCGCGCCTTGGCCAGCGGTGCCGCGGCACTCCCGCTCGTTGCCATCTATGACGAGAGCCCCGATCTGGCGGGACCGATCGGTGCAGATACCGCCGAAGCGCTTGGTTCAGGAATCCTACGCGGCGCACGTGGCGCACTTACCGCACTGATTGCCGAATCCATCGCAGAGATGTCGCGCCGAGATCCAGGTGCACCGACGCCCGCCGTGGTCCTCAGTGGTGGCGCGGCGCTCGCCGGCTGGTGCGCCACAATTGCAGCCGACCATCGCGATGCCGAGTTTGTGTTGCGTGCAATCAACGCGCTCCCCGCAGCGGTGCGTGCATGAGCAGGCGCCTCGCCGGACGACTCGTTGTTCTCGGCATCACCGGCTCCATCGCCGCCTACAAGTCGCCCGAGATCGTGCGCGCACTGCGCGCCGAGGGTGCCGACGTGCAGGCGCTGCTCACCCCAGCTGCCACGCGCTTCGTTTCGCCCCTAACACTGCGCACCCTTACCGGCCACGCTGTTGATGCCGACCTGCTTGACCTTCTCCCCGACGGCCGCATCGGTCACATCGTTGCCGCCGACGCGGCCGATGCGATCTTGATCGCGCCAGCAACGGCACAATGGATCGGCGCTATGGCGAGCGGTCTCGCCGGCGATGTGGTCACCGCCGCCTGCCTCGCCACCACTGCGCCGGTGATCGTGGCACCCGCCATGGATGGCGAGATGTGGGCGCACGCCGCTACGCAAACGAATGCAACCCGACTGCGCGACGACTTTGGCTACGCACTTGTTGCACCAGAGAGTGGCGCGCTAGCGAGTGGTGCGACCGGTGTCGGCCGCCTCGCTGAGACTGCGGCGATCGTTGACGCGGTGGTGGCCGCCATTGGCGCCGCACCGATTCGCGAGCCGAACGAGAGCCGCCGTCCGCCAGCAGTGCCAGCTGGCGATCTCTCCGGTCGACGAGTTGTGGTTACCGCAGGTGGCACAGAAGAACCGATTGATGCGGTACGCATCTTGGCGAACCGTTCGTCGGGTCGTCAGGGGATCGCGCTTGCTGAGGCGGCGCGCGACCGTGGAGCCGAGGTCATCCTGATCGCCGCCCGCGTCAGTGTGCCGCTCCCTGAAGGAGTCACCATCGTGCGCGCCATGAGCGTTGACGCGCTCGGCGCAGCGCTGAAGGACGCACTCTTGGCCACACCGAACGGCAGCGCAACAACACCCGCAGATGCGCTCATCGCCACCGCCGCCGTCTCTGACTTCCGCGTCGCGGGCGGCCCTTCGGCAGAGAAGTTGCGCCGTGATGGTGAGATCACGCTGCGCCTGACGCCAACCCCCGACCTGCTTGCAGGTGTTGCGGAGGCGCTTGGGCCACGTACCACACGACAGACTCTGCTCGTTGGCTTCTCGGCAGAGGCGAGCGCCACGCCGCGCGCACGAGAGAAGCTCGCAAAGAAGGACCTTGACCTGATCGTTGCCAATGACGTCACGGCACCAGCCATCGGCTTTGAGAGTGCCGAGAATGCAGCAGAGATCATCGGGGCGGATGATGTCGTTACCCGTGTCGGTCCGGCGCCGAAGCGTGTCGTGGCTGACGCCATCCTGGACCGCGTCGCGGCACTCCTCGCAGCGCGAGTAAGCTGATGACACGGCACACCGTTGCCGACATGCGCGCCGCACATGCCGCGGGTGGCCACTTCGCTGTTGTCACCGCCTGGGATCGACCGACCGCAGAATTTGCCGAGGCGGCTGGTGTTCACTTCCTCCTCGTCGGCGATTCACTTGCGCAGGTCGCACTCGGCCACGAGTCGACCGTTCGCGTGGGAATGAGCGAGATGCTGCATCACACCGCCGCCGTGGTTCGCTCAACGAGCAGCGCGCTGGTGATTGGCGACATGCCCTTTCTCTCGTACGTTGATGCCCCAACGGCGGCAGAGAACGCCGCTCGATTTATCCGTGATGCGGGCGCTGGGGCCGTAAAGCTCGAGGGTGGCGTTACCGTGGCCCCCGTCGTTGCAGCGCTGGTGCGCAGTGGTGTTCCCGTGATTGGGCATATTGGCTTCACGCCGCAGTCATCACTCAACGAGAGCAAGCCGCGCGCGAAAGGGCGCCTCCCGGAGGCGGCGGCGGCACTCCTCGAGGATGCAATCGCCCTGCAGGGGGCTGGCGCATCGGCGATCGTGATCGAGCTCGTGCCACAGGAGCTTGCAGCCGCGATCACCAGCCGCCTTACCATTCCAACGATCGGCATCGGCGCAGGTGCCGGCTGCACCGGGCAGGTGCAGGTACTCCCCGATTTGCTCGGCCTACTCGGCGCAACCGCACCGCGCCACGCTGGGCGCATTGCCAACCTTCGCGATGAGGCCATCGCCGCCCTCACCACCTGGCGCGAGAGTGTAGAGTCAGGCGCCTTCCCCACCGCGGCGCAAGGGATTGCTGGTGACGCAACCCTCATCGCCGCCCTTGAAGAACTTCCGCGCTAGCTCAGGCTCGAGGCGATGCGCACCGTAACAACTCGCGCAGAGCTTGAGCAGTCACTCGCACAGCTGCCTCGCCCGATTGCACTGGTGCCAACGATGGGGGCGCTCCACGCCGGCCACGCAGCGCTGATCGCCGCCGCTCGACGCACCGCTGCCACCGTGGTCGTCTCAATCTTCGTCAATCCACGGCAGTTTGCGAACGCCGTTGATGTCGCGCGATACCCGCGCACCCTCGAGGGCGACGAGCAACTCGCCCAGGCTGCTGGTGCAGACCTGCTCTTCACCCCTACCGTTGACGAGATCTATCCGCCCAGCGAACCAGTTGCAACGATTGAACCGGGGCCGCTCGCAAGCAGACTTGAGGGTGCCTCGCGGCCCGGACACTTTGCCGGAGTGGCGACCGTCGTCTCA
>Ga0315902_10012361_pt1 | contig 11118 bp, 1 predicted proteins | sample LakEriMetagenome_9_FD_203523 | JGI IMG/M metagenome (GOLD analysis project Ga0315902, IMG submission 203523) | Freshwater fungal communities from buoy surface, Lake Erie, Ohio, United States - Buoy 12 MA117 | ecosystem: Environmental > Aquatic > Freshwater > Lake > Lake biofilm | place: USA...
CTATACCGACAGCGATGGCGACGGATATGGCAACCTTCAGGATAGCCTCACATCTTGCGAAGAAGCTATCAACGGCTATGTGCTGAACAGCCTCGATTGTAATGATATCAGCGCGGAAATATTCCCCAACGCGGCATGCGATGATGGCAATCCATGCACCGTCAACGACATCATTCAAAGCGATTGCACCTGCACTGGTGTATTTGCCGATAGCGATCAAGACGGAACTTGCGACGCGAATGATCTCTGCTGGGGTCCTGAGCCAGGTACTGCCTGCGATGACAACGACCCATGCACGGTGAACGACCTCATCCAAAGTGACTGCACCTGCGCAGGAACCTTTGCCGATGCAGACTTCGACGGTACTTGCGATGCAAACGATCTGTGTAGTGGCGGACCTGAGCCCGGAAGCGGCTGCGATGACCGCGACGATTGCACGGTCGATGATATGATCCAAGCAGATTGTTCGTGTGCGGGAGTATACATCGACAGCGATGCCGACGGTACCTGCGATGCATTCGACCTATGTGCTGATGGTCCGGAACCCGGCATGGCCTGCAACGACGACAACCCGTGTACTATCAATGATACCGTTGATGCAAACTGCATCTGTAAAGGATCGCCGACTGAACCTGCAACGAGTGTTACAACCGTTCATGCTTGTCAGCCTTATACCTGGAACGGCCAGACCTACTCTACTTCAGGCAACTATTCATTTACCACCCAATCAGCTGCCGGTTGTGATAGTATCGCTCAATTGGTGTTAACCATTGGCACTCCAACCTTCACTAGTCAGCAGGTTACACAATGCGGCAGCTACACATGGAACGGCACCACCTACTCGCAGTCCGGTACTTATACCTATGTAACCACCAACAGTTCGGGGTGCCCCAATACTGCAACGCTTAATCTAACTATCCAAACAGCCAGTACAGCACCAACCGGAGCGCTGGCGTCACAAACGTCCGTTAGTGCAAACGCTTCTGTTACACTTACAGTTCAAGGCGGAAGCTTAGGCACGGGTGCATCGTGGAAGTGGTACAAGCAGGCATGTGGTGGAACACTAGTAGGAACCGGTGCTGTTATTTCAACTTCTGTGAATGCAACAACTACGTATTTTGTGAGAGCAGAAGGTACCTGCAACACGACCACTTGTGCATCAGTAACCGTTACCGTTCAGACTACACAGTGCGGACCAACAGGTGCCTCAGCGTCAAGCACCTCGATTTGCGCAGGAGCCTCAACAACGTTGAGTGTTCAAGGCACCTTGGGTACGGGTGCTTCATGGAAATGGTATAAGAACGGCTGCGGGTCAGGTACTGTTGCAGGCACAGGCGCCACGCTCACGGTGTCACCCACTGCGACGACCACCTACTTTGTTCGTTCGGAAGGCGGCAGCTGCGGTATTACCACATGCAGGTCTGTGACAATAACCGTGAACACAACTCCCGCCATACCACAGGGCATTATATTACCCGCGCAACTTTGTCGCAATGCACCAGCTGTCTTAAGCATTCTTAACCCTATTGCAGGAATTTCTTACTTCTGGCAAGTACCCAGCGGATGGACCATTACAGGTGGTCAGGGCACATCTGTCCTCAACGTGCTGGTAGGTCAGGGTAACGGACAGATAAAAGTATATGCCTTCAATAGCTGCGGTAACTCAAAGAACTTTGTGCGCTCTGTAAGTACAATTAGTTGCAGTCAAGGTTTTGCAACGGAGACACACGACATGCGTTTGGAGCTGTGGCCTAACCCAACGAGCGATCGCGTGTTCATGGCCCACGGCGATGCCATCCCTACCCACATGCAGATCTACGACATGCTCGGCCGCGACATCTACAACGGCCCTTGGGTACCCGAGTACGATGTATCGGGCCTCGCCGGCGGCATCTACTTCGTGCGCGCCACGGGTGGAGGTGAGAGTATGGTGAAGAGGCTGGAGGTGGTTAGATAAGATTACGGATTACGAATTACGGATTAAAAGGGCCGGTGTTGAGGAGTCAGCGCCGGCCTTTTTAATTCACCATTTTTGTTTTACTCGCTTTATCCACAAAAGATTAACTCACTATTTGCGCATTACGGATTGACATAGCTTAACCGGCGTAACGAATTCTAATCACCCAAACGCATTCAATACCATGCTATCGCGCATACTTACGTTCATCTTGGCTTGTCTTTGTTCGACACTGTTACTGGGGCAGCCGGGGCCTCCGTGCTTTTATCAGTTTAACTCGAGCAATACAGTTTATTCCACACCGCCTGAAAACTATTGGAATTATGCTTCTCCTATGTATTGCTATGAATGTCCTGAACTTCAGTCGTTCATTTATCCCAATAGCAATAAAGGAATCTATCGCGTTAATGATACCCTGCTATACTTATTATCCTCATTCGACATAGATCTAATTGACCCCTATTGCCCGGTGTGGAATCCATGTGAACCATACCACGGATTGATCATATCACGTTCAATTAACGGAGGAACAACCTGGCAACAGCTATTTAGCCTGGACGTAAGCTATAGGACTTATAACGTTGTGTTCACCAATAACCTGGAAGGTTACATTTATTACGATAATCACATCTTAACCACAACAGATGGTGGTGAAACCTGGATAGAATCCACAACTTTTCAAGCCCCCCTTTTAGATTTAACAATAGACGCTTCCAATACCCAATATGCACTTATCTATGACACAAATTCGACTGATCCCTACCTGCTTTATCAGAAATTCGAGAACGATGCATCATGGGCTTTCATGAGCTCGTTTCAAAATGTATTCTACATTCCCTATGCGGACTCTAACACTAGCAGCGCGATTTACGCATCTCCATTTGAAATTCAAGTAAGCAATTCCAATATCGTAATTTACATTCAACAAACTGAATATCCTGAAATAGCTGGTGGATTCTTGCTATCCAGAGACTCGGGCAATACATGGGAATTCATCGATACAGGTGCATTTGGCGGCACAGGAGACATTCAATTTATTAGTGAATCAGCGGCATGGGGCATTTCAGTAAATCGACTCTACTACACCACTGATTCATGGGAAACAATCACGGTTTTTGCAGAGGATACAACGAGCTATCCTTTCGGAGGAGGCCCTTTCACCAACGCAGATTTTAGCCTACTAGGTAACTATATAATATTGAGCAAAGACAATTGCGACAGCTACTACTACAGCGACTGCCTTGACCTCCAGGACTTCAACGGCAATGGCACTATCGACTGTTTTGAAGAATGTGCTCTGTATTCAGGACAACTCTGCAACGACAGCAATGACAACACCTTCAATGATGTATTACAAGTTGATTGTTCCTGCTTAGGAACTGAATCACCCGGATTTACAGTTACTGCGAATGCTGACCGCATTTGCGATGGCAGTGATGGTATTTTTACGATTACCGGTGTGCCAGATGCTTTGGTCTATTACACGCTGAATGAGACATTGGATACGATTCGCTTATCTGTCGGTGGTGTCGGACAGGTATACATCAACAACAGAGCGCAAAGCTATGATGTCGAGACAGAAACCTATATCTTGAACCTGCAAACGTTTTATCTAGACAATGGGTTCAATCAGGCAATAACAGGTCCAACGGATACGCTTGTTTATTATCACTATAAGTTACCTTCTTTGATTACAGAATCATCAAGCTTCGAACTTTGCGATGTGCAACCCTATGTTATCTTCAAAGCAGAAACACCAACGAATACAACCGTTCATTACAGTTACAATTGGCCTATCTATGGAAATTATCTAAACGAATTGCAATTTCAAGAACCGCTTAACATTTACTACTGGTCTAACGAAGAATCAAATACAATTCAAGTTGATTCTATTCATAATATAACCTTTACAACAGTAGAAAACAGTTCACGGTCATCATTCTCTAACGATGATTCCACAACATATATAGGACTCGATCAAACTCAGCTCTTTTCATCCATTCTGCCTGAAAACTTCCTGTTAGTTATCGCTATTGACTCATTGAATTTCACAGGTTGCACCGTGCACTTAGAAAACACTGTTAGTGAAATCAGAACCCCCTCAACAAAAGTATACCTTGACGAATATAATGTCAATTGCAATAACGGGGGCATCGTCAATTCTGATATTATACCTGTATGTATCGACCTTATGGACTATTCAGGCTACCGGAATATCATTCAAGCTATGACCCTGGACAAAACATGTTTTCAAGGAGGACCTGACAGTATTCCCGAAATGGAAATTGCCTATGGCATAAATTCGGATACAGTCAGATTTCATTTAGATGTGAATCACCCATCCGACACTGTTCCCTATGAAAACTATTTGCTAATTCAATCCATATTCTCATTGAATAACCAGTATACAAATAGTAATCTACTGGGTTTATTGCACTTTACGTTTGGTGAAAATCAATTCTCTATTAACGACACACTTGAAATCCAGTTGCTGTCTTATACGGGTTCAGACGGTTGCCGAAATTCATTTAGTGATTTGTTTCTAACCAATTCTACAATTACAAATAAATACCTAATTCATCCGGCAATAATTCAGCCTGCAGTCACCACCAACTTGGAATGCCTCAATAACAGCATACTAAACGCCGGAGAAGAGATAGCTTTGACTAACCCAACTTCGCAGAGTTGTCTTGTCGGGTATAACGGCCCGAGTGCAAACTGGTACTTCGACCAACTCAACCCATATAGTTCGGTCATTGCATTGAATTCACCTTCAATTTCCGTTAGCCAACCTGGCACCTATTTTTCAACCTTAACAGACCCTAATTCAGGACTGACATACATTACACCACACATAGTAAACGAATTCAGTGAAACACCCTGCGACGATGGCAATCCGTGTACGGAAAACGATTTAATCTATTGGGATTGCAGTTGCATAGGTATTTATACAGACACCGATAATGATGGAATTTGTAATGGATTAGACTCATGTGATGCCTTGTTGCGTGATATCATTCAATTCAAAAGCTGCCTTAACAATTTCGCCGAATATCCGGAGAATCCAACAACCTTTTCACCCTTTTGTATTGACTATGAAAGTAATCCTGATTATCGTAATAATCTCATATATGTAAATCTGGAGAAAAATATTAATACTATTATTGGTGATTCGTTGCCCAATATAACGTTGCGCTATCGTGTGAACGGCGACACCCTTGAATTTCATTTCAACGATACCATAGCCCGCGACAGCGAAACTTATCAAAACTTCACTATTGGAATCGAATTTGACCGATATGTTTGGGAGTATTACTCCGGAAGGCTTCATATTGAACCAAACGCTGACTACTTGCCTTTGAACGACACGATTCAACTTGAGTTTTTGTCGTATACCACTAACGGTGAAAACTGCACGTATTCATTCCCCATTAATCAACAATCAAGCGCAGAGAACATCTTCAATTTCATCATTCACCCCACAATAGAATTGAACACTCAATATATTGACCTGAATTGTGACCAAAGCGCTGTTGAGCTGGTCATGAATGAAAGTGAAGCCACGGAATATCCAGCAGGACTGCCCTCTTGCAGCGGTTATCGTTTTGGCTACCCAAGTCTGTGGTACCTCGATAACGCCAATCCACTGACATCCGAGATTTCCTCCGAGCAATCAATTCTAATTGAAGAGCCAGGAGTGTATTATAATTTAATGTGTAATTGGGAGGGTTGTATGGCCTATAAGTCAGCATTCGTAGTAAGTGAAGAATTTGGCCAGCCTTGCGATGACAACGATCCATGCACGGTTAGCGATGTTATTCTCGCCGACTGCTCATGCGCGGGAACATTCGCTGACGTCGACAACGACGGCACTTGCGACGCACTTGATGTATGTCCAATCACAGCCTCAGCAAGTTCAATCTGTGCAGGTGATGCCGTCACGTTATCTGTGAATAATGGCCAAGCGTCGCCGATTCAAAATGCTTTTGATCCGCTGGTGTATAACAACTTCATTTTCTCTGCCATCAATCCCGCAACGAGTAAACGGACAATTTGGAAAAAGACAACCCTTAATTCTGCTTACACTCCGCTCTTCAACGACAATTACAATAGAGTTCAAGTTTCGTTAGGAAATGGGAATAACCGCATAGCATACGTACGATATAAAAGTAATCTTCCCAATGGAGCGTCTGATTCAGCTTGGGTTTGCACCAGTAATTTAGATGGTTTCAATGAGACAATACATTTCATCGTGCCCAATTTTACCCGTGATGATGTCACGTCACTCGATTGGTCAAATGATAATTCTAAGTTGGTGCTAACGCTTTTCAATGACCTCTACCCCACTACAACTCGAGACGGCGATGTATTTACGTATACATTTTCTACTAATACACTCACCAATTTGACCAATGATTTCAGCTTCTATAATAACATGGCCGTCGTTCAACGGGGAACAAACAACATCATATATAATCGTAACGAAACCGAATGGGTGGCGTGGAATATCCTACTCTACCAAATGAACATCAATGGTGGAACGCCCACCCAGATTGTTGGCACAGGAAGCTATTCGTATCCTAATTCCAATATTTACCCGACAGACGCCAACCAAAATTTCCTCTACTACCGCAGAGGGGGGAATCAGGGTGGAACGAGATATCTCTACAGAAAAAATCTATCCACGAATACAGAAAACATTATGGTCAATGTCCAAGGACGATCCGGTATCGAAGTAGACGATACTTATATCGCCTGGCTTGACTTTGCAAATGACATCCGCCTTTGGAATATGCAACAGCAGGAGCTCGCCTCTTTTGACGTAAGTAGCATAACCAATTTCGACCTAGATGCCTACTATCGACAAACCGCCAATGATAACAATTTTGATCTTCAATGGCTCGGCAAATGGCCAACAAACACAACACAAATTATTTGGTCTACCGGAGAGTCAGCACCCGTTATATCGGTGAATCCTTCTGTTACTTCTACCTATTCCGTCACAATTATAGAAGCAGATCAAACCTGCAGTGCTGATATTACGATCGAAGTGAATCAACCATCATCATCGACTATCGACGCCGCCATCACTGCGGGCGAAACCTACAACTTCAACGGTCAGCCAGTCACCACTGCCGGCTCATATGAGGTAGTGTTGGTGAATGCTGCGGGTTGTGATAGCACGGTGACGTTGAGCCTCACGGTGAATCCTCCATTAAACTGTGAAATTGCAGCTGTAACCACTTCCATCTGTTCAGGTGAAAGCGTGGAGCTAAGTATTAGTAACGTGGTTAATTCTGCTGTATGTGCATCTAATCAGTTGCCAGCTGGTCTGCAAAATGGCTTGGTTACTTATCTTCCGTTTTGCGGAAATGCGAACGATGCCAGTGGCAATGAACATAATGGGTTGGTTAACGGCGCCACGCTTACCGCGGACCGGTTCGGAGAATACAATTCCGCCTACTCGTTCCAGAGCTCGACCATCAAGGTGGTGCCTTTCCAACTGCTTGGTCAAGCGTTCTCCTTCAACTTTTGGATAAAACCCACCAATATCCTCAATGCTTCCACCTCACGACAGGACCTGTTCGTGCTTAGTTTCGGTGCATGTCAATTTTATTATGTCCAAGGGCGACTCAGGTTGGAGCTTTACAACCAAAACCACCAGCTATCACAGTATGATTACATTACGAATATCGCTTCAAGCGAATGGTCCAACTTAGGCCTATCCATCCAGGCAGGTGGATCGGTGGAGCTATATTTCAACGGTGTAAAAGTCATTTTGGGCAATGCACCGGCCGTGCTTCAATCGGTCATTGCCGTAGCGCCCGGACTGCAAACGGTAGCCGGCTCGCTGCTTCTCGGACATGAGGTATCCTATGTTGGGCCATTTTATTATGCTGGTCAAATGGATGACTTTTTTGTCTATAACAGGACCTTGACCACAGAAGAGCAGCAGCAGTTGTATGCGGCACCGGGTGAGGCATTGCAACCTTTGCCCAATGGAAGTGCTGTCCAATGGTCAACTGGTGACACAACGCCCTCAATTGTAGCAACACCTACAACCAACACCACCTATGTGGCAACTGTGAACAGCGGAATGCAAACCTGCCTGGATAGCGTAACGGTGGTGGTACTGCCCAATGAAACCTATTATTCAGATGCGGATGGGGATGGATTCGGCAACTTCGAAATGCCGCATGCATCCTGCGAAGGTTTGCTTGAAGGATACACACTAGATAATACGGATTGTGATGATAGCAATGCAGCTGTTTTCATCAATGCTTCATGCAACGACAACAATCCATGCACTATGAACGACCTCATCCAAAGCGACTGCACCTGCGCAGGAACCTTTACCGATACCGATAATGACGGCACCTGTGATGCCAACGACCTCTGCGCTGGTCCTGAGACGGGCACTGCGTGTGATGACAACGATGCCTGCACTATCAATGATGTAATCCAAAGCGACTGCATCTGCTCTGGCACCTTCGCCGATACTGACTCCGACGGCACTTGCGACGCCAACGACCTTTGCTTGGGTCCTGAGCCGGGTACTGCCTGCGATGACAACAACCCATGCACTGTGAACGACATCATCCAAAGCGATTGCACATGCGCTGGCACCTTCGCAGATGCCGATCAAGACGGAACATGCGATGCGAACGACCTCTGCTGGGGTCCGGAAGCGGGAACTGCTTGTAATGACAACGATGCTTGCACCATCAATGATGTAATTCAAAGCGATTGCACTTGCGCCGGCACATTTGCCGATAACGATCAAGACGGCACATGCGACGCCAACGACCTTTGCTTGGGTCCTGAGCCTGGAGCCACTTGCAACGACAACGACCCTTGCACCGTCAACGACCTCATCCAAAACGACTGTACCTGCGCTGGCATCTTTGCCGATGCTGACTCCGACGGCACCTGCGACGCAAACGACCTTTGCTTGGGTTCTGAGCCGGGCGCTGCCTGTGACGACAACAATCCATGCACCGTCAACGACCTCATCCAAAGCGATTGCACCTGTGCTGGTGTATTTGCCGATAGCGATCAAGACGGTACATGCGACGCGAATGATCTCTGTTGGGGTCCTGAGCCGGGTACTGCCTGCGATGACAGTGATCCATGTACGGTGAACGACCTCATCCAAAGCGACTGCACCTGCGCAGGAACCTTTGCCGATGCTGACTTCGACGGTACTTGCGACGCAAACGATCTGTGCAGCGGCGGACCGGAGCCCGGAAGCGAATGCAATGACCGCGACGATTGCACGATCGATGATATGATCCAAGCAGATTGTTCGTGTGCGGGAGTGTACCTCGACAGCGATGCCGATGGAACTTGCGATGCATTCGACCTATGTGCTGATGGTCCGGAACCCGGCATGGCCTGCAACGACGGCAACCCTTGCACCATCAACGATACCGTTAATGCTTCGTGTGAGTGCGTGGGAACGCCTGTGGAAACAGCCGTGAGCGTGACTACGATTCACGCATGCGAACCTTATACTTGGAACGGACAGACCTACGCGGTATCAGGTAACTACACCTTCGCAACACAAACAACGCTTGGATGCGACAGCCTTGCACGTCTTGCCTTGACAGTTGGTACGCCTACCTTCAGCAGCCAGACGGTGACCAACTGTGGCAGCTACACCTGGAATGGCTCCAGCTACTCGCAGTCGGGTACCTATACCTACGTGACCACCAACAACACCGGTTGCCCCAACACGGCAACACTCAACCTGACCGTCAACACCCTTAGCACTGCCGCTAGCTCGGTGGCAGCCTCGGCCAACAACGTGAACGCCGGTACCTCGGTGACCCTCACTGTGCAAGGTGGTTCACTCGGCACTGGTGCCTCTTGGAAGTGGTACCGCGGCTCGTGCGGTGGAACACTCGTGGGCACTGGCGCAAGCATAACGCTTACAGCCAACGTTACCGACACCTACTTTGTAAGGGCCGAAGGAACTTGCAACACCACCACGTGTGCAACAATTACCGTTACTGTCCTCAGCGGACAGTGCGGTCCTGAGATTGTCAGCGCATCATCTACCCGCATTTGTTCGGGCTCGTCCACTACCCTATCCGTTCTCGGAACACTCTACCCCGGTGCCATCTGGCGCTGGCGCAGAAACAGTTGCTCTGGAACCATCGTGGGAACGGGGGCTAACCTGGTCGTTGCTCCCACAGCAACCACCACTTACTATGTACGTGCTGAAGGCGGAACGTGTGGCATTACCCTATGCTTAGCTATCACCATTGTGGTCGACAAAATGCCCGCCACACCAAGCGTCATCAGCGGACCGACAACCGGTCTATGCAACGCGCAAAATGTGACCTACTCTGTGACGCCGGTAAGCACTGTTCAGCAATACAACTGGACGGTACCGCCCGGTGTAACCTTGGTGAGCGGACAAGGAACGGCGAGTATAATAGTCAACTTCAGCAACTTCATTGGTACAAATTCCACCAATGGCAACCCTGCCATTTGTGTGACGGCCCAAAACAGCTGTGGCATCAGTCCGATCCGTTGCTTGAGCTTGACCACCTTCCCTGCTACGCCCGCCTCTATTAGCGGTACGGCAACGCCGTGTATCAACACGGTGAATACCTACAGCTGTCCTGCTGTATTCGGAGCTACTTCCTACACTTGGCAAGTACCCACAGGCTGGGTCATCCAAAGCGGACAAGGCACTTCGAGTATAACAGTGCTGTGCAACGGTACCTCGGGCAATGTGCGCGTACGCTCGATCAACGCCTGCGGAAACTCTACGTTCCGAACGCTGGCTTGCACCCCTGCCGTTTGCGGCACCACCGCCATGCCTATGCAGCTCGAGCTGTGGCCCAACCCCACTAGCGACCGCGTGTTCATGGCCCATGGCGATGCCATTCCTACCCACATGCAGATCTACGACATGCTCGGCCGCGACATCTACAATGGGCCTTGGGTACCCGAATATGATGTGTCTAGCCTTGCCGGCGGCATCTACTTCGTGCGCGCCACGGGTGGAGGTGAGAGTGTGGTGAAGAGGCTGGAGGTGGTTAGATAAGATTACGGATTACGGATTACGAATTACGGATTAAAAGGGCCGGTGTTGAGGAGTCAGCGCCGGCCTTTTTTTTAGGGGCGAATGGCGAGTGGCGAATGGGCGC
>Ga0315902_10012362_pt1 | contig 11117 bp, 10 predicted proteins | sample LakEriMetagenome_9_FD_203523 | JGI IMG/M metagenome (GOLD analysis project Ga0315902, IMG submission 203523) | Freshwater fungal communities from buoy surface, Lake Erie, Ohio, United States - Buoy 12 MA117 | ecosystem: Environmental > Aquatic > Freshwater > Lake > Lake biofilm | place: USA...
TTGTCGATCCAATCGAATCAGAGCCTGAATCTTTTGATAGACTTGAAACATGCTCATAAGTTTAAGATCAGCTCCAATGATTGTAAAGAACTTCCAGCCAAATCCATCAATGCATTTCAATCCCAAAACAAACTCGACACTGAGCCAAACAAGAATGATACAAGCAATAGCGATAGAAGCTGTCTTTTCTGAACTTGGATGGAATGTTTCTAGAATCAACGTCGAAACCGAATTAGCGAGCAACTCGGACTGTACAAAGAAAAAGGCAAGGATCCCATATTTGTTTTCATCTAGAACACTGTTCCATGCCAAGTAGAGAGCAAAGAGTTCTCGAGGAATCAAGACCAGAGCAATCGACAAAGCACTGCTCGAGTTGAGCCCCCAGGTACCATAGACGAGGAGGCACTCGAGTGTGAGTAGAAAAGCCTTGTCCAAAGTGACTAGCGTCAGAAAGACTCTTTCGATGGTCGAAAACTGTCTTGGATCCATCCCACTCTGCTGTTACAGAATATCTGCGTAGGGTACAGTACGGTTTTACTGCAAATTCCGATTATGCGTGATGTGAATCACAAGATTGCGATTTGTTCCTGGACTCGGCACAGTTCCTTCAGCTTCGTTCTGGAATTGAGGAGAGGAGTCTCAAAGTGTCGGAGGATCAAAGTTTCCTCGTTCTGTGATTTTCATAGAGAAACGCCTTTAGAAGCAGCTTCCTTCTTTGCATGCATCATCTTCAGCGTTGATCCTGGTTTAAACTTGGGAGGCTCGGCCAGAGCTAGAGCGCTTTCAAAGTCATTGATTGAACCAGAATCTGAAGCATCAGGAGGCATTAGTTCTATGCCCTTGGGCCAAGTTGCTGAACTCGGGGCTACAGGATCAAAAATTGGAGCAAAGTTACCAGGATAATCATAGACGACATCTGTAGGAGCCTCCGAATAGCTAGCTTCCGACGGAGCAGGGGTGAAAGAAATCACATCAGAAATAGCAATTTCTTGAGGAAACGGAGAAGCGTCTCGAGAAGCTGTTCGACTTGTAGACAAAGTTTCTTTAGAGGCGAATCTCAAAGCAGCTTGAACCTTTGAGGCAAGTGAGTCTGTTTTCGCTGATACTACAGGATCAGCACTCGGCGGTGAAGTCATGGGGAGTTTCGAAGGTGCTTCTGCTTTTCCAATGGATGCATCAGGAGCAACTAAAGGAGAAGTAGACGCATCTGTTACTGATGATATGACAGAACGATCAGAAAGCACCAAAACGGCAGGTTTCGTAGGAGGAGTTGGAGGGCTTTTAGATTCCTCGATGGGTCGTGAACTTGCTGAAGACGATTTTGATTCTTCTCCGGTTGGAATTTGAAGAACGACAAGAACAACAGAAACATTATCTCGGGAGCCTTTGACTTCAATTGCATGACGAGCAAGTTTTGGAGCAATCTCATTTGGTTTGGATCCGGTGTTAAGCATGTTCTTGATAAAGTCACAGATTTCCTGGTTCTCCATCACATCGTAAAGCCCATCGCATCCAAGAACAATAAACTCATCTTCGGGAACAAATTTTCCAGTGATGATTTCTGGTTCAGAAGTAATGACTCTCGAATCTACATCAGAATCTCCAATAGTACGAAAGCATTCAAGTCTCCCCATTGCTCTTCTGTTTCTAATGAATCCTCCTGCCTGAACGACTCGTTCGACTTCAGCAGGATTGGTCGCACGATGATCATTCGAAAGTTGAATAGCTATTCCAGCTCTACAGAGAATCGCTCTAGAATCTCCAACATTGGCAACCCAGAACTTTTGAAGAGCATTGTCAATGAAGAGACAAACAGCTGTTGTTCCTGATGTTTCTTCAGGAGGACTTTCTTCAAAGAAATCAAACTCAGTGCGTACAAAAGCATAACGAAGAGAATCTTCCACAGAGAGATTCTGAAGCAAACTGAACTTGAGATTCTCGAGAATTCTTTCTCTAGAGTACTCTGCAGCTGCAATTCCTCCATGTCCATCAAACACGCCAAAGAAACTCAATGCAGAAGACGAACCAGACTTGCCATCCAATGTAAACTTGGGCTTCATCGTGGTTTGGTCTTCATTGCATTCTCTCTTGCCCATCTCACTCGCATTCCCGACAGCCCTGGTGATCAGGGGAATCTTTCTTCGTTCGACTAGGAGAGTATAAGACAAAGATCGAAAGATCGAGGGTACTGGTTCGAGTGTTGTAGGCGTCTTCCTTCTCTCCTCGGACGTAAACATTCACTGACTTCCTAGACATGACGAAAACCAAAAAATATCGCACAACCATACTCGCGTAGAGTCGCAATGCAAGTTGCGAGGGAAAATCACTTCATGTTGCCAGCGATTGCTTTCTTCTGCTGCGTTTGGCTGGATTAATGAGGCACATCCTGAAGTTCCGCAAGAATCGAATTGAGAGATTGTTGTTGAGTATTTCCATGAGGATTGGAGACGGAATCCCTGTCGCCACGCACTCGAGCTTGCAATCTCTTCGCCCAAGTTCGAGAATCTGTGCTTAAACTTGGGCTTTCTTGAGTGCAGTTTTCATTCAGAATCCAACATCAACAAGTGGCGAGTACAGAAGACGCGTCACTGTCAGGACAGCATAGATTTGATTCCAGAAGTCATCTGCTCTGGAATGTCAAAGACGTCTGGGAATGAGAACACATTGTGGTCAAGTATGAGTTCTGAAGCATGTAGAGAAGAGAGGTCGATAGAGTATCTGTGGATATCGACGCGAGAGCCATTAACGTCATAAACATGAAAAGAACCAAGATGTTCCTTGGTACAACCAGCACATGTTCCTGGAGTCGAAAACAAGAATCCTTTCCTCTCCACGTTGAAAGGATAATGAAGATGCCCGTGGATGATCAAACGAGGAGGAAACGGCGTCGACTCGAGAATCTGCATCAACTCATCAGCATTCTCCAATCCATGCCTCGGTTTCTTCCGATGATAAAGCTCTCCGTCTTTATCAATCACAGGATAATGTAAAGCCAGAATTTTCTTTCCTGGCTTACAGCTCTCTGCTTCCAGTAGCCTCAAATGAGCTTGTGGAACTCTCCCGCTGCTTTTGGACCATCCACAAGGATAACAAGAATCGATTCCAATGACTGTGACGTCTCCAATTGGAAGAATCGCAAGAGCAGCAGCTCTTGGATGATTCCAGCGATCAAACACATGATAGAGCTTTCCCCGAGTGGACCAGAGATACTCGTCGTGATTCCCTGAAACCACGAGACCACCCTCTCTCAGACAATCAAGCTGAGAGGCCGCAACCTGCAATTCAAGCTGAGTTCCTGTGCAAGACGCGTCTCCGGTGAAGACAAACCCATCTCTGGGAGTCGCGCTGGCTGAGCGAATCAGCGCCTGCCGCACACGTGGAGAGAGTTGCGACTTCCTATTGAGAAGGAACCAGTTGGCAGTGGCCAGGAGTCGTTTGTTCAAGTATTCAGTCCATCGCGTTGGAGGATACCACCAATGCGCATCACTGAGATGCACCAAACGCATCCGAATCCGTTGATAATACACTGTAGCGTCGCAGTGTTGCGTGGATTAAACTGTTCGAGGCTGCGACGTGAAGCAGAGGTCCACGTCTGTTGAGGACGCAACAGTGACAGTGTAATGGTGAGTCTTTGCAATCAGCTCCTTGTTCACACGAAAGTCAAATTCCTGTGCGACTTGTACGGAAATCGGAATGAATCACGATTTAGTCAATAGAGTCTTTTGGATTGCAACAGCTAGGAACTTTCAGCTCAAATGATTAGGGCGTTGATCCATCACCTGGAGGTTTTTTCAGGACTACTTAGAGGAAGAACTGATGAGGGAGATGGAGGGTAGATTCCATACAGAAAGGAAGAAAGGATAACCAGCGCTGTGCCAATGAGAAAGTATCCAGAAGGCTGGAATGAAAACAAAAGTGCAGAGAGAACCATAGACAAAACAATGGAGATACCACTTGCGAACCTAAACAATTGAGACAAAAGAATTCAAGTGATCCTACCCTTTAAGAATATTATCAGCATACTTGACAACAATAGCGACAAGCAGTCCCCCAACTGCTTGGAGAAGAATGACCATGATGACGGTTAAATTGAATCCTCGAAAAAAGCCTTCAGAAGCGACTGTATCAAAGTCAACTACAAGAATGGAACCGAAAGCAATGCACGTAGCTGTAAGCCCCATTTGAATGTTGCGAGTCCAAATGGAAGCTTTAGAGTGTTTGAGGATCTTCTCAAAGTAAACTCCAGCAAAACCAGAAGTAAAACAAGCCGCGAGAATGGCAAACATTCCAAGAGCTTGATCGGAAAGGGAATTTTCAACAGAAACCTTAACTGAACCACTTCCCTTCTTGCCTGAATCCTGAGCCAAAGCTACTCCCACAGTCAACATTAACAAGGAGCCCCACTGAGCAACAGACAAGGGTTTCTTCAACAATGTCACGGAAAACAAAGCTGTGGTGAGAATCTTGAGCTGATAGCAGACTTGATAAGTCGCAGCATCGAGTCGTGCCAAAGCCAAGTACAGCAAATTGTTCTGAAGCGTGTAAAGCAGCGAAGGCACTGCCAACTTGACAATCTCATTGGGAACGTCTAGTACACTTGTTTTGTACAACACTTTAAGATCTTGAATCAAAGATTTGGTTCTTAGAGCTGAACGCTGTTCTCTGAGAGCCATGGCCGTCGAAGAGATCAACTTGACAAGTTCCATGACGGCAACTGCTGCTGCAGTAGAGTAACTTCCTGATGTCAACGAGTACCGCATCAACAAGACCAGAGTCGTGTTCTGTGCCACAAGCAGAGCCAGACTCACCCACTTCATGTTCACAGACATGATCGTGTACCCGTCCGCGATATCCGTGAGATGGTGGCGATTAGAATCTGATTCGTCAACCGTCCGCGCTATCCGTGCGATTATAAAGAGACGATGATGCGATTAGGATCACGACAGACCAATGAGTTGTTGTTTGTGGGGTTCAACCAAGACTTTAGTTGTTTCTCCTGTGGAACCGACTCAGGATTCAGAGTCTACTCCTCGGATTCTTTCAGAGAGACCAGTTCGAGAGGTACTTGGTCTCCACGTCCGACCTGAACTCTGTAGACTTCTCTGCTGGAGGCATTGGTTACGTCGAAATGCTGTTCAGATGCAACATACTCGCTTTGGTTGGAGGAGGACGTTCTCCTGCTTTTCCGCCTTCGAAAGTGATTATTTGGGATGAGAATCAAAACCGTGGCATTGGAGAATTGACTTTTCGAAGTGAAATCAAAGCGGTCAAGCTCAGAAGAGATAGGTCCGTTTTCTATGCTAGAGGCTTGACTGACGAGTTAGAGTGGTGATTGTTCTTGAGGAGAGGATTTACGTGTACAACTTTGCAGACTTGAAGTTGGTGGATCATATCGAGACGATTAAGAATCCCAAAGCACTTGCAGCATTGTGCTCTCACGCTAGCAGTAACGTTCTTGCCTGTCCTGCGATTCAGAAAGGTCATGTGCGTGTTTCCTTGTATGACACGAACAAACATCATACAATCATGGCTCATAATGGACCTCTAGCTGCTCTTTCGTTGAATCAGACAGGAACTCTTTTGGCTACTGCTTCTGAGAAGGGGACATTGATTCGAATTTTCGATACTGTCAGCGGAACCAGTCTACAGGAACTTAGAAGAGGAACGTCTGAAGCCATTATCTATAGCATTTGCTTCAATTCTGCTTCGGATTTGATCGCCGTCTCTTCGAACAAAGGCACCGTTCATGTGTTTCAGATTAAATCTGCTGAAGAGGGAGAAGACAAGAAGTAAGGACTTCTTTTCACCTTTGCTGACCGTTGGTAGGGACGACCTGTCTGATCGTTCTAGTCTCGGATTTGCGAAAGGAATTCTTCCAGAATACTTTAGCTCGGAGCGTAGTCAGGCTCAATTGAAGGTTCCAGAAGACGTTCATACGATTGCTGGCTTTGGTGCGGACAACTATTTGATCGGTAATGCTACATACATTTCATTCATTCAACCTCGCTAGTTCTTGGAGCTGATGGATCATATACCAAGGCATCTGTGGATTTGACCTCTGGTACGTGCGAAAAGGAATCCTTCGCATCTTTTCTTCGAGTAATGGATGAACCCTGACTTTTCCTCACCACAACTCATCGCCTCACTGCATCTTCTCTGCGAACCAAACTCAATGGTTTTCTACCATTGTTCAGCTCAGAAGATATCTTAACATGAATGAAGCAAACTTGCGTCCTACTCTGATGAATGTTGCATCCTTTCGTAATTGCGGTGTAATCCGTGGCTACAGCCGTTACGCTTTACTCACTTCCCCGGTAACTATGCGCATACGACCCAGATGCCGTCTCGCCGGATTGTTCGTGTTGTGCCTTTGTTTGATTCTCAGTGGGTCGGTTATCAATAAGGACCTCCCTCTGTCTGCTCGAATGAACTCTTTCTCTCAAAACCGTAGAAACCCCTCTCCTCCCAACAAGCATGTGGGTCTCACGCGAAACCCAAGTCACCTTTCACCCTCGCTCGTTTTTCACAACATTGACACCGGCTCGTTCATACTCCTCAATGAGTCACTCCCCTATTCAGAGTGGTACTCAGATGTGGACTCAGTGGACAATGTGGTGTATGCCAACAAAGGTCATGCTATCCGTTCATGTCTGGATCTGCTCCAATCACAAGACAATGGACCCGAGTTCCATCCTGACTCCTTTAACCTGCCCGTCAAGGAAATCAAGTCGATTGGTGAATTGTCACGGCAAGCACAAGGACTCTTCTCATTTGTAGCTCTTAGGGTTTCTCGCACTGATCCTGACTTCAATGTTTCCTATACGAATCCTCGACTTTGGGGAATGAATCTCTGTCATCATTTGGACAGCAACAAGTATCATGATTGGAATCCAAGTTATCTTCGATTCTGTACATCTACAATCACTGGAAGCAAGAATCAGGTTGAAGATTTCGCTCCAAGACGTATTCCTTTGCTGATTTGTTCTAGAAACACGTTCTTGACCAGCGATGGATTCCTTAGGAGACATGATTTACGCGTTTGGCCAATTCCTGGATGTCATACTTGGTCTAAACCTAATGAGATTCATGATCGGTACGATATGACCAGAGATGTTGTCTTTGCTATTGCTCAGTACTGGGCGGAAGCAGTTTATCATCAATTGATTGAATGTCTGAGTAGACTGGCTGTACACTACGATGAACTCATGCACATGAAGAACATCAAGATTCAGATTGGAGACTCTCAAGTGGCTAGGAATTTCATGATGTTTCTGGGATTTCAAGAACAAAGACTTGTATCAGGATATGTCGTTGCTGAAACTGTTCTTGCTCCTGAGGCTAGTGGATGTGGTCGTGCTCGTGTCTATGCTTTAAGAAAGCTCAGAGAGCTTTTGACTCGAAAGTTGCTGGAAACATATTCTGGAGAGACTCTCCAACGAGACAAACATATCTTGATCATCAGACGCTCATCTGGCCCTAGAGTCGTCACCAATATAGATAAAATCATTGCAAGACTCGAAAAGGAGTTTCCGAATGAAAAGATCAAAGTTTTTCGCGACGATCCTGTTCCTCCAGTGCCAAAGCTCTTGAGAGCGTTTTATGAAGCCAAACTCGTGATTGGTCCTCATGGAGCTGGATTAAGCAACACCGTCGTATGTAAACCACAGACTCCAGTTCTCGAATTCATGATTGATGCTGAAGATGTCAATGTTTGCTTTGTATGGCAATCCCAAGCAATGGGACTTCGTCATTATGGCTTTGCGCCTAAAGGTTCAAGTACAATGGGAAGTTTTCACGTAGATGAAGATATGGTTGCCTCGTATGTTCACCACATCCTCGAGAATCCTAAGGAATTGCATGAGATGAATAGGTCTACTGATTTTGGATCGTTCTAGTTCTCTACATCGACTCCGTTTGTGTGCCTGTTTAGATTTCTTGTTCAATTCACCTCTTCTGAATTTTCCGTTGATTGAGCTTGAGAATCGAGTTTGACAAGCAACGATCGGACGCAATCGGTCGAGAATCAAACGAGAACCTTCTCAAGAACAACATCACCTCTCGTTCATGCTCTTGAATACTGGTCATGATTGCTAGTGAACTTTGACTATCAACAGAACCATGGCGCTTGCTTCTGATGCTAAGAAACAAGGATCGCCAAATTCAAGATTCATTCGCTTGAGACGATTTGAAACGAACGTCATTTTGTCGACTTCTGGTCTCGTACACCTTGAAAAAACTGAGTTCTCCGTATCTCTGATTCTAGCCACCATTCGCGAGCAGCCGAGGACCAGATTGGGAACCGGATAGATTGCCTGGCAGTATCCAGTCCCCAGTGACGACGAACAGATCAGCATTGTCGTTGGTAACAGCAACAATCGGATTCTGGATTGCACACCACCAAGAATTCAAGGAAACATGGATTGGGAGTTGCCAATGGACATCAGCTGGTCAGGAACATCTTAACCTCTATGATCTCAGGAGACACAAGCTGCTCTGTTCAGAAGAGCGGCGTGGTCTGATAAGCTGTCCAGAAGATTCTTGCCCTTCCGATTGACTCCCAGACATCTTTGGCACTGAGTCTACCTCGAGCAATCAATCTCTTGGCAAGTCGGATCGAGGACACACTGAATAGAGTTTTGGTCTGATGAGCTGACCAGTTATCAGTTAACGTGTCGTCTCAGGCCTGCTCAGTACAGTGGTTCTTGAGGCTGTTGCTGGCCAGAGATTTCGATCCGAGCTCGAGAGTAAAATTTCAATCACCCTGTACGCTTGGACCCTCTCCAAGGGTTTGAATCGAATCAAATAAAGATTTTCTGACGGTCTGATGTTGTCGGTCCACATCATTTTACAAATCTGTTGTTCACAATGGAGGTGTGGGTCGCAGTGGCTACGTTAGTTGTCGCGACCTTGATCTGGTCATGGATTTCTAACCCCAGAGTCTGTCCTGGGCCTCCCCTACTCCCAATCTTGGGAGACTTGACTCTCTTTCGTCTCTTCATCAAAGGCAACCATCTGCCCAAGCTTGCTGAGTACACCAAGAAGTACGGATCTATAGTACAGACCAAGTTCTTTGCGTTTCGCAGGCAACTTTTCATCGTTACCGATCCCGAATTCGTTAGATTCATTCTTCGAGAATCCAAGTTGTTTCCTGGACGTTCCCCAGCACTTCCTATTCGTTTCGTTGCTCCGAAAGGGCTTTTGGTGCTTCCAAGCAACGACATGTGGAAAATGCATCGAAATGCACTTACACCTGTTCTCAGTCACAAGGACTATCTTTCCAGGTACGTAGTAGAGATGAACGAGATCTGCACAAGAATGATGGAACGAATTCCTTCAGGAGTCCCAATAGACATTTCGTCCTTAATGATCAGAACTACTTTGGATGTCATTTGCAGAGTTGGATTCAACTATGAATCCAAATCTCTGGATGATCCCGACTCCAATTTTCTTGTTGTTTCCAAAAGGCTTTTTGAAGACATTTTGGTCCGAAGTATGTTGGGATTTTACTACCACTTCTCCAAAGTCAAAGTGCGATTCGAAACTAACTTGAAGTTTATTCAAGATGTTGCCAAGAGAGCTATTGGAGTGGCCTCAACTGCTATAGATTCTGCAGAAGAGAAGTCTACAGAGAGTAGCTCGCTGAAGAAACTCAATTTTATCGCTGCTTTGAAAGGATCTCGAGAGACTTTGGGAGAAGAGGAGATCATTGATGAGAGCATAACCATGCTCCTTGCTGGACATGAGACGACATCGAACACTTTATCTTGGACGCTGTATTTGTTGGCAAAACATCCGGACCTGCAAGAGAAGGCTCATCACAAGGCTATCAGTGCCCTTGAACAAGGCAGTGTTCCTGATTTCGAGGCGCTGAATGATGGTAAATTCCAATACCTGGAAGCAGTCATTTATGAGAGTCTCAGACATTTCCCCACAGTTCCTTTCTTTGGAAGATTTTGCTCAGAATCTTTTGAATTTTCAGGCTACAAGTTCAAGAAGAACAGCATCTTTTGGATCGCTCCAGTTGTGAACAATATGGATCCCAAGTATTGGGACAAACCTGAAGAGTTTCGTCCTGAAAGGTTTGTTGGAATTACTCCTGAACAGGAAAGTGAGATGAGAACCAACAAGGCATTTCTTCCATTTGGAGGTGGGAATCGATCTTGCATCGGGAAAAGGTTTGCCATGATCGAAACAACATTGATATTGGCTCGTCTTTTGCAGCGTTTCAGGTTTGAAATCGATCCATCTTGTGACGAACTCAGAGGAAAAAGCGTTATTACCTTGAGTCCTGAGAAGCCGCTCATGGTTAAGTGTATTCTGAGATCTTGATTACGCCTCAGAGTAGAGTCAGAATCTTAAACTTCTGGGTGTCAACCTCATTTCAAACTCAACCCTAGAACCTACTCTCGAACAACTCATCGACAAAAACCTTGGCAGATGATTCATTGAGTATCTACAGAAAAACTTGTAGCTGGGACCACTGTCCCAAACGCACACAAGCGAATCATATGAACCAATTGTGACCTTTGACTCTTCTGACGAGAAAGTTCCACCACTGGACGAGTCCGAATGATAGTCACACGTGTCATCGAATGATAGCATCCGAGGACGTACTTGTCAAAGCAGTTCAGTCACGAGAAAAGCAGACCGTTTCACATGACAGATCACGGCATCTTGGAGCATTCTCCTCCAGATTAAAGAAGACAAGTTCCACTTCAAGACAGAATTGTCGAGTCCACACGGACTTATCGGTGTCTTCCATCGGAATAGAAACTCAAAGGGTTCAGAAAATCCATGTCTGTTGTCAATGTCGAGAAAAGTGATCCGATGGAAATTGCCCATCAGCTCCACTAGCAATCGAGGCTCCCTCGGAAGGGATACAAATGCTATAGAGAGGTTTATTTCCCCGAAGGGCCGGGTGTGGATGGCTTTAAGAGCAAAACCCGGGAGGTGACTTACACGTACACCTCTAATGAGCGAAGAGTGGACGTCCATGACCTGGACGTGAGGATGTCTGCTGTTGCAGCGAAGGAGTCGAAATCGCGGCCGTCTGATCCATGGAAACCAGAGCAGTCCCAGAGATGCCCTGGGGTCTCAGGTGCAGTATGGCAGAGGCG
>Ga0315902_10012365_pt1 | contig 11117 bp, 4 predicted proteins | sample LakEriMetagenome_9_FD_203523 | JGI IMG/M metagenome (GOLD analysis project Ga0315902, IMG submission 203523) | Freshwater fungal communities from buoy surface, Lake Erie, Ohio, United States - Buoy 12 MA117 | ecosystem: Environmental > Aquatic > Freshwater > Lake > Lake biofilm | place: USA...
TCCCGGAAACAAATATTTCGACTGGATGGAAGCCAATGCCAAGAAGTATGGTTGGGTAAATCCTGCATGGGCCAAGAAGTCTGGTGCTGGCTACGAACCTTGGCACTGGGAGTATATAGGAAGCGACTTATTCAAATAAAAAATCCCGAGCATGTCGGGATTTTTTTATACTTTCTGTCCTGCGGATATCTGAGTCTTGTCTGGCTTCGTTATGGTGAAAACTACTCGCCTGTTCTTCGCCTTTCCTTCCGCGGTCTTGTTGTCTGCTATAGGCTTCGATTCTCCATATCCCTCGCTTGTTATCATTCCTTCCGCTACTCCTTTTTCGGTGAGATATTTCTTCGCGGATCCTGCCCTTCTCTTCGATAGGTCTAGGTTGTACGCGTCTGATCCGTCTGAGTCTGTATGTCCTTCTATCATAAGCTTCCATGAAGTCTCCTTCTTCAGAAGCTCTGCAAGCTTGTCTAAGCTTTCGAAGCTTTCCGGCTTTATAACATCTTTGTTCGTGTCGAAGTTCAGGTTGTTGAATACCGTGTTTATTATTTCTTGTACTTCTTCGGGTGGAGTTGAGGCGCTCGGTCCTGGCTTGTCTTCTATAGGAGTTGCCGACGCGCTCGGTCCTTCTGGCGGCGCTTGCTTGTTAGTGGCTACTGCCTTCTGCGCCTCGTCCCAGTCTGTTCTGGTGCAAAGAGTATAGGTTATCTTGTTTCCGTGCGCGGCTATATGCTTGTCTACATAGGTGAAGAATTCTTTCAGCTCTTCTTGAGTAGAGAATACTTGCGATCCTGCCTCCGACCAATATCCTACTTTCTTTCCTCCTGGATATCCCAGATGTATGTTTATTCCGAAATCTCCGGTTCCATCAACGTTTTCTTTGAGAGGTGCCGTGATGTTGCTAGGTAGGAATTCTGGTCTGTCGTAGTCTTTGTCTAGCCATACCATTTGCTTCGATTCTTTCGTTGTCACCAGCGCCTTTTCTCCGCCATATGTAGAGAGAACATACACGTCCAGATATTGGGAAGGAACCAGTATAGGCATTCCGTCTAGTTTTTTTGGTTCTGGCGCAGGAGTGCTCGTGACTACAGGAACGGTTGGTTCTGTGGCTACAGAGCTTGTTACCGCCACAGGCGTTCCTGATGTTGATTTGTCTTTGTTTTTGTTTATCAGCGCGTTTATTCCTACGCCTGCCAATACGCCTGCTCCGAGTATGCCTGCTCCGATAAGCACGTTCTTTCCAGCGTCGCTATTTATTGTCGGCTTTGGTGGTGCAGTCTGTCCCACGGTTCCTGTTTCCGATGTTACAGGCGCTGGAGATGCTGTCGCTCCTCTGTTCGATGGCACTGCCGATGTCTGATTGGATGCTGTGGCCGCTGTCATGTTCGTCGCTGCGGCGCTGCCGGATGTAGAAGTGTCTGCTACAGTGGCCGGAGGATCCAGGCTAAGGTCTATATTGACTCCATATTTTACGAAAAATTCGTCTCTTATGGTGGCCATCATCTCGGTCGCCAATGTTTTTGGAGGAAGGAACATTGACGGCTCTCCATATTTTATTATGCTACCATCATTGTTCTCTACGACTTGGTTTGTCTGCGGATTTGTAAATGGAACAGGAATTCCGTATATCTTTCCTATCGCCGTCTTCTCGGTTATTCCAGAAGGGGAAGGCGATTCTTGTATGAATATGCTTCCATTGAGATTCTTCTCGAAATCGTTCTGAGTGCTGTTGAAGTACTGCGGGTTGGTTATATAGACTTTAAATTCTAACATGGCTTATATTATATTTCCTAATGCTTCATTAAAAGCTGATCACTACTCTTACGATGGTTCCTATTCTTTTGCTTCCTCCATCCGGAGCTACCGCGTTGTTTGGAATCTGCTCTATGTAGTACTCTTTTATCATCCCCTCGGCTGATCCAATAGAAAACTCGCTGCCTATCAGCTGTTCGATCACGTTCCTGAAGTCTCCGTCGAAGCTGTTGTATTTGATCACTCTATATTTTCTGAGAGTAGGCGTCACCGTCTTAGGCGCGGTTGGAGAAGAAAAAGACTCTGTTATGCTGTCTATCTTTTCTGCGATCTTTTCGTCTCCTATCCTGCCGTCGAAAGTTTTGCCGCCTTGAATCTGGAATTCTATCTCCCATTCCGTGCCTACATCTCCAGATGTTCCGGAAGTTCCTGTAGTTCCTCCTGAAGTTCCGGAAGATCCGGAAGATCCTGAAGATCCTGAAGTGCCTGAAGATCCTGAAGATCCTGAAGATCCTGAAGTGCCTGAAGTGCCTGAAGATCCTGAACCCGTCGCGTTTGCGTCTGTCGCAGTAGGAGGAGTGATAGGGCCTTTGTAGAAGTCCTTCATTGTTATCTTGGATCCTTTTTTGGATGTCCAGTATTCGAGTGTGGCGCCGGAGAAGTTCTTTCCTTTTATCCAGTTGTCGTTTACTTCGAATTCAACGCCAGGGACCGTGGAGAATACATATTGCTTAATTTGCCAATTATCCTGTTCGTCTTTCCATAGGACGTATAGTTTGTCTACGAATTCGTCCGTATATTTGTCGCCTGAATTTATGCACTGGTGTCTTATAGCAACTATGTTGAGTTCGTTTGGCTTGGTGAATATTTTGTATTTCTTCATTCTGAGCATCTCCAGTATTACGTCTACGTCTGGATGCTGCGTTGGCTTCTCGGGTGCGAGATCTACCGGAGGAACAGGCTCTGTCGCGTTTTCAGGCGGCTTGTTGAACGTAGTATTGGATGCTCCTTCTACAGGCGTGAACTTGACAGGCTCTTTCGTGGTGAGCTTGTTTTCGTCTACGGTAGACTGCCAAGTATCCCCTTTCTGTCCTTCTGATACGGATCCTTTCGCGGCGCCGCCTTCCGTCCTTTCCTGTTTGGCCACGCTTTCGTTGTCTACTATATAGACATTCTTCGAAAGGATCTTAGGATCTTTCAGAGAGAAGTAGAGCTGTATCTGCGCCATCAGCGCCGGAGTCGCCACTACCGGAGCCAGCAGGTTTCCTAGAAAAGGTCCACCTTTTGATCCCATGAGTATGTTGAGGAACTCGTCGAACCAGTTGACGAAGTTGTCTCCTAATATGGCTCTCTGTGTAGAGTTTGGAGAGCCGATGTTCACTTTTCCGAAGTTGTCCTTCAGGTTGATGTTGATGCTCTGCTCCTTTATGTTGATATTGTTGAACTTGTGGTCTATCTTAAGCCCTTCTGCGTCGTTCACGTATATCTGAGTCTTGTGGTCATAGAGAAGCGCTTTCATGCTCAGATAGTCTGCTTCTGGAAGCTGTTCGAGTTTCTTTTCGAGGTTTACGTTGTAATGGTCTGAAGATACATATACTGGATTGTTCTTGTTCCCGTCTTCGAACATGACGGTTATTACCTTTCCTACTTCAGGAAGGTTGAAATTGTTTCCGTTTACGTCTCTCCATGGCGTGGCCCAAGGCAGATCCTCTACGGATATCTCGTATTTGCCCTCTTTGTCTTTTTCGTCGAAGATGTCGAATACTCTGACTTTGCATCGGCCTAGCTTCTTAGGATCTTTGTTGTCCTCTACTGCGCCAATATAGGTCTTGTTGGACGAAGTTCCGTCCAGCTTGTTCTTCATCCAGTCTTTTGCGCTCATGGAATTATATATTTAATATCGCGGTCTTGGCCAGGATATTCTATGCTCCGAACTTCTTGTTGTTTACTGGATATTCCCATTTTGTTCCTGATTTAACTATCTGTTCTAGATCTTTGCTGCCGGTAGAAACAGGAGAAGGAAATTTCTGAGGAGCTTTAGGGAATTGTATGTTGCTGTAGCTTGAGTTTCCGTATGATCCTACCACGCTTTTTGATTTGACTATCTGGTCTAGAGTCGAATTCGCGGTCGTTACAGGAGAAAGGTGTTTTTGCGCGGAATTAGGGAATTGAAGGTTGCTCATTTTGTCCGCTCCAGGAACGTTGTTCCATTTGCTCGATGCCAGCAGCGTCTTCAGATCCGAGATTCCTGTCTTAACTGGAGCAGGATACTTATGCCCTGCAGTAGGAAACTGCACTGCGCTCATCATTCCTGGCGTCGATGCCCAAACGCTTTTCGCATTAAGGTCTTTGAGCGTAGAGTTTCCAGCGGTTACAGGAGATTGGAACTTCTGTCCGGAATCAGGGAATTGGAGGTTGCTCATTGATCCAGGCACATCTTTCCATTCGCTGTTTGCCAATAGGTCTTTTAGAGTTCCTGTTCCTTTGCTCACAGGCGCTGGCTCCTTCTGTCCGGATGTCGGAAACTGAATCGAATCCATAGGGAATTTGAGAACGGTGTTGTTCTTCAATATATCCTTCAGATTGCTTGTTCCTTGTATCAGAGGCGCAGGATATTTCTGAGCAGGATTAGGGAATCCTATTTTATTATAGTCTTTTGTTCCTACCGGAAACTTGTTGCTTAGAGGATTTGAATATTTGTCTATCATCATTGCCGGCTTGTTCTTGCCGTCGCTGTATATGTTTCCTTTAGGCTTCATGAAGTCTAGAGCCTTCACGCCGAATCCGCCGCCGAACTTGACTATTTCGGTAGTTGCAGGGAATTTGAACGTGGTATTCGTGTTGTATATCTTGTTCGTCGTCTGTCCTGCGAATTTCTTGCTATGCTTGGTCGAGTCGAAGAAAAGAACCTGAGGGCCTTTGCTCTTCATGCTTGCGATTAGCTTGGCCTCCGCGTCGTATAGAGAGAATCCTTTCGTGAGCTTGTCTAGTGTCGCACCTATGTTGGGCGGTGTGAAAGGAACGCTGATCTGAGTTCCGGGCAGAAGCGACTGCATTCCCCCTGCGATAACTCCCGCCACCTCGTTCCCCAGAAAGTTGAACAGCTCGTTTCTCACGTCGAAGAATATTCCGAGGCTATTAGGAGTATATGGCCTAGGATATACTCTCTTAGGCTCAGTTTTGAGCCCGCCCATGCCCATTAGGTTCCTAGCCTTGTTTATGGTATCTTCTAGAAGCTTTGCGCGTATGGTTATCTGGTTGTTTACCTCGTCGAAGACGAATTTGGCGGCTCCTTTCGCTATGCCCACTGCTGCCTTTTTCGCGTTTTTCTTGAACTGCTCTAGAGCTTCCTTCGCTTTCTTCTTCCTGTTCTCTTTCTTCTTTGTCTTGTCTTCTTCGTCTTCGCCCACAGAATCTCCTGCAGACTTCGCTGGCGCCGGCGCAGTGACTGCGGCTTCTCCGGCAGGAGACGGATCCGGAACCTTTGCAGTATCGTCTTCGGTATCGGGCGTAACTTTGTAGGCCTCCATTATTATTTCCTGAGTTACTCCATTATGCCTTATAGTATTCGTATTTATAGTGTAGAATTTTGGCACGGAATTGTCCTTCATGACAAATTTTCCTTCTGCGGTAGTTCCATCTGCGGATCTAGATGCTCGAGATCCCTTGTTTCCTATCTTCCAGATGGCGCCGTTGTTGTATCCGACATATCTTCCGAACTTCTCAGGATCGGGAACCCACTTCTCCAGCTTGACCGTCGAATATTTATAGTCGAACATCACTTCGAAAGTATCGGTAGTCTTTAGGTTGCCCATGTCTATCGAGTCTTCGTGCGACATCTTGTCGAACCAGAACTGGCATTCTCTTAGGCTGTATATGTATCTGGAGACGTTGTCTTTGAGTATTTCCAGGTCGCCGGTCTTTGCGGCCTTTCTTACTCGGTTGAAGTTCCTGCATTCCGATATTACTATGTCGCAGTTGAACCTCAGCAGGTTTTCAGGTATTATGTTCTTTCCGTTAGGCTTGGACCAGTATAGAAGCTTGTATAGATGCGCCAGCGTTCCCATCGTCAGAGAAAGGTCTTCCAGGAATGTCATCTTTATAACGTCTTTCTTATAGTCGGCAAGATACTTCTTCTTGTCTCCGGTATTCGATTCGGAAAGGTTGGATAGGCCGTCTACCTTTTGCAGGTAGTATCCCATATATGCCCTCTTTCCTACTCTGTAGAGGTTTGTCTGCCCTTGCGCGTTGGCGTAGGTGTATATGTTGCTTTTCGCGTTAGACGCCATGACTTGACCCTGCCTCTGGTTGTTTATCATTATGTTGTCTGACTCGTACTCTTCTTTATAGACGCTGTCTAGGTTTCCTTTCGTCTTGAATATCTTCATGAACTGCCTTTTGAAGTCATCTATTACTATAGCTCTGGAAGCAACTTCGCTTACGTATGAGAATTCCGATATGAAGTCTTCTACAGATCCGTTTAGAAGCGGAGAGTTTATCGAATCGAATATTATGTCGAATCCGAATATCACAGGATCGTTATTCTCATGCTGAGATTCTTTGAAGCTTGCCAGCCTGAATGAGTCTCCGGATCCGTTCCATGACTCTCTGGCATTTTTTCCAGTCTTTATCTTCGTTAAGCCTTCTATATGGAGACCGTGCCTGAAATAGTCGGTATTCTGGTCATTGAACCTGATATAGTAGTCTCTGGCGGAATAAGGCTCGTCTTGAGTTCTTTCCACGGTCGCCTCGTCTATCCTCTTGCTCGTTTCCAGCGATGGATTTCCATCTTCGAACTGCCGATAGTAAGGGCTTTCGATATGCGAGTTCAGAAGGTGTCCTATCCAGGCATTGTCTTCATTCCAGCTATATTCGTTTATCTTTCCCTTTCCTATGTTCTTGTCGAATATCTGCTTGGATAGATATGCTGGCGGAAGGAATCCTGGCTCGTATCTTTTTGAAGACAAGCCTTCCGATCTTACAGACATCGCCTTTATAGAAAGGGTTGGCGACCACTCGGCTGCCTTGTTCGTATTTGGATTTCCGTCTTCTGGCTTGGCCTGGCCTTTAAGATAGTCTGTGGGATTGAGCAACAGGTCGTTCTTATATCCTGGCGCGAATGTTCCTTCGGTCCTGAACGTTCCCTCTTTTACGAGGTCGAGAAGGTTGCCTGGAGAGAATTTGCTGTTGTCGAATAGGCCTATAGAGCCGCCTCCGAATTTTAAGTCTTTGAAGAATCCCATAGATTATATATTAAAAAAAGGATCTCTTTAGGATACTGCTCCTATTTTCTTGAACGCAGCCAGCCAAGCGTTGTATGCTCCGTTTACCTCTGCCAATCCTTTCGTTCCGCCATTTACAGATTTTCTGGCCCTAGTGAGATCGCCTGAAATTACTTTGGAGAAGGTGTTTGACTTCAAGAATTCTGCCGCGATCTTATAAGAATTCTGAGGATCCATCGCCAAATCTCCGTTTCCTACCAGATTGACTCCAATCTTCTTTCCATACGATTCGTAGTTTGCCTTTCCGGTGAGCTGTATGAGGCCTCTTCCGAAATATGGGAATCCTTTAGAGTCAGTTCCTAAGTTATAGTAGTTCTTCTTTCCTCCTTTTGTAGACCTGTAGTAGTTGGTCGCCGAGCTGCATGGGCCGCCTGATCCATATTTTATTCCTGTGCTTCCGCAAGCGTAGTCGGCTTCCCATCTCTGCAGCGAGTATCCTGATTCGGCGAATGCCGTTCCAAGCATGTATGCCGCCTTCCTGACGTCGTTTATTCCAGAATCGTTCTTTATGAAATAAAGGACTTTCTTCAGAGAATCTTTGAACTGCGAGCTTGGTCCGTATTTCTTGTCGACATTGCTTATGAGCTTTTCGATATCGAAAGACTTCCATTTGTCTCCAACGAAGCTGGCGTTGTTGAAGTCGATCTTAGCCTCGTCTACTCTCGCGGTAGATTCTGGAGTAGGCTCTGGATTTTCCAGAGTAAGCTGCTGCATCTTGAAGTCGGCGATTACTATTAGCTCGTCGGCTCCTTCGAAGAGCTCTTCCGCATATTCGTCTGGCTCTTCTTCCGCCAACGCGTCTTCTGTATTCTCGGCAGGCTCTTCCACTACTTCTTGCTTCATCACTCCTTTCATTATTATCTCCAGCGTTCCGAATTCCTTCGTGAAGAATATATCCTGCTGCCTTACGTCTATAGTGAACTCTCCGTATATCTTAGGCCCGGCTTCGCCGGATGTGCCGGCCGTTCCCGAAGTTGCGGCGGTCGCGGGGTCGACAGGCGGATATCCTTCCAGAGTGAATACCTGGTCTTTCGTGGCGAACTGGTCTTTTCCGTTTGAATCTACCCATTTTCCTGAAGCGTCGTAGAAAGTTTCGGAGGCGCTTATCGTTATCTTCTTGGTCTTCTCATCATATTTGAATCCGGTGGTCTTCTCCTTCTTCACCAGCGATATTCCATCCTTGACCATCTCATATGTTATCTCGAGAGGAACTCCGTTGTTCGATGCTCCCGTGGATATGTATTTTGCGACTACGCCAGGAGAGGCGCCTGTCTTTTCCGTCGCCGCGGTGGTTGGAGGAGGAGTCTCTTTGGGTTTTTCCGGCAGAGGCTCAGGGGTCAACGATATCTCTATTCCGAATAGCTCTTTGTATTTTTTCTCTAGGTTTGTCGATATTGATTTGGCGATATATGCGAAGTATTGGTCTCTGCCCATCATGTTGCCCCAGCCATAGAAGTCTTCGAAGTCCGCTTCTATCTTTTCCACCGTCACTTTCGCGTTGGTTGCTGGATTGGTAAAAGGGTTTATAAGGTTGATAAGCTCTCCCTTTCCGCTGTAGTATCCGTTGTTCGCCAGGCTATCTGTGGGATTGCCATTTGCATCCTTTATCTTGTCTGGTTCTTTGTACTGCTTTATATCATATATCTTTCCTGAGATATTCTCATATCCGCCAGATAAGGTAGTCTCCCAGTTTCCTTTGTTAGGATCTCTGAATTTCTTTATTCGCAATTTATAGTCCATATATGGTTTCTATGTATTTTATATTATCTTCTCTGGCTTCTCCTCGATATCGTGAATGTCTCTTTGAGTATCTTTTCGACATATGGCGAATATCCGTTTGCATCTTTTGGCTCCAACAGCCTTTTGCCGCCATCTTTCGGAAGCTTCGGCACGTTGTATTTTACTTCGAGCGTGTATGTTCCTGGCGTGTATTTGGCAGGATTGCTCATGTCTATGAATATCGTGTTCAGGCCGCCTACAGGAGTGTATAGCTGGTCTTTGGGAATCGGATTAGGATCTAATTGAACAGGAATTCCGGTTCCGTTTCTCGTAAACCAGCTATTGCTGAGCGCGTAGGATGGAGTCAGGCCTGCTGCCGCGGCGTCTATTCCCAGCACCAGCTCAGGACCTGGCGTCTTCGCGTTGATTCCGTCGACTTCCGAGTCGTATACCGCCTTTCCTGTAGAGTCTAGTACTTTTATGTATCCTTTTGGCTTTCTCCAGGCGGTGTCGTAGTATGCTTCGTACTCGCTGGTTATCCTAGACTTTACTATCTCCCATTTAGGATTGTCGTAGCTAGGCCCAAGCACTGCGTCTCCGAACGAGTCGATTCCCGTGTCGTTTAGCTCGTAAAGCAGCCAAGACTTAGGAGTCCAGCTCTTTTCATCTCCTTCGGGCTTGAAGTCAGGAATAGGCCTCTTTATGGCTATCCATATCTCGTTGTTTTTCCTCATATTTTCATATTCGAGCTCATACCTGTTTTCCGACGGTATCCATTGTATGTGGTTGTCCGTATAGCTGGTGACGAGCTCCTGCGTGTATTCGTCGTATTGTCCGAGGCTCGAAGATCTTGGCCTGAAGTATATCTCTGGCCAATAGCTTCCTTCCGCGGGCGGCGGAGTGCTTGCCGTGCCGCTCTGCGACGCCCCGCTCTGCGAGGCTCCGCTCTGAGTGACTCCTGCTATGCTGTCAGGGTTAGAAACAGGAGTTGGATAGACATAGTCTATGTCTCTTATTTCCGCCTTTACCTCGTTTCCGTTCTCCAGCAGCGAGCTTATCTTGACTATGTATTTGTATCCGGCCTGATCCTGGACCGTGTATTCTTCGCCCGGCTTGAAGGCTTCGTTTGGTTTGGCGACTGCAGAAGATTGCGATCCTGCTATAGGGTTTTCGTTCTTTTCTTCTTTTGCCTCCGGCTTCGCCGCTGTATTGTTCTCTCTCATCTCGGCAGGATCTTTGCCCATTTCTTTCCTTACGAGAGTTATGTTCTGGTTTAGCCTTCCTCCTATGAATTCGTATTTTATGTCCGATATTAGCCAGTCTCCGGACCATCTCCACTGAACTCTTTCAGGCTGTGTAGGAGTCGCTCCGTCTTTTATTACGTTGGCGCTTATCTTCATGTATTTATACACGTTCAGGTTCGGATTTGGCATCTTTATGTCCATCTGCACCTTGACCATGTTGTCTAGGTTTATCCTGTTCTGAGTGACCGCGTAGTTGTAGTTCTTGTGCGCGTTGTCGGTGTCTATCTTTCCTTCATACTTTGTTACGTAGTTGTTTTCGAATGCCTCCTTGTCGCCGCCAGCGCCTTTGAGTATGTGGCTCTTGCTGCCGTCGGATGTCGTGGAATCGACATCGAATACCAAGAACATCTTCTTTACTTTGTCGTAGAACTTTGTCCTGGTCTTGTATCCCTGCTCCATGCTGGTCTTTGTCGACTCGTTCCTCTCGCCGGTCTTTATGAAGTGCATGTTGCTCGTCTGCATTCCCGGATCGCTCGTCAGCACGAGCGGCTTAATCTTGTCGACGTCCAGCTCTGGGCTGTCGAATCCCCCGGTGTCTATTCCTACGTCTTTGGAAATGTCTCTTGTCATCTCCTTCTCGACATCGACATAGTTGAAGCAGTAGTAATAGTCTATGTAGCCTGCCATGAATGATTCGTCTGATATGTAAGAGTGCTTTATTATGTCTTCCATGAATCGGAACTGCTTGTCTCCGATATTTCTCCAAGGCATTTCGTCTTTCGTGTCGTCTATGTTCGAGTTGAATCCAATGCCCAGTTCTTTGCATATCTGCCTGAGCACCTGGAAAGATGTTCCTCTGTATACCTTGAACTTCATCCTGTATAGATCGGATACGTCCAGCGTTCCTTTGAACTGGTAGGCTCCGTTGGATATCTTCATGTGGTCTTCGATCTTGAACTTCAAATGGACGTCTTTCAAATTGTCGGATTTCGAGTTTATGAATATTTCGAATTTCGTGTCATCTCTTGGCGGCTCTTTCGCGAGCATTCCGTTCGTGTCTCTGAAGGTTATGTCTATCTTTGGAACTATTCCGTCATGGTACAGAGTCATGGACTGGACGTCCCTG
>Ga0315902_10012366_pt1 | contig 11116 bp, 13 predicted proteins | sample LakEriMetagenome_9_FD_203523 | JGI IMG/M metagenome (GOLD analysis project Ga0315902, IMG submission 203523) | Freshwater fungal communities from buoy surface, Lake Erie, Ohio, United States - Buoy 12 MA117 | ecosystem: Environmental > Aquatic > Freshwater > Lake > Lake biofilm | place: USA...
CAAGTCGGAGGTTGTAGGTTCGAGTCCTACTTATCGCTCAATGGTTCGTTAGTAGAGTTGGTTACAATATCGCACTGTCACTGCGAAGGTCATGGGTTCGATTCCCATACGAACCGCAATGAGTAAGAGATACTCAGAGTCTTTAGTTCAAGACTTAAACAATGGGCTCGGTGGATTCGGACATCGTAAATGCCGTTTCTTAGGGTTAAAGGTGCCACTCACAGCTCCTCCTTCGTAGTGTGACTGTTTTAATAGGGGATGCCCTGTAGGTTTTATCAATAGGAAAAAACCAGAATGACTACTCACCCCAAATCTCAGGGTGGGGAAACATAGGGGAATATATCAATTGGTTAGATTACGTGCTTTGGGAGCACGAGGTTGTGGGTTCGAGTCCCGCTTCCCCTACAAGGCTTTTCTTTAACATATATTTATATGCAAGATGGACATAAATAAAATTTTCGGTTCGTTTACTAGCGAGGACGACAATATTGTAGCAATTGATTTTTCCGAACATCCTACTTATTTGTTAGGTATGTTCAAAAAATTAATTCTCAATCATAAAAATTTCTTTATAAAAAATCTTACTTTTCTTTTAAAATCAGATCAAGGAATTGATCAAGACGATGTTAAAAGTTTAGGAGATATGATTGTGTACAATAGAGCTTTTTCTTATATAGAAAAAATAGATTTATCTAATGCCGCCCACATCCAAGCAGTAGAAAATAATTATACCCCTCAGCTAATGGTATCGTTAGATTCTGCTATCTCATATTTTGAAAATATAGAGGAATATGAAAAATGTGCTTATATATTAAAAATTAAGAAAATTTTTGCAGAAAAAATAAAGTAAACTTGGTTTTACTTGATACTATATTTATATTCCCGCCATAAAACTATTACTATGAAAAATCGAAACATCATAATGCGAAGACTAGAAAAAGCAGAGGGTAATATCTCTAAACTATTTTTAGTACTCCAACGAGCAGGTTCTAGAGAAGAATTTGAAGCTATTCTTAAAGACACACAAGAGGTTATCCAAGATGCTAAAGCTTTTGTTCAACAAGAGCCTATGGAGTCGTATGAATTTTAAATTAAAATAAATAGTTATGAAACTTACCGCAGAACAAATTCAAGAAAATTGGGATTATTTTATCCAACACATCAATACATGGGTATCTTCTCCCCGTAAAGAGAAACTACTAGAATTTTACGAGCAATATAAAGATCGTTTAATCCTAATGCCAGCCGCTCATAAAAAAGAATATCACAACGCATTTCCAGGAGGTTATATTGAACACGTCAATCGTGTTGTAGATTGTGCTCTTAAACTCAACAATTTGTGGGGTGAAATGGGAGCAGATTTAACCACATATACAGTTGAAGAACTTGTATTTTCTGCTATTAATCACGATTTAGGTAAAATGGGAGACGAAACAAACGAATCCTATGTCCCCCAAACAGACCAATGGCGCAGAGATAAACTAGGCGAAGATTATATGTTTAACAACAAAGTAGCATTTGCTTCGGTTCCTGATCGCGGTTTGTATTTGCTTCAATCTCATGGTGTTCAATATTCGTTTAATGAAATGTTAGCTATTCAAACTCACGATGGTTTATACGATGAAGGTAATAAAAAATATCTTATGACGTATATACCTGAACAAAAACCACGTACTTGTCTTCCATTTGTATTGCATCAAGCAGATTTAATGGCAGCAAGAATTGAGTTTGAAAGAGAATGGTTGCCAAAATTTAAAAATTCCGTGGAGTCCCCTAAAAAGAATTTTACATTAGATACTAGCACTAAGTCCAACACTAAACCTGCTATAAACAAACAACAAAAAGCATTAAGTACACTTAAAAGTGAAGGTTTAAAAAATCTATTAGACAGTATATGATAATTTTAACAATAATTTTAGCGTTAATGGTCGTGGTCCTAGGATACACGACCTTTAACCTTCTACGCAAAAACGAAAAGCAAGAAGACATCCTTACAGGATATATGGTTTATCTAAATAAAGTTTCTAAAATTATAGATGAATCAGATAGGAAATTAAAAGAAATAGACCATCGAGGTTCATTTAAAGCGGATGATGAAATTGGTTTTTTCTTTGAGAGTGTTAAGAGTATTCAAACTATTCTTAATTCTTTTAATATAAAAAATCTATAATGGTATATTTTACTCAAGATACGGAAGATGCTATCGTTAAATACAATAACGAGCACGATCCTATTATCAAAAGCAAAATATATGAAAGAAAGATACATTATCCTTTCTTCAAATTAACCGAAAATATAGTTCATACATTTAAGTTTTACTATACCGAGGTTGAAAATATTGAAGACTTGCAACACGAAGTAATAACATTTCTTCTTTCTAAAATACATTTATTCGATCCTTCTAAAGGAGCCAAAGCATATTCTTATTTTGGAACAATAGCAAAACGCTATTTGATATTATCCAACCAGAAAAATTATAAAAAACGATTAGATACTGTTCCTGTAGAAGAAATATATGAAGATGAAGAACACTCATACGAACTAGAAGAAAACTATACAAACGATAAAATTTCAGATTTTATGGATATGTATGTAGATTTCTGTACTAAAAATATATTTAAATTATTTCCAAAAGAAGCAGATGCTCGGGTAGCTGATGCTATATTAGAATTATTTCGCAAAAGAGACCATTTAACCATTTTCAACAAGAAGGCACTTTATATTTATATTCGCGAGCAAATCGATGTTAAAACACCTAAGATCACTAAAGTAGCCAATCACCTATATAAATTATACAAATCTCATTATTTATTTTATGAAGAAAATGGTTATATGAAAGTTTGATATAACTATATTTATAATAAAATGATATGAGCCAATTTGATAAAATCGTATTCGGTAAAAAATCTTTTTCTAGTTTACTAGAAGAAATATACGAAAACCAAAAGAAAAAAGATAAACAAATATCTACACTTATCTCGGAATTAAAACCATTAATAAACGAGATAGGCGATGCTACTCTTATAGTTCCTTTAATTAAAGAATATATGGAAATAGGAGTTAAAAACGACGATTTACTTGTTAAAATGGCAGCATTAGCCCAACGAGCTATAGCTAGCCAAGCATCAGGTGACCCATTAACAATATCAGATGCTGAGAAAGAGCAATTGCTAGCCGCTATTAATAATATAAAAGAAGAATAATGAGCAGCCGTTTTGATGTTCTTTATGATGGAAATAATAATGGTTCTCAAAACTCAATCAACAATGGGAGAAATGAAGAAAGAGATTATACTTTAAATAATCTTATTATTTCTGCCAGAGTAGTAGATATTATTTTAGATGACACTAATGAGTATCTATTTAAAGAAGTAGGAGAATGGAATGGTCTAGGAACTATTTTCTATGATAGAAATCTAACAAATCCTCCAACATTTAATATTAAAAATACTGCTAAACCATTATACCCTAATCTAAAAAATTATCCTTTAATAAATGAAATTGTCTATTTAATTATACTACCAAGTAATGATATTGGTAGCATTGCAGACAATCAAACTATATACTACATAACCCCAGTTGCTTTATGGAATCATCCTCATCACAATGGATATCCTGCTGATCCTCTTAATCTACCCTCTTCACAACGAGTAGATTATACTCAAAGTTTAGGAGGAGCCGTAAGAAAAGTTACTGATCAATCTACTAATATATTTTTAGGGGATACTTTTAAAGAGGAGCCTAACATTCATCCTCTTTTACCTTTTGAAGGAGATGTAATAATGGAAGGAAGGTGGGGGAATAGTATTCGTTTTGGATCAACTGTAAAAGAAAGACCCAATAATTGGTCAACTACAGGATCAAATGGGAATCCTATAACTATTTTAAGAAATGGGCAAGGAGATAATCGTCCTGAAGGGTGGCTACCCACAGTAGAAGACATAAATAAAGATAGTTCTTCTCTTTATTTAACCTCAACCCAAAAAATCCCATTACAAGCCTCCAGCACAAAATATGAAAGCTATACTTCACCCCCCACAACCCCAGAAGAATATTCCGGAAAACAAATATTAATAAATTCAGGCCGATTAGTATTTAATACTACTCAAGACCATTTATTGTTAACTTCTAAAAAGTCTATTAATCTAAATGCTGTTAGTAGTGTAAATATTGATACTAATGAATATATTGTTAAATCTAATGTGATAAAATTGGGGTCAAAAGAAGCTACAGAGCCTATATTAAAAGGGAATGCTCTAGTAACAGAATTACAAAATCTAATAGCCCAAATACAATTATTAACCATTGCCCTACAAGCTGTTCCTCAAACATCAGCCGCAGCTGGGTTAGTAAATTCGGAATTACCTAAAATCTCAGCTAAGCTAGAATTAACTAAATCCCAAATAAATAAGATTATATAATGGCTACTATATCTCCTGAGATTCTTCAAAACGTAACCCCTAGAGATTTGAAACAGCAAGGGTTAGAGCTCCTTAGCACACTCATTCTAGATAAGGGTATTCAAATTAAAGATCAAATTGAGCCGCAGTTAACTGAGAAGATTCTAAATAAACTTAATTCTGTAGCTAGTAATATTTGTTTACCCCCAAACCAATTAGACCCATTAATTACTCTTAGAAACAACATTGTAGACCAGCTAAACAGGATAGGCTTATCTTTAGACATTGCTATCAGAACAGTAGGAATAACAAATAATACTTTAAACACACTATTAACCATAGCAGCAGGCATACGCGCTGCAAAACCAGCTGCAATAGCAGCAGCTGCTACTCCAGCAACAGGATCTCCATTTGCTAGTCTTGTTTTAAATCTGAATGAAATTTTAGACAAACTGAAATACGATGATTTGGGAAATCCAAAATTGCAAAAAATAAAAGCAGCCCTAGATTTATCTGCCCCAGCAATATCTATAGCTGCTGTTTTTATCGCACAAACGATTACTACTTTAAATTCTATAGATTCTATTTTAAAACGATGTGCGCCTAATTCTACCCTTATATCTACAAATGAAGGGCTAGTTCAAATATCACAACAACAAAATCAAGCAGAAACAACTATAAATCAAGAATTATATAATGGATTTGTAATTAGAATAGAAGAAATACCTTTTAGTCCTACTGTTACCCGTAGAAGAGCAATAGGTATAAATCAAAGCGGTATATCTTTAATTCAAACAGAATTATCCTTTACCACAAATCCCGAAATACTAATTAACGAACTTAAACTTATTATTGACAGAGATAATTTAAAAGCTTACTAATTTAATATTTATAATCATGAAAACCCAAGACTTTAAAAAAATCATTAAAGAAGCTGTAAGAGAAGCAATTCAAGAAGAACTTAAGGATATTCTTCTCGAAGCAGTCCGTTCTCCAAAGACAATCGTAAATGAATCTATTAGAGATACATATGCCCAACCCCACATCGAAAAACCAAAACAATTGACTGCCCAAGAACGCAGAAATATGTTCTCTGGGATTTTAGGAGAAATGCAACAGGGAGCAGTAGCTACCTCAGCATATGCCGGCCAATTTCAGCCCAAATCTACAGACACAGTAAACGGAGCATTGCCCGATGGGAGTGTTGGTTTAGATCAAATAATGAACTTAATGAATAAATAATGGCATTCGGAGCAAAAAGAATATTCCCTATAGATACCAAACCCGGAACTGGGGTTGGAGTGGCTATTCCTTTTAATGCTCCTGCTGTTTTTAAAACAACATATACTACAAAAGATGCTGTTAGGAATAATCTAATAAATTATTTTTTAACAAATAAAACCGAAAGATATTTAAACCCAAATTTCGGTGCCAATTTAAGAGCTTTTATTTTTGAACAAATTACAAACGGAAATCTAGATTTTTTAAAACAAGATATTCAAGCACAATTAACTGCGTTTTTCCCAAATGTACTCGTTCAAAATCTAGAAGTAACCGGAAACCCGGATACATATGAAGCCAATGTTATATTAACGTATAACGTTGTAGATACGGGTATAAATGACGAAATATCAATAACATTCACATAATGGCACAAAGAAAAAACATACAATATATAAACCGAGATTTTGGTGAATTTAGAGCTAGTCTAATAGACTATGCCAAAACCTATTTCCCAACAACATATAACGATTTCACACCAGCCTCGCCTGGTATGATGTTTATGGAAATGGCAGCTTATGTAGGTGATGTTTTATCTTTTTATCTTGATAATCAAATTCAGGAAACATTTTTACAATATGCTCGTCAACCAAATAATTTATATGAATTAGCATATATGTTTGGTTACAAACCAAATGTAACCCAAGTTGCTACAACAAATATTGATTTTTATCAACAGGTTCCTGCTGTATTATCAGGATCAACTTATATTCCAGATTATAATTATTCTTTATTTATTGGAGGAAATTCAACAATTTCATCCCCTGTATTTTCTAGCACATTTTTTATCATAGAAGATCCTGTAGATTTTTCAGTATCCAGCTCAGGAGATCCTACAGAAGCTGTTATATATAGTGTTGATAATTCTAATAATCCTACTTTTTATCTTTTAAAAAAGACTAGAAAAGCTACATCAGGAACTATAAATACTACTCAATTTTCCTTTGGAGCCCCTCAACAATTTTCTACTGTTACAATAAATGCAAACAGAATTATAGGAGTTTTAGATATATTTGATACAGATAGTAATGAATGGTATGAAGTTGATTATTTAGCCCAAGAAACTATATTTAATAGTATTAAAAATACTAATATAAATGACCCTAATCTATCTCAGTATTCTGGGGATGCTCCTTATCTTTTAAAGCTAGAGCAAGTCCAAAGAAGATTTGTTACAAGAGTTATAGATACAGGATCATTACAAATACAATTTGGCGCTGGAAGCGCAACAGATACAGATGAAGAAATAACCCCAAACCCAGATAATGTGGGTATAGGATTACCATTTGAAAAGGATAAACTTACAGCAGCTTATTCCCCCTCAAACTTCTTATTTACAAAAACATACGGCATTGCTCCTTCTCAAACAACATTAACTGTTAGATATTTAACAGGTGGAGGAGTAGAAGCAAATATTCCTGCAAATAATTTAACTAGCCTATCCGGAAATATACAATTTTTAAATAATAATTTAGATGTAAACACAGCTAATACTGTTAGAGGTTCATTAGTTGTAAATAATCCAGCTGCTGCTGATGGTGGGGGAGATGGAGATACAATAGAAGAAATTCGTCAAAATGCTTCAGCAAATTTTGCAACACAACTTCGTAATGTAACACAAGATGATTATTTAGTAAGAACATTATCTATGCCCGCTAAATATGGTGTTGTATCAAAAGCATACATTGAACCTACAAAAGCACAATCTGTATCATCAGGAGAAGCTTTAGGGATATTAGATTTATATGTTTTATCTTATGATTTTAATAAAAAATTAACTACTACTTCTCCTGCGCTAAAACAAAATATACAAACATATTTGTCTTTGTATAGAATGATAAATGATTCTATTACTATAAAAGATGCTTTTATTGTTAATATTGGAGTAAATTTTGATATTATAGTATTACCTAATTACAATTCAAATGAAGTATTAACTCAATGTATAATAGCATTACAAGATTATTTTGCAATAGATAAATGGCAAATTAATCAACCTATAATCCTTAGAGATATTTATATCTTATTAGATAGAATTGAAGGAGTACAAACAGTTAAAAACATAGCAATAATAAATAAAGTAGGTACAAGTTTAGGATATAGTCAATACTCATACGATACTACAGGAGCAACAAACGGCAATGTAGTATATCCTTCACTTGACCCTATGATATTTGAAGTAAAATATCCAAATACAGATATTCAAGGCAGAGTAGTACCTTTATAATAACATAAAATGGCAGTATATAAAATATTCCCTTCTCAAGACGCTACATTATATTCGGCTTATCCTGCTATGAATACAGGAATAGACGAAATCCTAGAAGCATCTACTAATTTTAAAACAGGAGTTACAGAAACAAATGGAGAATATCCCCAAGCTTCCCGTTTTTTAGTTCAATTTGATTCTGATGAAATTACATATGTAAGTGCTTCTTTAATAGGAACAGCAAGTTGGACAGCTGATCTTAAGCTTTTTGTAGCTGATGATACTGGGTTATCTGGTACCACAGCAGTAGCAGCTAACGCTGTTGCTCAGCCATGGAATATGGGTACAGGACGTTACTTAAATAATCCTGAAACTCAAAATGGTGTATCGTGGATTTGGAGATCCTACTCAGGAAGCAATGCTTGGACTACTACAGGGTTTTCTGCAGGACAAACTGGTTCATATAATTTAACTACCAATCCTAATTCTGCAGGAGGTGGGGTATGGTGGACTGGTTCTCAAGCTACAAAAATATTTTCATATTATTCAGACTTAGACTTAAGCTTTAATGTTAAATCTATAGTAGAAAAATGGACGGGAAGCGCTTGGGCAAATTATGGATTTATAGTTAGACAAACAGAATCTCAAGAATTTGTAAACAGTATTAATGAACAAGTAACTTTAAAATATTTTTCTAGAGATACCCATACTATATATCCTCCCTGCTTAGAATTTAAATGGGATGATTCAGTATATAATACAGGTAGTTTAACAGTGTTAACTACTAATCCTGCTACTATTTTATTAGCCCAAAATCCTGGGGTGTTTTATGATCAAAGTGTTAATATTTTTCGTGTAAATGCAAGACCAACATATCCTCCAAAGGTATGGCAAACATCTTCTATTTATATGACTAACTATGCTTTACCAGCAGAATCATATTATGCTATAAAAGACTTGGATACTAACGAAATGGTTATAGATTTCGACACAACATATACTAAATTAAGTTGTGATGCATCAGGAAGCTATTTTAAATTATATATGAACGGATTAGAACCTGAAAGGTATTATACTGTTTTAATTCAAACTACAATTCAAGGATCAACAATAGTATTTGATGATAATTATAGCTTTAAAGTTGTTAACCCATAATGGCAAAAGAAATTATAGATTTAAGTAAAGTAGTATATAATAAAAATCAATACACTAAAGTAATTGATACGCAATTTACTCAGTTAATCTCTGCCCCTGTTACAGCATCTATTAGTGTACCTTCTCAAATAAATGAATTTTTTGCTCAATATCAAAATTTATTTTTTGAAATTCCAAAATTTGGCCAAACAAACTCACACGAATATCTAATAAAGACCAGTGGAGAATATATTGGAGAAATCAGAACAGACGACACAATAAATGCTCTACTTGAAGAAATAACTCAAGTAAGACAAGAAAATTTAGATCTTCAACAGCAACTATTTCAAATATCTCGAAATACAACCAATACACAATGACAGAAATAGTTAACATACAAAATATTGATCCTATTACATTTGAGTTGCAAACATACTCTCCTGAGGATACTTCTTTGATTACATCAAACGACATTCCAACTCAATTTAACCCAGAAACAGATTATTTAGAATATTTTATATACGATTTAAATAGAAATATTTTAGTAGAAAATGTTACTGGTTATCCTAATTTTACTCTTTTAGATAATCAAGTTACTATAGACCCGGAAGCTGATTTGAGAGCTTTTGGTTTTACAGAAGGACAATATAATACAGCATACAATTTTTTAAGACATCGCCTAGCATCAACCGCATTAAATAGATACTATATTGACCAAATCAGTGCGGATAGAACTGAAGTAAGACTTAATACCACAGCTATACCTAATGTTGAAGTATCTGCTAGCGCAATTATCTTTTCTCAAGATATTCAAAACACACAAGGTGGCTATCTAGACTTTTATTTAGATTTTGGAAACAATCAGTTAGTAATAGCAAATAATGTATTATTAGATAATTCTAACCCTGACGATCCTACAGTTCTAATAAAACTATACGAAGCACTTCCTCCACAATTTGATATAAAGAGCGAATGTTGGGTAGTTGAACAAATAGCAGAATCTGTAGCTTACAATATTAGTATTACTCCTGTATTTAATATTGAAGATGATAATATTCCTTTAAAAGGACCAAATTATAATTTATCCATATCAGATCAAATTAATAATTCTACACAATATGCTAGTCTTTCTTCTCTAACAGCTACAACATCCGCTACAGGATCAGGAAGTTTAAGATACCAATTAAATAGTTTATTAGCAGAAAGTAATGTTGAATTAAATGTAGACTATTCTAGCTACGATAATTTTATTCATTTCTCTTCTGCTCAAACTCGCCTAGAAAATTTTTATTATAAGCTAGCCTTAATAGAGCAATATACTTATAGTGCTAGTTTATCAGTTAATACTGCTACAAACTACTATGTTTCTTCTAGTAATGTAATATACCAAGCAAAAATAAATGAAATTATAACCAATTTTGATGGTTACGAATATTATCTATACTATGAATCAGGGTCAACAGCTTGGCCTAAAACAAATAGTACACCTCCATACACAAATGCTTCTACAGCTAATCCTGGGGTTGGTTATACTTGGTTTGTATCTCAATCTGCTGTAGCAGAATTGTATGATAGCGAAAACAATAATGCTTTAGTAAATGCTATTCCTTCTTATCTAAGAGACGATCCAAGCAACGCACAATACGAGTTGTTTGTTGAAATGATAGGTCAACATTTTGATAACGTATTTTCCTATTTACAGGGAGTTACCGAAAAATACAATGCAGATAATCGATTAAATTATGGTGTATCTAAAGATTTAGTAGCAGATATATTACGCGATTTAGGTATTAAAATATACCAAAATAATTTTTCAACAGACGATTTATATGCTGCTTTAATTGGTATTACCCCTTCAGGCAGTTTATATAATTTACCTTATACAACACCTTCTTTACCTGCCCCAACAGGATTTGAATATATTACAACATATATTACTGCTTCTGCTACTGGTTCTTTACAACCTGTTGATGATGTAAATAAATCAATATATAAAAGAATATATCACAATTTGCCTTATCTTTTAAAGAAAAAAGGTACTATAGAGGGCCTAAGAGCAATCATAACACTATATGGTATTCCCGATACTATTC
>Ga0315902_10012369_pt1 | contig 11115 bp, 6 predicted proteins | sample LakEriMetagenome_9_FD_203523 | JGI IMG/M metagenome (GOLD analysis project Ga0315902, IMG submission 203523) | Freshwater fungal communities from buoy surface, Lake Erie, Ohio, United States - Buoy 12 MA117 | ecosystem: Environmental > Aquatic > Freshwater > Lake > Lake biofilm | place: USA...
CCTTCTCGCTCGGTGCCGGCGGGCCGGCGGGCGTGGCCCGCTGCCTGGAGATTTTCCGGCAGGAGATCGAGGACACGCTGCGGCTGCTCGGCAAGGGCCGCGGCTCGATCGACGACATCGACGAGTCGATCTTCTACCGGTTCCACCACCGGATCACCTGACCGCGGCCGGGGCATGGCCGGGAATCGGTCGGCGGCCCTGCGGACGGACCTGCGGACGCCCGCCGGTCGTGGCGTCAGCAGCAGCCCGTGCCCCCGACGCCGCACTTCTCCGGCGCGAGGCAGGCGGTGTGACGGGTGCCGAGGTGAAACAGCAAACCGGCGGGCGTGACCTCCACGCCGCCGACTGGATACTGCGAGACTTTCCCCTCCTCGTACTCGACCTCGACCGGGAGGTCGTCCCCCTGGAGCAGCGGGGCGGCGATTGCCATGATCGTCGCGAGTTTGATCGTTTCCAGCCGATGGTGCGTGTCGTCCGCCACCCAGATTTGGAGCAGGCAGGAGGTGGCGGACCGGATCGTGCCGCCGCAGTCGATGAAGTCCTTGTGGACCCGGCCCACTTCCGTGATGTGGTAGTGGTCGGGCACGAACGACCGGTCCGGGAGCATCCAGTGCATCTTCACGCCCGGATGGGCGGCCAGGACCGCGCAAAACTCCTTGACCGTCATGGTTCAGCCTCCTTCGGGGCCGGCGAGGGACGCGAGCAACGCCACGACCTTTCGTTCGATCAGGTCGCGCACGCCGCGAAACTCCTCGGGGGACATGTCGCGCGGGTCGGGGATCTGCCAGTCCTCGCGCCGCGCGGCGATCACGAGCGGGCATTCGTCGCCGCAGCCCATCGTGACGGCCACGTCCACCGCGGAGCCGTCGAAGGCCTGCAGGCCCTTGGACGCGTGCGTCGAGAGATCGTATCCGAGCTCCTGCATGGCGGCGACCGCCTTGGGGTTGATCCGGCCCGACGGCCGCGAGCCGGCGCTGGCCGCCTCCACGACACCTGCGCCGTGGATCCGGGCGAAGGCCTCGGCCATCTGGCTGCGGTTCGAGTTCTCGACGCACACGAACAACACCCGCTTCATGCCCGCGTTCCTCCGTTCTCCCGTCCGCCGTCCGACCGATCTTCCGCCGGACCGTGGATCCAATGATACAGGGGCACGCTCGCCAGCGCCCCGGCGATCGGGGCGATGACGTATATCCACAGGGCGCCGAGCTGCTGCGACACGACCGCCGGAGCGAGCGACCGGGCGGGGTTCATCGACGCCCCGCTGATCGGTCCGGCGAACAGGGCCTCGAAGCCGATGACTCCGCCGACGACGATCCCGGCGGGGATGGTGCCGGCGGCGCCGGGAGCGGACACCGCGAGCACGGTGAACATCAGGATCAGCGTCAGCACGAATTCCAGGCCGAGCGACTGCAGGTCGCTCCCGGCGGGGAGGGTCGCCCCGAGCGTGTTGCTCTCGGGAAACAGCAGCCGCAGCGTGCCGCTCGCCAGCAGGGCTCCGGCACACTGGCTGGCGATGTAGGGCAGCACCCTGGCCCGCTCGCACCGGCCGGCGGCCCACAGCCCGAGCGTGACGGCCGGGTTGATGTGGCAGCCGGAAACGTTGCCGAGGGCGTAGACCATCGTCATCACGACCAGGCCGAACGTCAGCGCGACGCCGACGTGGGTGACGCCGCCGCGGGTCACCTCGTTGACGACCGCTGCCCCGGTGCCGGCGAACACGAGGCAGAACGTGCCGAATGCCTCGGCGAGGAGTTGGCGGCTCGGCATGGGGCGGTCCAGGATGAACGAGATGAAGAAATGGCGAGCCGAGTGTACCGGGCGTCGTGCGGGCGCAGCGAGACTCCGCGTATACTGCCCACCCTTCGGACGGGGTTCCAACCCTGCCCGGACCAACGTTGTCCCGGGTCGCGGATAGGTTGTCCGACCGGTTTGAACGAGGCGCGGAAGCACAGGCATGGACGTTTTCGAGATGCGGGAGCGGCTGGTCGGGAACTACGACTCGTTCATTCGCAGTTTCGTTGAGATTTCCGACCCGCGGCTCAAGGCCGAGGTGGACAAATCGCTGGCCAGCGAACTGCTCTGGCCGTCGCCGCTGATCCAGCTCAACCCGGCGTTCGAGCCGGGCGGCATGATCGACGACCTCGTCGCGGAGGGCGTGCTGCACCGCACCTGCTCCGAGGTGTTTCGGGCCGGCAAGCAGGAACACGCCCCCTTCCCCGGCCACCCGATGCGGCTCCACCTGCACCAGGATCAAGCCGTGCGCACGGCCCGCAGCGGCGCCAACTACGTCCTCACCACCGGCACGGGCTCGGGCAAGAGCCTGTCCTACATTCTGCCGATCGTGGACCACGTCCTCCGCAACGGGTCGGGCCGGGGCGTGCAGGCGATCGTCGTCTATCCGATGAACGCCCTGGCCAACAGCCAGCTTGGCGAGCTGGCGAAGTTCCTGGAGCGGGCCACGTTCACGAAGGACCGGCCGCCGGTCCGTGTGCGGCGCTACACCGGCCAGGAGAACCGCGAGGAGCGCGACGAGCTTCGCGCCAACCCGCCCGACGTCATCCTCACGAACTACGTCATGCTCGAGCTGATCCTCACGCGGGTCGGCGAGAAGCGGCTGGTCGAGGCGGCGAAGGGGCTGAAGTTTCTCGTTCTCGACGAGCTCCACACCTACCGCGGCCGGCAGGGAGCCGACGTCGCCATGCTCTGCCGGCGCCTGCGTGAGCAGCTCGAGTCGCCACACCTCCAATACATCGGCACCTCCGCCACGATCGCGGGCCCCGGCACGCTCGCCGAGCAGCGGCGCGAGATCGCCCGCGTGGCCACCGATCTCTTCGGGGCCGACGTCCGTCCCGAGTCGGTGATCGGCGAGACCCTGCGCCGGGCGACGCCGGTCGGCGACCCGGCCGACGAGGCGTTCCTCGGGAAACTCGCCGCGCGGGTGCAGGCCGCGTCACCGCCCCCCGCGGCCTACGACGCCTTCCTGGCCGACCCGCTGTCGAGCTGGATCGAATCGACGTTCGGCGTCCGCAAGGCCGACACCGAAGACCGCCTCGTCCGCGCCGTTCCCAAGACGATCGACGCCGCCGGAACGCTGCTGGCCGACGCCACCGGCGTCGATCGTAAGACCTGCAAGGAGCTGATCCGGGAGCAGCTCATGGCCGGCTACTCCCAGGCCCGCTCGCCCGAGGGCCGGCCGGCGTTCGCGTTCCGCCTCCATCAGTTCCTCAGCCGCGGCGACACGCTCTACGCCACGCTCGAGCCCGAAGACAGCCGCTTCATCACGGCCGACGCCGTCCGCACCCATCCGCACAACGACCAGGCCCTGCTCTTCCCGCTGGCGTTCTGCCGCGAGTGCGGCCAGGAGTATTACTCGGTCGCGCGGGTCGTGCCCGCCCGCGGCGGCGATCCTGTGTTCGAGCCCCGCGACCTCGGCGACCTCGCCAAGACGGGCGAGATCACGCCCGGCTATCTCTATTTCAGCTCCGATCCCGAGCGGGCCTGGCCGCCGGGCGACCACACGACCGACGCGATCCTCAACCGCGTCCCGGAAGACTGGAAGGAGCTCCGCAAGGATGTGGAAGTGCTCAAGCGCAGCCGGGTGGAGCAGCTTCCTCATCCCGAACACGTGGCCGTGTCGGGGCAGACCGATCCGCACGGCCAGGCGTGCCATTTCATCGCCAATCCGTTTCATTTCTGCCTCGCCTGCGGCGTCTCGTATGCCAACCGCCGTGGCACCGACCGCCCCGTGCTGGGCGAGGTGGGTTTCGGCGGCCGTTCCAGCGCCACCACGCTGATCGCCACCACGGCCGTCACCTACCTGCGGAAGGAGAGCCGGCTCGACCCCGAGGCGCAAAAGCTCCTCTCGTTCACCGACAACCGCCAAGACGCCTCGCTCCAGGCAGGCCACTTCAACGACTTCGTGCAGATCGCACTGGTGCGGGGCAGCCTGTATGCCGCGGCGGCGAAGGCGGGGGCCGAGGGGCTCGAATACCGCGACCTCCCGCAGCGGGTGTTCGAGGCCTTCGAAGCCGGCCTGCCCAAAGACGCCGACGGCAACGCGTGCAAGCTCTACGCCGTGCAGCCCAACCCGCAGTACAACGCCAAGAAGAGCACCGAGCGGGCGATGCGCGACGTGCTCACCTACCGGCTGTTCCTCGACATGAAGCGGGGCTGGCGGCTCTCGATGCCAAACCTCGAACAGTGCGGCCTGCTGACGGTCGAATACGAGTCGCTCGCCGACATCTGCATGAACGGGGCCGATTGGCAGGGCAGCCACCGCTGCCTCGTGGCCGCATCGGGCGCGGCCCGCCACGAGGTCTGCAAGACGCTCCTCAACTACCTCCGCCGCGAGCTGGCCATCCAGGCCGACTGCCTCACGGAGCAGTGGCAGGAAGCCACCAAGCGCGAGAGCAGCCAGTGGCTCGTGGACGGCTGGAAGATCGACGCCGACGAAGAGCTCGTCACGGCCCGGCACGCGCAGCCCCGCGCCAAGGGCGACGACACCCGCTCCACCAACGTGTTCCTGAGCGCCCGCGGCACGCTCGGCCGTTACCTGCGCCGCCCCGGCAACCTCGCCGCCGGCGTGCCGCTCGACGAGGTGCAGGGCGTCATCCGCGACATCTGCCGGGTGCTGACGCAGACCAACCTCGTCCAGTCCGGGAAGGCGGACGACCCGGCATACCAGCTCAACGCCGCCACGCTCCGCTGGCTTCCGGCCGATGGCACGAAGGCATTTCGCTGCCCGCTCCGCGTCCCGCGAACGCCGGCAGCGGGGCTGCGGCCCAACAAATTCTTCGTCGACTTCTACAAGACGGCCGCCAGCGACGTGGCCGGCATGAAGGGCCACGAGCACACGGCCCAGGTGCCGGCCGACAAGCGCGAAGAGCGGGAAACGGAGTTTCGCGCCGGCCGGCTGCCCGTGATGTTCTGCTCGCCGACGATGGAGCTGGGCGTGGACATCGCCGACTTGAACGCCGTGAACCTGCGGAACGTGCCCCCCACGCCCGCCAACTACGCGCAGCGTTCCGGCCGCGCCGGCCGCAGCGGCCAGCCGGCGATCGTGATCACCTACTGCACGGCCGGCAGCTCGCACGACCAGTATTTCTTCCAGCGGCAGGAGAAGATGGTGGCCGGCGCCGTCGCGCCGCCGCGGGTGGACGTCGCCAACGAGGAGCTCGTCCGCTCCCATGTCCACGCCATCTGGCTCTCCGAGGCGGGGCTCAACCTCCGCGACAGCCTGCGCGATCTGCTCGTGCTCGAGGAGCAACCGGGGATGCCGCTCGCCGCCGAGGTGCAGGCCCACCTCGACGACCGGCCCGCACTGGCCCGCACCCGGCGGCGGGCGGAGCAGCTGCTCGAGTCGATCGCCGCGAAGCTCGATGTCTCGGCCTGGTATACGCCGCAGTGGCTCGACGAGGTGCTCGCCCAGTTGCCCGAGCGGTTCGACCGCTGCTGCGACCGCTGGCGGCAGCTCTACCGGGCCGCAATGGCCCAGCGGGAGCGCGAGCACAAGCGGGAGAACGACAACTCCCTGTCGCCGCGGCACAAGCAGGAGGCCAGGCGGTTCCGCCAGGAGGCCGAAAACCAGCGCGACCTGCTCCTCAATCAAGACACCTCCGGCAGCCGGCAGTCCGACTTCTACTCCTATCGCTACTTCGCCAGCGAGGGCTTTTTGCCGGGCTACAACTTTCCGCGGCTGCCGCTCTCGGCCTTCATCCCCGGTCGCGTCGGCAGCCGTGACCAGGAGTATCTCAACCGCCCCCGGTTCCTCGCGATCAGCGAGTTCGGCCCGAAGTCGCTCGTGTATCACGAAGGGCAGCGATATCAGGTCACGAAGGTGCTCCTGCCCCCGAGCGATTCCGAGCAGCGGCTCGTGCTCCACAAGGCCAAGCAGTGCCGGGCCTGCGGCTACCTGCATCCGGTCGATGGCATGGCCGACGACGACCGCTGCGAGCTCTGCCACACGGAGCTTCCCAAGGCCGAGGATCGGCTCCTCCGGCTGACGAACGTCCTCACCCGCCGCCGCGAGCGGATCAGCTGCGACGAAGACGAGCGGCAGAAGCAGGGGTTCGACGTCCGCACGGCGTTTCGGTTTCAGCGGGCCGGCGGCGTGCCCTCGTTCACCACCAGCGAGGTCTCGGCCGCAGGCCAACCGCTCGCCCGCCTCACCTTCGGCCGCAACGCCGAGCTCTGGCGGATCAACTTCGGCTGGTTCCGCCAGAAGCTGGAAAACCGCCTCGGCTTCCACATCAACGAGCAGACGGGCGAATGGATGGGGGATCCCGAAAACCGCCCCGGCGACGCCGACCCCGCCGTCGAAGGGCCGCAGGTCAGCCGCGTGATCCCCTTTGTCACCGACACCCGCAACACGCTCTTGATCGAGCCCGTGGGCGACGTGCCGCTCGACTTCATGGCCTCGCTCCAGGCGGCGCTCAAGGCGGCGATCCAGGTGGAGTTTCAACTGGAGGATCAGGAGCTGGCCGCGGAGCCGATGCCGGGCCGCGACCTGCGCCGCCAGATCCTGTTCTTCGAATCGAGCGAGGGCGGAGCCGGCGTGCTCCAGCAGTTGCAGGCGGATGCCGATGCCCTGCGCCGCGTCGCCCGGCAGGCCCTCGAAATCTGCCACTTCGATCCCGACACCGGCGCCGACCGCAAGCGGGCCCCGCGGGCGAGCGAAGATTGTTCGACGGCCTGCTACGACTGCCTGATGACCTACGCCAACCAGCCTGACCACCAGCGGCTGGATCGCCATCTGGTCCGCGACTTTCTCCTCGAGCTATCGCGGGCGGGTGTCGCCTCGTCGCCGGCGGCCACCCCGCGGGCCGCGCATCTCGCGAGCCTTGTGGCCCGCTGCGAGAGCGGCCTGGAGCGGGAGTGGCTGAGGTTCCTCGAGGCCCACAACCTCAAGCTCCCGACCGCCGCCCAGCAGGTGCCGGCGGCGCTCGCCGGCTGCGGCACCCGGCCCGATTTCGTCTACGCTGACGACATGGCGATCGTCTACGTGGATGGCCCGGTGCACGACTTCCCGACCCGCCAGGCCCGCGATCGCACGCAGACGGCCTGCGTCAACGACTGCGGCTGGACGGTCGTGCGGTTCCCGGCCCAGGCCGACTGGGACGCCATCGTCGCCGCCCACCCCGGCCTCTTCGGCAGGCGCACCCCATGAGCCGTTTCGCCATTGGCACGCTCGTGAAGGCCCGCGGCCGGGAGTGGGTCGTGCTCCCCGAGTCGCAGGACGACCTTGTCATGCTGCGGCCGCTGGCGGGCGTGGCGGAGGAAGTCACCGGCATCGTGCCCGATCTCGAACCGATCGAGCCCGCCGTCTTCGCGCCCCCCGATCCGGCCCACACCGGCGACCACCGCTCCTGCGGCCTGTTGCGCGACGCCGTGCGGCTCGGCGTCCGCAACAGCGCCGGCCCGTTTCGCTCGTTCGGGTCGATCGCCGTCACGCCGCGGCCCTACCAGCTCGTGCCGCTTTTGGTCGCGCTCAAGCAGCCCAGGGCCCGCGTGCTGATCGCCGACGACGTGGGCGTGGGCAAAACGGTCGAGGCCTGCCTGATCGCCGCCGAGCTCCTGGCCCGCGGCGAGGCCCGCCGGCTGGCCGTGCTCTGCCCGCCGCATCTGGCCGAGCAGTGGCAGCGGGAACTCTCGGCGAAGTTTCACATCGACGCCAAGCTCGTGCTCGCGAGCACGGTGGCGAGGCTCGAGCGGGAGTGTGCCGCCGACCAGTCGATCTTCGAGGTTCACGACCACCTCGTGATCTCGATCGACTTCATCAAGTCGAACCGCTACCGGGCCGACTTCCTCCGCACCTGCCCGGAACTCGTGATCGTGGACGAGGCCCACACCTGCACCCGCGATGCGGAAGCCCGCGGCTCCCGCCACCAGCGTCACGAGCTCCTCGCCGATCTGGCCAAGGCTCCCGACCGCCACATGGTGCTCGTCACCGCCACGCCCCACAGCGGCAACGAAGCCGCCTTCCGGTCGCTCGTGGCCCTGCTCGATCCGGCACTCGCCGACCTCCCCGAAGATCTCTCCGGCCCGGCCCACGAGTCCGACCGCCGCCGGCTCGCCGGGCATTTCATCCAGCGTCGCCGGGCCGACATCGAGGCCTACCTCGACGCCCAAACCCCGTTCCCGAACCGCGAGGTGCACAAGGACCTCACCTACTCGCTCTCCGCCCCCTACAAGGCCCTGTTCGACGACTGCCTCGACTTCGCGAGGGAGCTCGTGGCCGTGAAGGGCGAAGACAAACGGCGGCAGCGGGTGCGCTGGTGGAGCGCGATCGCCCTGCTCCGGAGCCTGTCGTCGAGCCCCGCGGCCGCCGCGGCCACGCTCGGCAACCGGGCCCGTGGCGTCGGCGCCACCACGGAACAGGAGGCCGACGAGCTCGGCCGCGCGGCCGCGACCGATGCCGACACGGAGAACGCCGACGAGGCCGACGACGCCTCCGCGGGCGCCGAGATCGACGAGTCGCCCGCGCCGACCGACCGCCGCCGGCTCCAGGCCCTCGCCAAGCGGGCCGCCGAGCTCGAGGGCGATGCCGACGCCAAGCTCGCGGCCCTCGTCAAGCTCCTCAAAGATATGCTCAAGCGCAAGCGGGCCCCGATCGTCTTCTGCCGCTACATCGCCACGGCCGAATACGTGGCGGCCAGCCTCCGGGAGCGGCTCGCGGTCAAGGGCCTGGAGATCGCCTGCGTGACGGGCTCACTGCCGCCGGCCGAGCGGGAGGAGCGGGTCGAGAAGCTCGCCGCGTTCGACAAGCGGCTGCTCGTGGCCACCGACTGCCTCTCCGAGGGGATCAACCTTCAGGAGTCGTTCGACGCCGTCGTCCACTACGACCTCGCCTGGAATCCCACCCGTCACGAGCAGCGCGAGGGCCGCGTGGACCGCTACGGCCAGCGGCAGCCGACCGTCGAGATTGCCTTCCTCTACGGCGCCGACAACGGCATCGACGGCATCGTGCTCGACATCCTGATCAACAAGCACCGCAGCATCCAGAAAACGCTCGGCGTGAGCGTGCCCGTGCCAATCAACACGGAGAAGGTGGTCGAGGCGATCTTCGAGGGCCTGTTATTGCGGGGCGGCGACGCGACGTCGACGCAGGCCGTCCAAAAACTGCTTCCGGAGGTGGAGGAGTATCTCAAGCCCACCACCGCGGCCTTGCATGCCGAGTGGGATCGCGAGGCCGAGCGTTCGAAGCGCACCCGCACGATGTTCGCCCAGGAGGCGATCCGCACCGACGTGGCCGCGAACTGGATCGACGCCTGCCAGTCGATCGGCAGGACGGTGGACGTGGAGCGGTTCGTGACCCGCGCGGTCGAAACGCTCGGCGGCATCGTGAAGCCGGTGGAGAAAGCCGGTGGCCGCACGGTGCTCGCGATTGACCTCGCCGCTACCGATCCCGCCTTCCGGGCCGGCCTCCCCGAAGGCCTGCCCGATCGGTTCGACGCGGTCTTCGAGCTGCCGCACGTGGAGAAGACGATCCTCCTCTCCCGCACGCATCCCTTCGTGGAGGCCCTTGCCAGCCACCTCGTGGGCACGGCGATCGACGATCCTGCGTCGGCGAAGGCCGCCCGCTCCGGGGCGATCCGCACGAAGGCCGTCGCCAAGCGGACCACGCTTCTGCTCATTCGGCTGCGGTTTCACATCCTCCGCTCGGTGGGCGGCGACACCCGCGAACTACTGGCGGAGGAATGCTGCATCGTGGGCTTCGAGGGCGCGGCCGAGCAGGCCGTCTGGCTCGCCCCGGAGCAGGCCGAAGCCCTGCTCACGGCCACTCCCGACGCCAACATCGCTCCCGAGCAGTCGCGGGAGTTTGTCGGCAAGGTGGTGGCGGCCGCCCCGGCCCTCGCCCCCTGGCTCGATGCCTTCGCGGCCGAGCGGGCCAAGGCCCTGCTCGCGGTTCACCGCCAGCTTCGCGACGAGAGCCGCACGAAGGGCCTCAAGTACGACGTCCGCCCGCAGCTGCCGGCCGACGTGCTCGGGGTGTACGTCCTGTTGCCGGCAGGATAACCAGGAGAGTCCCGAATCTTTTTTTCCTCGTAATTCCTGAGGAACAGCGTTTTTCTGTTTTCTAGTCGTATCATATACGATATGATTCCTGTGGATTTCGTATCTGATGCGCCTTTTTTGAGGACGGCCATGGCAGCCACCATCGAGTCACCCACTGCCCCCCTCGACGACCGCAGGCGGGAGCTTCGCATGACGATCCCGCAGCTCGCCCGGCGGAGTGGGATTTCCACGGCCACGGTGGCGCGAGTGCTCCGTGGCGAGCCCACCGTGGCCATGGGCCACGTGTGCGCGGTCGCCGCTGCCCTGGGAATGCAGGTGGGAGTGCGTCCCCAGCTTTCCGCCGATGCCCTCGTGCGTCGAGCCGCCAAAGCCAAGGCCCGTCGGGCCGCGGCTCTCGTGCAGGCGACTTCGGCCCTCGAGGCCCAAGGGCTGACGCGGCATCAGTTCGAGGCGATGGTGGGCCGCACGGCCCGAGAGCTCCGGGCGACCGGAGGCAAGACCCTCTGGGCCGAATGACGCATGGCCGCCGACGGGGAAACGCCGCTCACGGATTTTGACGGCCTGCGAAACCGCCGCATCCGCACCCGCAGCCAACTCGCCGTCGCCGAAGCCGAAAACATCCGGCGGGCCGTCATCCGGTATCTCGTGGCCGTCCCTTCCCGGAAAAGTGCCACGTTCAACTTCGGCTGGATGCTGGGGCTCCACACCGAGATGTTCGGCGACGTCTGGTCCTGGGCCGGCCAGATCCGCACCAGGCCACTGTCCCTGGGGAGCGACCCGGCGCACATCGGCGAGCATCTGGCCCAACTCTGCGACGACATCCGCGGCCGTGAGCCCTACATGCCGAGCATGCTCGAACAGGCGGTTCTCATCCATCACCGGGCGGTGCAGATTCACCCCTTCCGCAACGGCAATGGCCGCTGGTCCCGGATGCTCTCCAACATCTGGCTGCGGATCCACCAGTGCCCCATCGTGGAATGGCCCGCCGGCATCGGCCTCGAGAGCCCGATCCGCTCGGAATACCTCGCCTGCCTCCGCGCCGCCGACGCCCACGACATGGCGCCCCTGCTCGAACTCCACGCCCGCCATCAGCCGCCGCCG
>Ga0315902_10012370_pt1 | contig 11113 bp, 12 predicted proteins | sample LakEriMetagenome_9_FD_203523 | JGI IMG/M metagenome (GOLD analysis project Ga0315902, IMG submission 203523) | Freshwater fungal communities from buoy surface, Lake Erie, Ohio, United States - Buoy 12 MA117 | ecosystem: Environmental > Aquatic > Freshwater > Lake > Lake biofilm | place: USA...
CGGATGTTCCGCTGGACGAGGGTGTGATGAAACAAATCTCCGTATACAACTCAACATTTCAAGCAACGTGTCTTTGGATTACCAATGGCATACAGCACATGTTTGTACAATATGCGCACGACTTCAGCAGTTACAATTCATTAACTGAACTTCCCGACCCGCTCTAGCTCACGGGTGCCTAATCAGGCTATTTTTAATCCGTTTTCTACTTTACGTTCCGGTTGCAACAGCACCACGTCTGTGCCATTTCCAACAACCCCCAACACCAGACACTCGCTTATGAAGTGCGCTATTTGCTTGGGAGGGAAATTAACCACTGCAACAATTTGCTTGCCTATTAGCTGATGCGGCTGATAATTTCCCGTTAACTGTGCAGATGATTTTTTCACTCCCTCCGAACCGAAGTCGATGAGTAGTTTGTAGGCAGGTTTACGGGCATATTCAAGTTCAGAAGCTTCCAGTATTGTACCTATCCGAATATCCAGCCTTTCAAAATCATCGCGGGTTATCATGGTATTAATTTTTAGCGTATTCCATCAAATACGATTTTATAAAATCATCCAGTTCACCATCCATTACGGCTTGCACATCGGATGTTTCCGTATCTGTTCGAAGATCCTTTACAAGTTTATACGGATGAAACACATAATTCCTGATTTGTGAACCCCACTCTATTTTCTTTTTGCCCGCTTCAATGCTTGCCTTAGCCTCATTTCGTTTTCGCAATTCCAACTCATATAACTGCGACTTAAGCATTTGCAACGCCCGTTCCTTATTGGCACTTTGCGAGCGCTCAACCTGGCATACAATAACAATACCTGTGGGTTTGTGCGTCAGTTGTACTTTCGTTTCTACCTTGTTTACATTTTGTCCTCCAGCACCTCCAGAACGCGAAGTTTGAAATTCAATGTCCGCATCTTTAATATCAATGTGTATCGAATCATCAACCAGCGGATAGCAGTAAACCGAAGCAAAAGAGGTATGTCTGCGTGCATTGGAATCGAATGGAGAAATACGTACCAACCTGTGTACACCATTTTCACCTTTTAAATACCCGTACGCAAATGGTCCTTCTATTTCAATAGAGCAGGATTTGATGCCCGCCACATCTCCCGGTTGTTCGTCCATTAACTTGGCTTTAAAATCATGTTTTTCGGCATACATGAGGTACATACGCATCAGCATTTGTGCCCAATCCTGACTCTCGGTGCCACCTGCACCGGAGTTAATATTGATTACACAATTCATCTGATCTTCCTCACCGCTGAGCATATTTTTAAGTTCCAGCTCCTCCAGCATTTTAACTACGTGCCGATACTGCTGCTCCAGTTCTTCTTCTACCTGTTCGCCTGCCTCGCTAAAGTCCCATAAAACGGATAAATCATCGTACGACTGCTGTACTTGTGCAAAACTGTCAGTCCATACTTTTTTAAGTCTGATGCTTTTAAGAATTTCTTCTGCTTTTTTGGGATTATCCCAAAAGTCGGGAGCCTGTGTGCGTGTTTCTTCGTCCTGAATACGTAGAAGCTTTACATCCACGTCAAAGGTACCTCCTCAGGTCTGTAACCCTTATAGCCAATGCTTTGTATTGTTCGCTTGTCATATGTTTATTTTAATTCAAACTCACCCGTACCTATACGAAGGCCTTCGCAAAACAGTTCAATTTTGTAATTGCCTTTTACAAACTCAGAGCCTTTGTCCCAGTAAACAATCACCTGCTGTGCCTGTTGGTTAAATTCGAACGATTTTTTAGTAGAATACAACGATTGCTGTCCTTCAAATACAAAAGTACCAGAACCTGCCTGTTCGTTGTACAGTGTAGAGCCATCAGGACCTACAACTTTAACATAAAGGTCCTTCATGCCCATTTCGGCAACATAATTTTCAGCTAATTCAGCTGTAATTTTTAACCGTTCGAGCTGGCTTACACGAATGGTTTCTTTTTCTTTCCCCCCCGATCGGGCTCTAACTCCTGTAACAGTTACTGCTTTTGCATTTAGCTTTGCCCCCACAGCTACCTTGTTGTTCAGGCGAATATTTTCCATATTCAAATCTTCAAAGCGTCTTTTTTCTTTATCAATAACACCTTTCAGTGTCGAATTTTCTTTAGTAAGAACCTGAAGTTGACTTGACAAGGAATCAATCTGATTCAGGTATTTACGTTTGTAATAACGCAGCTGATCTAACTCTACCAAAACGGAGTCAAGTTTACCTCGGCTTAATCTGTTTTGGGCCAATAATGAATATATGCGTTGAGCAAATTGCTGCAGCGAGTCGCTTTTCTGCTTTAAAAACGAATCCAACTCTTCGTTTTTACCCTTGTATACCAGAAGCTCCTGTTCGGTTTCGGTTAATATACCCTGCAACTCAGCTTTAGCCGAATCTGTGGCAAATAGTTCTTCAGCTGTTTGTACCAGCTTTTTGTCTGTAGTAAAGTAATTGTATATGAAAACCCCGTTACTGGCCAGTAACAAAATGATTAGTAATATGTAATATACTTTACCGGAAGTTGATTTTTTTTGTTCGTTTTCCATAAACGCCTGCAAAAATAGATTTTCGGGCTGTATCGCAAACAGGTATTTATTCGCATCTGTGTACTAGTATTTTTTATATACTTTTGCCCGAAACAGGCAAATCCACTACTAAGATTTATAGCATACCATGAAGTTTCAACCTATACCCATAGACGGACCTTTAATTATTCAACCGAAAGTATTTACCGATTCCCGTGGTTACTTCTTTGAATCTTACAGTGAATCTCTGTTTGCCGACCAGGGCATCCAAGTCAAATTCGTACAGGATAATCAATCGTTATCGGGCAAAGGCACCGTGCGCGGGTTGCACTTTCAGTCGCCCCCGCACGCACAGGGCAAACTGGTGCGTGTTGTGAGCGGTTCGGTGCTTGATGTGATTGTTGACATTCGTAAAACATCAGCAACCTACGGCAAGATTTTTACAATTATGCTGTCGGGAGAAAACAAAACCATGTTGTGGATACCCGAAGGATTTGCGCATGGATTTTCAACACTGGAAGACGGAACGATATTTCAATATAAGTGCACTGGCTACTACCATAAAGAGTCGGAAGGAGGTATACGCTGGAATGACCCTACCCTGGCTATTCACTGGGGTGTAGAAAAACCTATTGTTTCCGAAAAAGATTCTTCGCTTCCTCTTTTTACAGATTTTGTTTCACCATTCTAAACCTACCTTGCCCAACATATGAAAATAGATTCGAAATTGAATGACTTGCTAAAATTGCTGGATGAAAAATACGGCAAATCGGGGCAGGACATAAATGCATACCTCGAAGGATTGTTACATGCCAACTACCTAAACTATTGGGACTATATACAGGTAGATACATTGCTTACACTGCAAAAAACGCGAACCCCTATTGCCGATGAGGTAATTTTTATCGTGTACCACCAGATTACTGAGCTCTACTTTAAATTGTGCTTGCATGAAATATACCAAATAGCGGATGTAAAAGGATACATGACAGCCGACTTTTTCATTGCCCGCATGAAACGTGTAAATGCGTATTTCCGTAACCTGATCCATTCATTTGAAATCATGATTAATGGAATGGATAAAGACCAATTCCTTCAATTTCGAATGAGTTTGTTGCCTGCCAGTGGATTTCAGTCGGCACAGTACAGGATGGTAGAAATATGTGCAACTGACTTTATACAACTAACCGATAAAGATTCACGTGATGAGTTGAGGGGTAAATCGCTGGAGGCCATGTTTGACAAAATTTATTGGAAAGCAGGGGCGACAGAACTGGCAAGTGGCAAACAAACACTTACACTCTCACAGTTTATAGAACGGTACGAAAATGACTTTTTGAATTTGGCAAAAGAATTTGAAACCAAAAATATATGGCAGGTATACTTATCGATGCCAGAGAAGTATAGACTTAACCAAGATCTCATTCATGAACTTCGCACATTTGATGAATATGTAAACGTATACTGGCCGTTGGTGCATTACAAATCGGCAGCACGCTACCTGCAACGCAATCCGGAAGATATAGCTGCTACCGGTGGTACCAACTGGCAGAAATACCTACCCCCCCGTTTTCAGAAACGCATTTTCTATCCGGAATTGTGGAGCCAAGAAGAAATGGATGAGTGGGGCAAAAAGGGCCTATTTGAGACGTTGAAGTAAGACTTCTGCTAAGGCTAAATCATCAGGTGTCGTAATTTTAATATTGCTATACTCCCCTTCACACATGTGTACTTGAACTCCGTATGCTTCAGCAACGGACGCATCGTCTGTAAAGCCTTCGTGGTATGCCATAGTGGTGTAGGCATTCATGAGTGTTTGCAAATCGAAAATCTGAGGTGTTTGAACAAGCCTGCAGGTCTCACGGTTTAAAGAAACTGAATTGGCAGGAGTGTTAAAAAAGCGAACGGAATCTTTGGGTCTTACGGCACAAATTGCATTGCCAAGCAAGGCTGCTTGCCGAAAGGTGTTTTCGATACAGTCAGTTGAGATAAGTGGACGAACACCATCGTGTACGGCAACCATTCCAGACTCATGTATCTGTGATAATCCGTTTTTAACCGAATCAAAACGTGTAGAGCCACCCGCTACCACAGTATGCGGAACTGTAAACTGATGCTCGAGGCACAATTCGTTCCAACGTGGAATATGCTGTTCGGGCAACACTAGCCAAATTTCGTTTACGTGACTATAAAAACGCGCTACGGTATGTTGTAAAATTGGTTTACCGGCAAGTAACAGAAACTGCTTGGGCACTGATGCACCCATTCGAGTACCGCTGCCACCTGCAACTATCAGGGCGAATCGTTTAGCCTCCATGCCCAACGTGTATCAATTATAAAATGAGCATGGCATCGCCATACGCTAAGAAGCGGTATTTCTTTTTAATAGCTTCTTCGTAGGCCTGTATCAAGAAATCGTAGTCGGCAAAGGCCGCAGCCATCATCAATAGTGTAGATTCAGGTGTATGAAAATTAGTGATGAATGCGTTGGGAATAGAAAAATCATGATGCGGGAAAATAAATTTATCTGTCCATCCTGATGCATAGTTTAAGCGTCCGGTTGACGAAACGGAAGATTCGATAGCACGTACTACGGAAGACCCAACGGCAACTACCCTGCGCTTCTCATCCAGTGCTTTATTTACAATGCGAGCAGTATCTGATGGAATATCAAAATACTCCGAATCCATTTTGTGTTTGGTCAAATCTTCTACTTCTACAGCCCTAAATGCGCCCAACCCGTTATGAAGAGTAACTTCGGCAAACTGAATTCCTTTTATTTCCAGGCGCATCATCAGTTCTTTCGTAAAATGCAGACCGGCCGTGGGAGGTGAAACAGCGCCAATTTTGTGCGCAAAAATAGTTTGAAAACGATCCCGATCAATCTTTTCTACATCTCTTCCCATATAGCGGGGTATAGGCATTTCACCCAACTTATCAATAAGCTTCCACAACTCCTCATCCGGACCATCGAAAAGAAAACGAATAGTGCGACCACGTGAGGTAGTATTATCCACTACTTCGGCCACCAGTGTATCTTCACCAAAATAGAGTTTATTTCCAACGCGAATTTTACGGGCCGGATCTACCAGAACATCCCACAACTTCATCTCTTTGTTGAGTTCTCGCAGAAGAAAAACCTCAATTTTTGCTCCGGTTTTTTCCTTGCTTCCATAGAGGCGCGCAGGAAATACTTTGGTATTGTTAATTATAAATACGTCACGATCGTTAAAGTACTCCAGAATATCGCTAAACTTTCGGTGCTCTATGGTTTTTTTAGCCCGATTAAGCACCATCATTTTGGCATCGTGCCTTACATCTGATGGGTATTTGGCAATAAGACTTTCGGAAAAATTAAACTTGAACTGTGATAATTTCATGTAGTATTCTGTTATTAATGGTCAGTGCTGAATTCGCATAGTTAGTGCGAATACTTAAAAAATTGGAAGTGTGCAAAAGTAATTCTAATCGTCAAAAAGTCAACTGTATAAAAAAAGTCGAGCCAACCCTTAGAGGTTGGCTCGAGAAATAGGTATTAAGTGTTAAAATTAACGGATTGCTGATTGAAATACAGGATTACTCCAGAATTTAATGAATTCTACATCGTCTTTGGCCATTGTCCGAACTTCAGCATTTAACTGAACTGCTCGGGTAAGATTGGTTGACATCATATCCTGGTTGTTGGTTCGGGCACCAATAATAGCACGAAGGTAGTAGCAATTCCAAGTGAGTTCTTCAGGTTTCATATTGTCAATAGTTGACTGTGCTGCAGCGGCATCACCATTAAGAAGTTGTGCAAGCGCAAAATTGAAATCTTTTTTCCCTGATTTGTTAAATTGGTTTACTGCCTCAGTATAGTTGCCCAATTTTATTGCCATAATTGCTAAACCGTAACTTGGATCTGCGCCTTTATCGGCCGCTTTTTTGTACAACTCTTCTGCACCTTTAAAATCGCCATTCATACGTGCAACGTTTGCCAAATTCAAGAGTATCACACCGGTTTCAGGCGACAGTGAATTTGCTTTGCTGATATTGGCTGCACCTTCTGTTTTGTTACCAAGTAAAAATTGCACAGCACCCAAATCATTATAACCTCTCCAATCATTTGGGAATGCTGCAACCAATTGAGTGTATACTGGTAATTTTTGGTTCAAATCTGTGAGTATACTTCCTAAGTGGAGTAATTCAATATCATTCAATTTATCCAGACTGCTCATGTAGGTTTTGAGTTCGTCATCCGATTTAAGGGGGTTTTGACCGTTAACTATCAACTCTGACCTGCGAAGCGAAGGGAGTAGAGTATTTTTAGTGGCTTCCCAGAACTTAGGATATTTACTCTTTATTTCAGCTTCGCGCTGGTCATCATTAATTGATTTGTTATTTACAATTTGCAATACAGCCTGTGCATCGGGGTGCATGCTGGTCGAAAGATTTTTAGCATATCCGGCCCAGTCTTCTGATAGCGAAAAGCCCATTTTGAAATTTTGGTCGTTCGCTTCGGTAAAACCAAGCTTCTTCAACTCTTTGCGGAAATAATTAAATGTAGAATTTGCTCTGCCCTTTGAGAGGCCTTCGTTTCTGCGCAACTCACCATCCGGTGAGGCGTATGCATTAATCGTAATCCCTTTTACAATCCAGTTTTTATCTCCTTTAAGCACATTTCTGAGAGAATCGATTTGGTTTTTATTATCAAACATTCCCTTCATTTTGAACGATGCATTGAATTTATCTACATCTATAGGGAAATAAATAGGAACTGAGCGATTGGATGTAACAACAGTGTAATCCGTAACATCGTAGCTCATACCTCCTGATGTATTGGAAACAAGCAGAGCAGTTGTATTGGTTCCTTCAGCCAGTGCTTTAGCGCCCCCTGGAACCTCAACAGCTTTATACTCTCCTTTAACCTTAACTGAAAACTTAGGATAAAGAGTTGCGCGCTTGATATCACTGCTGTAGGGAATTTTATCTGTGTATGTAATTTTGCCTCCCTGCTTAGAATTAACTTTTACATCTACTTTCTCTGCAACAGCTTCACCTCCAATGGTAATAGAGTTTAATTCAATATCGCCACTAGGTGTTTTCAAATAAGGTTGAAAAAGCACATTGGCTTTGGGGTTAATAGATTTAGCCGGAACATTAGCAGATATGGTTATTGATACCGAATCACCTTTCATCTCAAGGGGACTGGGTGTTACCGAGTAATTGTTATTTGACATGTTGGTTTTTACACTACATGATGAAATAACGATTATACCTGCCAGTAATAAAACATAAATCTTGAACTTAGCTATTTTCATACTTTGTTTTGTTTTGCGTTGCAATAATACATTAATTTGTTGAACAATAACCAATAAAAAGTTTCAACTTGTACATCATAAAAATAAAGGGGAAGGCCAAAATACCGGATTATGTGCAATTGCGTGATGAAAATTACACCCTGATTGCCTATTTCCGTACCGACAGGCCTGAAAGGGCGCTGGATAAGTGCGGACTGTCCGATAAAACAGATTATATACTGAATATTGTGAAAGAAATGCCATTTGGCAAAATGCAAAAAATAGAACTCTAGTGGAAGAAAAATTAGTTATCGAGCTCAAAGATGCCCAGGTATTTCAGGGCCACAACCTCATCCTTTCGGATGTTGATGTTCAAATTCGTAAGGGCGAATTCTGGTACCTGATAGGACAAACCGGCAGCGGCAAGTCCAGTTTGCTAAAAACATTGTATGGCGAATTGCTCCTCGAAAAAGGATACGGAATGATAGCCGATATGGATTTAAGTACGCTCAAACAAAAAGATATTCCATTTTTGCGTAGAAAGCTGGGTATTGTTTTTCAGGACTTTCAATTGCTTACCGACAGATCAGTGTATGAAAACCTTAAATTTGTGCTGGAAGCTACCAACTGGAAAACCATGGCCGACATCAATGCCCGGATTAATGAAGTACTGGAATTGGTGGGACTTCAAACGAAGAACTTTAAAATGCCGCATGAATTGAGTGGCGGGGAACAGCAACGGGTTGTTATTGCCCGTGCGTTGCTTAATCATCCCGAAATCATTCTGGCTGATGAACCCACCGGAAACCTTGATCCCAAAGTGAGTGATGACATTATGAACCTGCTGCACGATATCAGCAAAAAAGGCACAGCAATTCTTATGGCCACCCACGACTACCGAATAATACAGAAATTCCCCGGCAAGATTCTTAAATGCGAGAACGGAATTGTGCAGCAAACATATTCTGTAAGTGTAAATTAAATTAGCCCAGCAATTATGCTGGCCTGACGTCTAGTGCTAAATAATTCTGAAAGGCCACGCGCACGTTCTTCGGCATCCTGTTCGGTAAATTCCCGTTTCATTAAACGCATAATCGCATTTTGCATTTCGGTGGGCGCATCAGCTACAGTACAGTAGGGCTCACAACCGGTATTCTTTACCATGTTTGAGTTTGCCACTACAAAACGTCCGCTAAACATTACATGTATTAGTTTCAATTTTATGCCCGTAGGTTGAAAGGTTGGCAAAATGTGAATGTGAGCATCCTCGATTAATTGATCTATTTCTGCTGTACTGATGGACGATTTCAGCTCAATATGTGGGTATCGTTCAACATCCTTTTGTAAACTTAACGAGGGTGAATTTCCGGCTATAACAAACGGCACATCCAATTTTGAAAACACCTCATTCACTAAAAAACGCGCAGCCTCATCGTTTTCACTTACAGCCAGATTACCGTGATACAATACGAACTGACCTTTCCCCGTTGCACATTTCACCGCCTTATGAGCATGAAAAGGACCAACGAGTGTAGTTGTATTAAAGTCACGAGATAATGTTTCGTAATCGTTTGCAGATATCGCTAAAATGTGGTTCGCAGCTTTTAGCTTCGGATAGAACCGTTTTAACAACATAGCCTCCAAATGAAAATATGCCCGTTTCAGGATTCGCGCTTCAACCTTTGCAAGCTGCCTGTAATAATCGTGTTCGATATTATGCATACGTACAAGCTTTACCCGGTGGGAAAGCAGTGGATGTAAAAGCCAATAACAGGTGTGTATACCTTCAAACAAAATGGGTGCGTCATCTTGTAAAAGTCTTCTAAGCAAAAGTTTGCTATTGCGAGAGGCGACAATGTAGGGTAAGCATAAAAACGGATTTACCCATTTCATTCTTGGGTAATAATACACGGCATCACATTGCTGAGCTATATCACCATGTACATTCCGTCCGTATTCAAATACATGAAGAATAATACGAATACCAGCGTCTCGAAGTGCACCGATTTTGTAATACATATCAACTGCCCCACCGTAATCGGGTGGGAATGGATTATCAAAGGCTATAATATGTAATTTTTTAGTAGACATGTTTATACCATTCAAGCAACTGTTTACTGCATTTGTCCCAGTTGAATTCCAATTTTGCGGTTATGCATTGTTCATGCAAATGCCGGTAAAAAACAGGATTAGTTCTTATACGTTCAACAGCACGAACTAATAATTCTTCCTCATTCTGTATCAAAACGCCTACCTCGTATTGCTTTACTATTTTCCTGTATTCAGGAAAATCGGCACATACCTGAGGGATGCCCGCATGGATGTAGTTGAAAAATTTATTGCTAAGTGAGTAGTAGTAGCTTAAGCCGGTTGCACTAAGTAGATTAAGGCCCAGATGACAACTTGCCGTAACGTGCTGCATTTCTTCATACGGAAGGTATCCTGCAAAAGTTACTTTATGCTGCACCAACTTCAACCGAGCTAATTGCTCCAGCTGGCTGCGCAGCGGACCATCTCCGATGATAATCAATTCTGCATCGAGCTGCGCAACAGCATGTATGGCCGTATCTATACCTCTGCCGGGGTTCAAGTCTCCCTGATAAACCAACTTAAATGGTTGCGGTTGTTTTTCAATTGACTGCACCGAAATAGAAACAGGAACATTGTATAGCACCTGATAAGGCTTATTGTGAGTGGCTGAAAATACATGTGCTAAGGAGTGCGAAACGGTATAACACAAGGTAGCATGTGGCACACAACTTTTTTCTAAATGTTGCCATACTCGTTTAACTGCATACCGGTCATGCACTTCGGGTACTTCCGTGTAGTATTCGTGTGCATCAAATACAAGAGGTATTTGACGGATGATGGAAATAAGTGTACAGGGTAGCAGCGTATCTGCATCAACAGCTGAAATAATTTGTACACGTTGTGAATACAACCAGAAAAAAAGGCGCAGCTGAAATTCGATATAAAACAGAATTCCCTTGTCAAATGTACACGTTAATCGTATCTGATTATAGGGCTTACCGATAAGCTCATCCGAATATTTTCGGGTACGTCCTACCAGTGTAACGGAGTATCCGGCAGAATGAAGTGAGCTGCATATTCTGTGCATACGCTGGTCATGCGTAAGATCATTTGTTACGGTAAATACAATATGCTTCAATGGCTTCGTTCTAATTTTTGATCGGTGGTATAGTGCAATTTATCCATATCGAGTAAATAGCCAACGGCATCGGTTACATTTTGTTGTTTGAATGTGGGTGTAAGTGCTACTAATTCTTTTACGGTTACTGCTTGTTTACTAACCTCAGCAAG
>Ga0315902_10012371_pt1 | contig 11113 bp, 9 predicted proteins | sample LakEriMetagenome_9_FD_203523 | JGI IMG/M metagenome (GOLD analysis project Ga0315902, IMG submission 203523) | Freshwater fungal communities from buoy surface, Lake Erie, Ohio, United States - Buoy 12 MA117 | ecosystem: Environmental > Aquatic > Freshwater > Lake > Lake biofilm | place: USA...
CGCTCGATTCCTGTCCGGCCAGGAATCCGATCTGTGTCGTGATACCGCTGGCGGGGGACGCCGTCAATCGGCCCGGCGATTCCGACGGCCGCGGAACGAGAGCCGAGCGACAGCGGCGATCACGGCCGCGACCTTCAAACTCGCCGACGGCTCGGGTACGGCGGCGACACTCCCGGCCTGGCCGGAGGCGGAGTTATAGTTCCCGGCGTCGTAGAGTCCCGTGCCGAAGAAGTCGGCCGCATCGAGGATGTCCACGATGCCGTCGTAGCTGAAGTCACCTTCAAACCAGGTCGCCGGCAGCTCCGTGTCGAACTTGCCTCCGGCGAGGAAGTTGCCCGCATCAAGGATGTCGATCGACCAGTCGAGGTTGGTGTCGCCTGGGGCGGCATAGGCCGTCGTCAACGAAGTGTCGCCGTTGTCGAGCCAGCCGACCGTTCGCGGGATACTCGCGACGATATCAGCCGCTGCCTGGCTCGACGTAATCCCGCTCGCACCATTCCACGAGCCGCCTCCGCGGCCCGTCACGAGCGCCGTCAGCATGTCGGCCTCCGAGAGACCGCTCGCCACGGTCAAAATGCTCCATCTTCCGCTGGCGTGCCATCCACTCGGTTCGGCTACGCCTCACCAAGCGCACTGGGGCGATCCCTTGGCAGGTCTACCCTGGTGATAGACACTGGCTCCATTCCTGGGGGCAGGTGAATGGGCAGCAGGTGGCGACAACAACAGGCGGGGGATGCTATCCTCCGCAAGACGTGCGAGACCTTCGTTTCACATACCCACGGAAACCGCAGTCGTGCCGTCTGATGTAATCACGATTCGAGTCGATCAGATCAAGGTCACGAAGGCATGGGGAGGCGGGCTGAAATACGCATACCACTGCCCGAAGTGCCGCGAGGAACTTGTGTCGAACAACGACCAGGCGTTGACGGGCGACCGTTGCCCACGATGCTCAACGCCCTTTGTGTTTCCTCAGGAGTTGAGGACTGCTTGGCGGAAATATCAGGATCAACGGCAGCAAGAGGATGAGGCCAAGCAACGGGCCCAAGCGGAACGCCAGCAGCGAAGTGCGGAACAGCGAGCGGCGGCAGCACAGACGGCGACTCGGGTCGCTGCGTCGGCGGTCACCACAGTCCGCTCACAGTTTGATGCAGTGCGACGCGGGCAGTTTTCAGATTCGACGAGCCTACTTGACATCTTCGACTGGCGATTCAAAAAGTACCTGACGCCGTGGATTCTGCGAGTGACTTGGGTCTTCGTTCTCTTCGTCACAGCGCTTTGGGTGGTAGGCAATCTCTTCGACATTCTTGCCTCGTGGCTACCCACGACGGATTTGGCGTTCGACGATCGAGTCATCGATCGACGTGATATTCAAGGAGATCTTCGGCCCGCCAAGCCCATTCTTCCACGCTGGCTGATCGAGTGGATGATTCGTTGCGGGAACAGCTTCGCTCGCACCCTGTTGGGGGTAGCCAAGATCGCCGCGGGAGCGATCATACTCCTACTGCTGAGGGTGGTCTTTGAGGTAGCGATTGTCCTGTTCAATATCGCCACCACACTGACGACGATAGAGACCGATATCAGGAGTCACTCACGATCAGACGGAGGGGCGACATCGTGACTCAGCGTACGACGTCGAGATTACCAGACGACCATTCCTGACATCGGACAGATTGACGCAGTTCCACGGATGACGCTGGGGTGATCCTGGGTCAAGCGGCTTGAGTTCGCCGTGACCTGCCCCCATGAATGGAACCAGTCTCTATCATTCGGGTAGCCCGATGGTATCTCTCCAACGAATGACCTTCGTTGCAGCATTGCTCGCATTCACTTCTGGCTGCCGCGAGGAGGGCTTTGACCTGGAGTTCCACATGTCGGTCTTTGTGACGCGGATCGAGTTGACCATCAACCAATCCACTGGGCAGGAACCGCGGCGAGTCCGAAGTGGCGTTTATGCGATAGCACTCGACGAGCATGGCAAGGCGACACTTCGATCATCTTGGCCAATAGCTCGATATCACAGGGAGTTCGTTGTCACACCGACCGAACGCCTGCAGATGCCTACAGGCTATCGGGTGGTCGACAGCGGCTGGGATATGAGCACAGTGACGACTCGTACGCCATGGGGCGTCACGTCGCGTTCAAAAACTGACGGCTCAGTATTCTGGATGGAGATTGCGAAGTGATCGGTTCCGGCAGAGTGACCCTTCGTTGGCGTGCACGCCAAAACCGGCCCGCGAGTCGGCCCCCGCCAGGGACCGTTTTGAAGATTTTTGAGTATTCCCGACCAACGCGACGAAACTCGTGATCAAGAACCCCTTGTTTTCCAGGGTGGCTAACGGGACTCGAACCCGCGACCCTCGGTACCACAAACCGATGCTCTAACCAACTGAGCTATAGCCACCATGCGACGCCGATTGTAGCAAACGGAGGCCCGGTTTCAGGCCCCCGTCTCTAGCGGGCCAAAAGGCCCGCCACTACCGAACCTTTGGCTCACGGTCTCACTCCCGGCGGCGGGAATCGACCACGATCGTCACCGGGCCGTCGTTGACCAGCGCGACTTGCATGTCGGCTGCGAATACACCTCGCTCTGGCCGCTGGCCCACCTGCACCTCCACCGCCGCCAAAAACCGTTCGTAGAGCGGCACCGCCTTCTCCGGGCGTGCCGCGGCGATGAAGCTCGGCCGGTTGCCCTTCGCCGTCGAGGCGATCAGCGTGAACTGGCTGATCACGAGCACGCCGCCGTTCACCTCGGCAACGCTGCGGTTCATCTTCCCGGCGTCGTCGGCGAAGATCCGCATCTGCGCGACTTTGCTGGCAAGCCAGTCGGCCTCCGCCGCCGTGTCGTCCGTCTCCACGCCCACGAGCACGAGCAGGCCCGGGCCGATCCGCCCGACCACGTCGGTACCGATCGTCACGCTCGCCTCGCTCACCCGCTGGATCACCGCTCGCATGGACGAAAGTGTAGCCGCCCGGCCCGGAAACCAACCTGTGCCCGGCGGTGGCGGTTCCCTACCATGCGCACCGCTCGACGAGCCTGGGTGAAAAACCACGCAGCTCGCGGCGTTGGCTTCCTGATCCGCGTTCGTCGTGCGAGCGTCTCATGAGCAACCATCCGCCGACCGTCTCGACCACGTCACTGCCCGCCGGCCGCGGGTGCGTGAACGACATCGCGGTCCTCGCCCTCGACATCCCCCTCTTTCCCGTCGATCGGCTGATGCGGCTCGACGCGGTGGCCGCCGCGCGGTCCGCAGCCGCCGTGCGAATCGGCTGGGCGGCGATCTTTCTGAAGGCTTATGCCCTGGTGACCGACGAGATGCCGGCCCTGCGGAGTTGGCTCACCGGCCGGTTTCGACAGCGGCTCGCCACGAGCTCCCACAGCGTGGCCTCGCTCGCGATCAACCGCGGCGACGGCGGCGATGACCGACTGTTCTTTGCGAGGCTTGCCCGGCCCGACACCATGCCCTTGCCGCTGCTCCAGCAATCGATCGACCAGTTCGTCACCCGGCCGGTCGATCAGGTGTTCGCACGGCAGCTTCAGCTGGAGGGCGTGCCCGGCTGGCTCCGCCGTACGATCCTCCGCTGGAACATGCGTTCGGCGGCGCCGAAGCGGGCCACGCGGATCGGCACGTTCAGCCTCTCGACCCTCGCCGGGTTCTCCGCCACCAACCGCTTCCACCCCACCATCTGCACCACGAGCCTCTCCTACGGCCCACTCGACGGCGACGGCCGCTGCATCGTGACCGTAATCGCCGACCACCGCGTGCTCGACGGGGCCACCGCGGCCAAGGCGCTGGCAAGGCTCGAGGAGGTGCTCGCCACGGAGATCGTCGCCGAACTCAGGACGGCTCGCCCCGTCCCTGCCGGAGCCGCCGCCTGATCTCGGCGAGCCGCTCGGCGAGATCCCGCTCCATGCCGCGGTCGGTCGGCTCGTAGTAATCCTTCTCCACGCAGAGATAGTCCTGCGACGCGATCCCGTCGGGTGCATCGTGGGAATACTCGTAGCCCTGGCCGTGGCCGAGCCGCTTCGCGCCGGCGTAGTGTTTGTCCTGCAGGTGCCGCGGCACGGGAATCACCGCCTGCTCGCGGACGTCGCGGCGGGCCGCGGCGATCGCCGTCGTGCAGGCGTTGCTCTTGGGAGCGAGCGCGAGATAGATCACCGCCTGGGCGAGCGTGAGCTGGCATTCCGGCAGGCCCACGAACTCGGTCGCCTGCATCGCCGCCACCGCCACCATCAGGGCCCGGGGGTCGGCATTGCCCACGTCTTCGCTGGCGAGGATCACGAGCCGACGCGAGAGGAACCGCACGTCCTCGCCCCCCTCGAGCATTCGGGCGAGCCAGTAGAGGCCGGCGTCGGCATCGCTTCCCCGGATGCTCTTGATGAGGGCGCTGGCGCAGTCGTAGTGGGTGTCGCCCGAATCGTAGGCCACCACCTTCCGCTGCACGCTCTCGCGGGCCAGATCGAGCGTGAAGGCGAGCGGCCGCTCGCCGCTCGAAAGCACACCCACCTCGAGGGCCCCGAGCGCCCGGCGGGCATCGCCGTCGGAGGTCTCCACGAGAAACTCGCGGGCCTCCGGCGCGAGCGTGATCTGCTCGCGACCGAGGCCGTGATCGCGATCGACCACGGCACGGTTGAGGATCTCCGCGATGTCGTCCTTCGAGAGCGCCTCCAGTTCGAAGATCCGGCTACGGCTGACCAGGGCGCTGGTGAGCGCGAAAAAGGGGTTTTGCGTGGTCGCTCCGATCAGCGCGATCACGCCGTTCTCGACGTCGGGCAGGAGCACATCCTGCTGGGCCTTGTTGAAGCGGTGGATCTCGTCGATGAACAGGCACGTCCGCTGGCCGTCGTCCTCGAGTCGACGCCGCGCGGCCTCGAGCACGTCGCGAACGTCCTTCACGCCCGACGCGGTCGCGGAGAGTTCCACGAACCGGCGCTTCGTCTCGTTGGCGATGATCTCGGCGAGTGTCGTCTTCCCCACGCCAGGCGGCCCGTAGAGGATCACCGACCCGAGGCGGTCGGCCTCGATCAGCCGCCGAAGCAGCATCCCCTGCCCCACCACCTTCCGCTGGCCCACGTAGTCGGCCAGCCGCCGCGGCCGCATCCGGGCGGCGAGCGGCGCGGCCCGGGCGACATTGGCGGCCCGTGAGGCGGCGAAGAGATCGGGCATGAGTGGCCTCGCGACGCGGGCCGTCAGCCGGCCCAGACAAACTCGACCGGCACGTCGATGTCGGGATGGAGGCTCTTGTGCACGGGGCAGGTGTGGGCGGCCTGTTCCAGCATGGCCCGCTGCGGGTGGTCCGGCGGCAGCGGGATCATGATCCGCGTCCGGAGCGAGGCGATCCGCCGCGGCGGCTCCTTCGTCATCTCCTTCACGGTCTCGACCGTCGTGCCGGCGAGGTCGATGCCGTGCCGCTCCGCCACGATCCCCATGATCGTCATCATGCATGCCCCCAGGGCCGTGGCCACCAGGTCGGTCGGCGAAAAACTCTCACCCTTGCCGTGGTTGTCGACCGGGGCATCGGTGACGAGCGTGGTGCCCGACGGACCGTGGGTGGCGCGGCAGCGGAGGCCGCCTTCGTAGACCGATGCGAGTGTGACCACAGAATCCTCTCTGTCGAACGGGGAAAACCTGTGCTTCCGACAGACTCATCGTACCGTCTGGCGAGGCTACGATGGTGTTGGCCACTTCCAGCCTCCGAGGCACCCGCCGCTCCGATGGGATTCCGCTCGCTCCAGGCCTGCGTCGATGCCTTACGAAATGACCGGCAGGCCATGGGCCCTGCAGCCCGGCGGCAGCTCGTCGTCATCGACCACCCCGTCGATCCCCGCCTCGAGATCGCCGAAATTCAGCGGCGGCTGTTCCGCGCTGGCGGGCCCGCAGTGCTCTTCTCGAAGCCGCGGGGGAGCGACTTCCCGGTGCTCGTGAATCTCTACGGCACGCGGGCGCGCGTCGAGCGAATCTTCGCCGACTCACTCGACCGCGTGCGGCGGCTCGTCGAACTCAAGCTCGACCCCACGGCTGCGCTGCGAAACCCGGGCCGCTACTGGCGGTCGCCGCTCGATGCGGTGGCGATGCTTCCCAAGCGGGTTCGCACCGGCCCCGCGCTCACCCGCTCGATCCCGCTCTCGCGGCTGCCTCAGGTGGTGTCGTGGCCGGGCGACGGCGGACCGTTCATCACGCTTCCCGCCGTCTACAGCGAGCATCCGGAGCGGCCCGGCACGAAGCACTCGAACCTCGGGATGTACCGGGTGCAGCTTGCCGGCAATGCCTACGAGCCCGACCACGAGGCGGGCCTCCACTACCAGCTCCACCGGGGCATCGGCGTGCACCATGCGGCCGCCCTCGCGCGGGGCGAGCCGCTGAGGGTGGCGATCTTCGTCGGCGGCTCGCCCGCGATGGCCGTGTCGGCGGTGATGCCGCTACCCGAGGGCCTCGCAGAACTCACCTTCGCCGGAGCGCTGGCCGGTCATCGTATCCCGATGATTCCCCGTCGCGGTGGACCGGCGATCTATGCCGACGCCGACTTCGTGATCGAGGGCACGGTGAACCCGGGGGCCACCAAGCCCGAGGGGCCGTTTGGCGACCACCTCGGCTACTACGCACGGCGGCACGAGTTTCCGCTGCTCCGCGTGGATCACGTCTGGCACCGCGAGGGGGCGATCTGGCCGATCACCGTGGTCGGACGGCCGCCGCAAGAAGACACGCTCTTCGGCTGGCTCGTCCACGAACTCACCGGACCGGTCATTCCCACGGTCCTGCCCGGCGTGTCGAGCGTCCATGCGGTTGATGCCTCGGGGGTGCACCCGCTGCTGCTGGCCGTCGGCAGCGAACGCTATCTCCCGTGGAAGCGATCCGACCGACCGGCCGAGTTGCTCACCCAGGCCTCGGCGATCCTCGGCCAGGGTCAGTTGTCGCTGGCGAAGTATCTCTTCATCGTCGACGGGACCGGGGCGCCCGGGCTCGACGCGCACGATGTCGAGTCCTTTCTCGCCCACCTGCTCGCCCGCGTTGACTGGACCCGCGACTGCCACTTCCACACCGAGACCACGATCGACACGCTCGACTACTCGGGCAGCGGATTCAACGCCGGTTCAAAACTGGTCGTCGCGGCGCGGGGGCCGGCCCGGCGCGAACTGCTGCGAGAGCTCCCCGCATCGATCCCTCTCCCCGACGGCTTCGCCAACCCTCGACTCTGCCTGCCGGGCATCGTGGCGATCGAGGGGCCGCGGATCGAGCCCGCGCCACGGCTCGACGCACCGAGCGACGCCGCCATCTGGGAGGCGGCCCGCACGAGCCCATGGTCGGCCGACGTCGAGCGGTTCACCACGGCCATCGGTTCCGATCATCCGCTCCGCGGGTTTCCGCTGGTGGTGATCGTGGACGACTCGGCCTTCGCCGCGGCATCGCTCGCCAACTTCCTCTGGCTCACGTTTACGCGGTCGAATCCCGCGGCCAACGTCCACGGCGTCGAGGCCTTCACGCACCAGAAGCACTGGGGCTGTAACGGGCCGCTCGTCATCGACGCCAGGCTCAAGCCACACCACGCGCCGCCCGTGGAGGAGGATCCGACGGTCACGGCCGCAGTCGACGCGCTCTGTGCACGCGGCGGGCCGCTCAGCGACCTCGGCCTCTAAGCCAGTGGGCACCCTCGCTGGACGCAGGCGCTGGAGGCGGTTTCACCCCACGCCTTACGGCGTTGGGCTTGTACGGCCGCCGAGAGAACCGACCGGCCGTAAGGCCGCGGGCGTCCCCACACGCAGGACCCAGCTTCTAGCCGACCGGCCGTAAGGCCGCGGGCGTCCCCACACGCAAGACCCAGCTTCAAGCCGACCGGCCGTAAGGCCGCGGGCGAACGACGTCGGGAGCCGCGTCAGGCCGAGATCGACGCGATCCGGACCTTCGTCGAGATCGACCGGTGGCCGGTGCGACGGCGGTAGTTCTTGCGGCGGGCGAACTTCTGAACGTAGATCTTCTCACCCTGCACGAGGCCGAGCACCTCGGCCTTCACCGAGGCACCCTTCACCTTGGGCTTGCCGAGCGTGAGCTTGCCAGCCTTGCTCACGGCGAGCACGTCTTCGAACACCACCTCGCTGCCGGCGGGCAGATGGCGGAAGTCGATCTCGAGTTCCTGCCCCGCCATCACGCGGTACTGGCGACCACCGTCGACGACGATGGCGTATTCGTGGGCGGCGCCCTCCATAGAGGAAGCAGAATCAGCGGCGGGGGTGGCCTTGGCCATGGGTGCAGGTCCGTAAAAAGCGACGAAAAACTGTCGAACCGAGCCCTGTACGATATCGTCGCCGGCAGGACGGGTCGAGAGGTCGGGTTTCCGGCCGGAAAATCGCGGTAGCAGGGGTTCTCTCGGGTTGATCGCACCTCGTTGAACAGGCCGCCGCCTTCATGCCACCAGCCCCACGATCGGCGCCGTCCCGCCACGCGGTCCTCGCAGACCTGCGGTCGTCCGACGCCTTCGACCTGATCGTCGTAGGTGGCGGGGCGACGGGCCTCGGTACCGCCCTCGACGCGGCCGCCCGCGGCTTCTCGACCCTGCTCCTCGAGGCCGAGGACTTCGCCAAGGGAACCTCGAGCCGGGCCACGAAGCTCGTCCACGGAGGCGTGCGGTATCTCGCGCAGGGCAACGTGTCGCTCGTCCGCGAGGCGCTTCGCGAACGCCAACTCTTCCTCGACAACGCGCCGCACCTCGCCCAGCCGCTCTCCTTTCTCGTGCCGGCCTACGGCATCGCCGGACGGCTCTGGGACCTGCCCTTCTACGGCATCGGCCTGGCCATCTACGAAGCGCTCTCCGGATCCCAACGACTCGGCCGGATGGGTCTGCTCGGTCGCACACGGGCCCTGGCGGCCGCGCCGGGCCTGCAACCGAAGCGGCTCGCCGGCGCGATCCGCTACTGGGACGGTCAGTTCGACGACGCCCGGTTCGCCGTCGCCCTGGCCCGTACGGCGATCCGCGAAGGCGCCACCGTGCTCAACCATTGCCGCGTGACGGGCCTCCTCTGCGACGACGATCGCGTGACGGGTGTCGCCGTCGAAGACCGCGAGACGGGCGACCACTTCGAGGTCCGCGGCCGCTGCGTGATCAACGCCACCGGCGTCTGGGTCGATGACCTGCGGAAGCTCGACGAACCCACGGCGGCAGAGCTCGTGACCCCTAGTCAGGGTGTGCACCTCGTCGTCGATCGTGATCACTTTCCGTCATCGTCGGCGATGCTCGTGCCGAGAACGGCCGACGGCCGCGTGCTCTTCGCGGTGCCCTGGCTCGGGAAGGTGATCCTGGGAACGACCGACACGCCGCGGCACGACACGCCGCTCGAGCCGAGGCCGTTCGCCGCGGAGGTCGACTTCATTCTCGCCGAATCCGGTCGCCGACTCGCCGCGCCGCTGTCGCGATCCGACATTCGCTCAGCCTGGGCCGGACTGCGGCCGCTGGTGAGGCCAGCCACCGGTGGCAACGACACGAAGCGAATCTCGCGGGAGCACACGGTCGAGGTCTCGCCGCACGGTCTGGTGACGGTCACCGGCGGCAAGTGGACCACCTACCGTGCGATGGCCGAGAGCGTGCTCGACGCGTGCTTCGCGCACGGCCTGCTGCCGGCTCGTCCCGGTGGCGCGACCAAACACCTGCGCCTCGTCGGCGCACCGTCCCGGGGTGCCGCCACGGTGCCGCTCTCGGAGCCGCCGGGCCCACACCTCTACGGCACCGAGGCCGCGAGCCTCGCCACGCTGCCCGGCGCCGACCGCATGCTGTTACCGGGGTTCAGCGAGGCGATGGTCCGTTTCGCCGCCCGCCACGAACTCGCCCGCACGGTGGAGGACGTGCTCGCCCGCCGCTCGCGGTGGCTGTTTCTCGACGCCCGACGCGCGGCCGAGGCGGCCGAGCCGGTCGCATCCATCCTGCGCGAGGAGGTCGGCGAGCGATTCGATGCCGCCGCTTCGGCAGCCGAGTTCACGCGGCTCGCCGAGGCGTACCGCGCATCACCGCTCCCATAGCATGGGATTTCAGCGTGTGTTTTCCGCAGGGTGACAACCTGCGGCTACGCGTTGCCGATCACCCGCCCTCGTAGCACACGTTGGCAGCCTGTGCCCTGCGCTGCTCGTTTGCACGGGCACCGCGGCCTTCGCTATCTTTCGGCTCCCGCTGCAGGAGTACGCCCACCCATGATCCGCATCCATCCTTTCGCCGCCCTCCGCCCGACCGCCGAACACGCCGCCGAGGTCGCCAGCGATCCCTACGACGTGATCTCGACCGAGGAGGCTCACGAGCGGGCCGCCGGCAAGCCGCGGTCGTTCCTGCACGTGGTCCGATCCGAGATCGATCTGCCGCCGGCGACCGACTGCCATGCGGCCGAGGTCTACGCACAGGCCGACCGAAACCTGCAGGCGATGATCGCCGCCGGCACGCTCCTCCGCGATCGCGAGCCCGGCCTCTTCCTCTACCGACAGATCAGGAACGGTCAGGCCCAGTTGGGGCTCGTGTGCTGCGTCGAGGCGGACCAGTACCGCTCGGGAGACATCCGCAAGCACGAGAAGACGCGGCCCGACAAGGAGGACGACCGCACCCGACACCTGCTCGTCACGGCCTGCCACGCCGAACCGGTCTTTCTCTGCTTTCGCGACCGGCGGCTCACCGGAGGCACGCTGGCCGAGCGAATGCAGGCCGACACGGCATCCACCCCGCTCTTCGACTTCCTCGCGCCCGACGGGGTTCAGCACACCGGCTGGAAGGCGTCCGACGTGGCCTCCTACCTCGAGGCGTTCCGCGGGCTCGATCTGCTCTACATCGCCGACGGCCACCACCGCTCCGCCGGTGCGGAGCGGGCGGCGACGGCGTCGGCGAACGCAAACCCACGGCACGCCGGCGGCGAGGAGTACTGCCGCTTTCTTGCCGTCGTCTTCCCGCACGACCAACTTCGCATCCTGCCCTACAACCGCGTCGTCAAGGATCTCGCCGGCCTCGCACCCCAGCAGTTTTTCGAACGGCTCCGAGCCGTCGGCGACGTGCGGCCGTCGACCGCTGGCGAACCGGAACACCGCGGCACGGTGCGGGTGTTCGTTTCTGGCGGCTGGTGGTCGCTCCAGTTCCCCGAGGCGTCGATCGA
>Ga0315902_10012372_pt1 | contig 11113 bp, 1 predicted proteins | sample LakEriMetagenome_9_FD_203523 | JGI IMG/M metagenome (GOLD analysis project Ga0315902, IMG submission 203523) | Freshwater fungal communities from buoy surface, Lake Erie, Ohio, United States - Buoy 12 MA117 | ecosystem: Environmental > Aquatic > Freshwater > Lake > Lake biofilm | place: USA...
CTATCGGAAGCAAGTGTGTACCCGCCGATGGTTCCGCTCGTGGCGGAAAGGGCACCGAGGGTGTTGACCGAGAATTTAGCCGTAGATGGGTTGGCGCTTCCTGCCCAGATGCCCTGGAAGGTTGGGGTGATAGCGTCTGGGTAGTTGCCGACGCGAACAACGTCTCCCCCGGACCCAATAGTGATCTCGGTTGCGGAGATCTCGCCGACAATAAGCGTGGAGTCGACGGTGCCGGAGGTAATGTGAATGGAGCCGTCAGCGTTCTGGGTGTAGGACTTGAGAACCTTGATGGCGACTGGGGCGCCAAGGTCTGGAAGCACCGAATCAACCTCGGCAAGGTCAAGCTCAATGTCCGCGCCAAAGCGCTGCTTAAAGGTAAACGTGGTGCTGGTGACTGCGGTAATGTAGGCCACGCCGTCGATGGTCGGGGCGACATTCACGAGCTCGACGTATTCGCCCACGGAGAAGCCATGCGCCGCGCTGGTGGTCACAACGACAGTACTGAGCTCAGCTGGGTTGTCCGGATTGTCAAAGGAGCGGACAACAGCCGTAATGGTGTGCGCCTTGCCGACGTAGACGGTTGAGGAAGTAGAGGCGGTCAGCCCGCTAGTAATGTCTGCCTTGTTGTAGGTCAGGGTGTTTGTGGCGACTGTAGCTGAAGCGTAGTCAAGCGGGCCGTTGGTTGGGAGGTTGAGTCCGACGCCGCCCAAGAGGGTGCCGGTGGTGAAGTACAGGCCGGATACCCGAACGTAGTCGCCAGTAATGAGGCCATGCCCGCCAGGGAGGGTCAGGGAGACGGTTCCGCTGCCGGTTGAGACAGCAGTCGCCGCAATCGAGCCGCCGGTAAAGCCCATCTGCACCGCTGCGTGGTCTTCTGGGGCTCCGTACCACTTCGTGTTCCAGGAGGGGACGGTCTGGATCAGGCCGGCACGCATAAGGTTGGCGTCAATCACGCCAGTCTTTATGTAGCTTGCATTAATGGTAGTGCCGGTAGACCGGCTGGCCGAAAGCACCTCATCGCTACCGGCCGGCACAAGATTTCCAGACGAGTCCGTCTCGTCAGCAGCGTTTCTGATCAGAACGCCGTCTCCGTCAATCTCGATAGCAGAAAATTGATTACCGGTATTCCCGTAAATCTTGCCGCTAGAAATCTTGTCAAACATTATTCATCTCCAATTATTGGCTCAACCACACCTGAAAGCAGAAGGCTGTCGGTAATATAGATCCATCCGGACTGCGCTGAGGCGTTAATGTATCCAGGCGGAACATACGACCAAGGGCCAGAAAGCTTGACGCCGGTAGTTATGTCTGCGGAAACAGCCCGTACGCGATACTGATATCGGTAGTTAATGCCAAGGCCAGGGCCCTCAACCTCTGCCGTCTTGGTGTCGCCGTCATCAGTATACGTCTGCGACCTTGTTGTAACAAGCAATTGCCAAGTTTCAGCGGTTTTGGCCACGCTCTCGTACCAGGAGACAACTATAGACGGAATATCCTTTTTTTGCTTTGCCGTGATCGCTGCGATAGGATTCGCAGCTGAGGCATATTGATTAAATTTAATGGTCTTGCCAGAGTTTGTTACGCTGATTACTTCATATTTCCCAGCAAGAGAGGGGTTTTTAGGGCCCTTTTTCCCCACTTGACCACCCTTAATTTCAATATACGCACCAACGTCAATACCTGTTGACTTGGCATACGTCAATGAAACAACAGAAACCCCGCCGGCTACAGCCGCTGTTCGTGTCAGGACAGTCTCGCCAGCTTTCATGTTGGTTTTGGTAAGAGAGGTCTTTTTAAGCTCTTGCCTTCGCCGCTCAACCTCGTAGCCTGTGATTTTTTTGTTGTTTTCTTTTGTAGTGTCAATAGACCATGACAGAACGACGTTTTGATCAATGGTTGTTATCTTGCCGTCGTTATCTACTGTTTGAACAACCAGGTTACGAAGCTTAGTCGGAGCCATAAATTTAACCTTCCCTGTGCCGAGATTTTCCGTGAGATATTCTTTCTGCACAAGGATGATGGCGTTCTTCTGAAAAGCTGGCTCCCCTGCAAGTTGCACGCTGTAGTAAATTTCCCCGCCAATAACAGTAACAGTCTGGCTTTTTACCACAAGTGGCTCCACAATCCCAACCTCGCTCCAGAAGAACGGGATAATCGATCCAACCGTAAGTCTTCCAGCTGAAGCGTTATTCGAGTGAGAAAATTCGTACGACTCAATGCTTTGGCCGTTTTCTGCCCAGAAAGAGTTAGCAGACAAGACGGCATCCTCTACGCTCTCTGGCGAAGTATCTGTCTTGGACGCCTCAACAATTTTTCCGTGCGTGTCCCAAACTCCCTGCACATAGTCAAAGGTGTACCGGATGACTTGGCCACTTTGAACGTACGGAGTGATAACGGCATTAGACTGATCAATTGTTGTGGTCTTGCCGTAAAGGTACAGACGGTTTGCTTGCGTTCCGCCTTGGCTAATGTTTTCTGGTGATTCATAAGTCTTAAAAGGAAGAATTTGGTTAAGGTCAGAGTCAAACAGCATTTCAACATTTGCGCCAGGCGCAATGCCATAGTCGGCAAATCCGTACTCTCCAGTAATTTTTACAACTTTTGGATCTGCGTAGAAGTCGGTATAAGAGTGATTGTGGCTTGTGTGGTGGAAAATCAAGGCGGCTTTGACAATGCCCGCTGTGCCAGGAACCTTCACCATTCCCCACATCTTTTGCCACGAGTTGTTAAGGCTAAGCCCAGAGCCAATTGTCTTTTCTTCCTCCTCCCCCACCTGTGCATTGCTTGCATCGTAAAAGCGAATTTTCAAGCGGCTTTTTGACGAGTCGGACGTTTTCATTAGGGCAGAGGCAAAGTACACTTCATTTGCTGCAACGGTAAAGTATTGCGACCTAGCAATTGACTCGCTTGATCCGGTGCATGTTGCGGCGTATCCGTAGCCGTATGGGCCGGATGAGCGGTTGCTCAGCGTAAACGACCCGCCAAAGTTCCACTCGTTTGAGCTAGAGTTGCCAAACTTGTCCTCGTAAGTTGCATTTTCTACAAGGTTCTTAACGTCTCTTCGCTGGTAGTGCAAGTTTTTGTTTGCATCAACCCAGTATTGAGATCCAGTCTTCTTGCAGATGTAATCCATAGCCTGGCGAAGCGTCATCGCATTAAACGGTTCTTTTGCTCGGTTAACTTCTATCTTTCCAGGGTGATCTGCAAGATATCGGTACTCATTGTCTTCACTCAAAAGATCAGAAATAGTAAAGTAGTGTGCAAACCACGACACTAGCTGATCGCGCTCGGCGTTTCGCAAGACTCGATCCAAAATGTAGATATTACCGATTAGCCCGTCAAAGAATGATGTTGCCACGCCGGCATTTGTGTAGCCGTGACCAACAGTAAAGTTTCCAAGATTAGTGACCGCTATGGTTGAAACGGTTTGTGTCTGTGGGGTTTCATCATTTTTTTGAATTGTCAACAGCCCTGAACCAGCAAAGGTTTCCGAGCCGCTTTCTGCCGGATACATATGCAATGCGCCTGGGTTGTATGAGACAAAGATGATTGCTGTTTCCCCAGCGACTAGCGAGAGCGTGGTTGTAAATCGCTGAGTCGATCCTGCGTTATTGATAGTCATAAAGCAAATAGCCCCAGCGTCGTTAATCTGCAGCTCTCGGCGCTGGCCGGTTGTAATTGATCCGTGATGCCAGACGGTGCGATACTCGCCGGATGATGGCAGTGATTCCAGCTTAACAACGCAGATGCAGCTCATCTTTCTTCCCGCCGCGTAGAATCCCGTCCCAACCGAGGTCGCAGAACCGGTTGCGGCAACCTCAGTAATGTTTGATCCGGCAAGCGCAAAACTAAAAGCTCCCGCAGTTGCATCTGAAATTTCGTACGAACCATTGAGTCCCGTATACGGAGCAGACGCGGCCACGGTAACGGTCTCCCCTTCGATAAACGCATGGGGCGCTTTTGTCCGAATCGTTACAACATTTGCAGCCCGCGAAACATAAGCGATCTCAGCAGCCTTTGATGTTCCAATGCCCTGGAATTCTGAGGCCTCAAAGTCAACGCTTTGCCTGCCGCCCATGTAGTCGATAGAGTCGTTTGGCATGGTAATGAAGCTTGCACTTGGCGTCGCGGCAGTTCTAGACCCGCCAGAAACCGCATCCCACGAGTGATAGGGGATTGAAATATAGGCCCCCGCAGAAACGCTTATAGGAGAGCCCGCCGTGTCTGCCCTATTGTCAATAAATTTCACATATGACAATGTTTTTTCCGCAAACGTAATAGACGAAGCCTTTTTTTGCGTATCAGTAAGGTTTTTGTACGCTTGGTTTGATCCAGAGCTTGCATAATAAATATTAGAGGCTGTCAGGTTGCTGCCCGGGGCCCCTACTCCAGTAATAATTTTTGCAGTGCCAGAAAGGCTTGAATACGGCGATGGAAGAACAATATCGACCACTTCACCACGGTCAAACGGATGCGCCGCTGCGGTTGTTGAAATTTTTAAAGATTTATCCGTTAGGAGAATTTGTGCAACGCCTGCGGTTCTTGAAACGGCTCCAATTCGAATAGGCACACCAGAATTTCCAGGAGCGGAGCCAACCTCAGTAACGGTAAATCTTCCATCATAGGTGGTTGATCCGTTTACATGGACCACATCGCCAACGTTAAAGTACGAGGTTGCGCTATCGTAGTAAAGCGTTGTAATTGTGTCTATTCGCTGGCCAGAAATAAGCTTTAGCCGCTTTTCAAATGCCCCAACAGATTGCTCGCGGACCAAAGCTACAAACGAACCATATGCTGTCCCGCCACTAGTGTATGTTCTGTCGGTGGAGTTGCGAACCTTAAACGTTGTTGGCGTCGAATCCTCGATAATCGTAAAGTTCACGTTAAAAGATCCGGTGGTCCCCCCCGACGATGTGGTTCCGCTAATGGCAATCGGATCGCCAACAAGAAACGTATTGTTGCAAGTATACGTTACAAACGTACCATCGCCGGTTGCTCCGGTTATTGTTGCTGACCGCAACGAAAGGCCTGGGTCTACATTTGTTTCAATACGCAAAACGGTTTCGGATTGCTTGTTTGCCCGAAAGCCAGCCGAGTAGTCTCCCACCCGGCCGTACTCAACATTTCCCAGAGCAAGAATCTGCCCCGACTGAAAATTGTGATCAGAGATTGTTGTAATATCTAGATAATTTGTCGCTGCGTCATACGCACCAATGCTTGTAAGAATGTACATTTCTTTAATTTCATTGTCGAGTCGATAAAGACGCAGGCGCTGATCTGAGTCAAGCGCCCTTGGGTCGGCAGCGGCCCTGCTTGCGTCTGACTTGCCCTCGGACAATGGAAGGAAGATCTTTGCCCCTAGCTTCTCTGGGAACTGTGCATCAGGAACATAATTTATTGGGCTAAAGCGCCAATCACTACTCCCGGTCACCACGTATCCGGTAGTACTTGTTGTGCTGTCATAGTTAATGCCATGCGCAATTGAAACCCCAGAATAAGGATCTGTCTTGTTGACGTCTTCAAAGAACGAGATAGTCCAAGGCGTGCTTCGGCCGGACTTCTCATCGGGAATTTTAACTGTTCCGGTAGCTGCGCCAGAGGTAACCGTGCCAGACGTTGTGGTTGTGTAGGTAATGGAGGTGTTAGCTACAACGCTGGTAATCTTGTAAGTGCCGTTAAGGGCCGCATAGCCGGTGGGTCCAGTTGCAAGGGCAACCTCAACCGTATCGCCAGCAATAAATGCGTGTGTGCCAACTGTAATGGTTGCTGTGCTGCCAGCCCTTGCCGCGTTCGTTGCCGAAACTGGCCCGGCATAGGTGGAAGAATTTGTTGCGGTATAGCTAATAAGTGAAAGAATCGAGGAAACTGTCCACGTGCCGTTATAGTTGTTTGTTTGATCAATGCTGACCTTTTGGCCGACAATAAGGTCATGGGCGTCCTCAAGCGTTACGGTAATCACCCTTGTTGGGCTTCCGCCACCGCTGCTTTCGTTAATGATCTTTGTGATCTTTACGCCGTTTTTGTCGGCGTCTGTTTCGTATCCGCCACGGATAAGCTGGTAGTCGTAGGTCTCAAATGGGGCTTTGTACCGGTCGATAACGATCTCGTCAAGGAGCGCGGTGTAGTCGGAGCAGGTAACGTTGGTTGTGATGGTACCGCCCGCTCGGACCCTGGCAACCTCCATCACCACTCCGCCAAAGATTAGGGTGGCGTCTTCATACACCTGAACCTCTGTTCGGGGCGGGATCTCAAAGTCAAAGGTGTGGTCGTTTAGGGCATTTTGCACCTTGTCATCTACTGTTGCCCCAGAGTAGCTAGACCAGTCAGTAATCGACAGCGGGAACATGGTAAACATGGCAAATTTGGCTTCTCCCAAAGAGCCATCGGAGCTTTCCGTGAAGGTAAAGCTGCTGTCTGCCCCGCCCTCTGAAAAGCTAATGCGCCGGGTAATGTCAAAGAAGCCATCGCCCACGGGGGTATGGTTTAGGAGTTTTGGCTTGATCTTTACTGTTATCGTTCCAGTGTAGTTCATAGTTTATGAGGGCCTTGCATATCCGGCTGAGCGTAGAGCGCGCGTTTGCGCCTCTGCTACCTTCTTGGCTAGTTTATCAATATCTCCGGCGTTAGAGACGCTTGGGTTGTTGATTACTACAGATGCGTTTACGGTTTGGCCGCCGCCCACGGCGGTCACGCCTTCTGGCCCACGCATCTTGTGGTTCGGGATAATGCTTCCGCCAAGGCCGCCTGGGACAAGAAGCTCTGGGCCGCGCTCTCCGACCATGTAGCCAACGTTAGGCCGAACGGCGCCGCCGAAGGCTCGACCGCCAATCTTTCTAAGTGGCTCGCCGGAGAATGGAACATTCGATGGCCCATTAAATGGGAACGGGGCATTCGGGCCAACGTTGTACACCGCCCCACCACCGGCCTGGATCATTTGGGTTCCCTGATTTGCCGATTCTGGGTTGATGAAGTTTGTATAGATAAAGTCTCCAAGCATTCCACCAAGGATGCTGCCGATCATACCGCCAATAAATGGGATTGGAATCAAATTGCCAAGGAGGCCGCCAACCAGCGAGCCAATAGTTCCGGCCATTGCTCGGCCCATGTCGCCGCCAGTAGCCCCCGTCGTCAGCAGTCCTGCAACCATGGCTGCCGGCCCGCCAATCTTTGGCAGGATGCTAAGGAGGTTAAATCCTAAAGAGGGGATAAGTTGGGCAAAATCAAAGTTACCAGTAGAGGCCATCATTGCAACGTCTGCAAGGAATCCGGAGAGGAAGTTACCTTTTTTAGTGCCGACAAAACTATCTGCCCTGGCGGCTCCGCCCTTAAACCCGCCCTGGTCTGGGGTCCAAGTCTGCATTCCCTTAAGGTTTAGCTTGCCGCCAGTAAGCGGTACGGGGATTCTGCGAGATTTAGAGGTGTACAGCTCCGGCATCAATCCAGCAGCAACCGCACCAGGGTCTTGAATTGGCCTCCAACCATACTCTCTTGCCAATTCTCTTGGGTATTGAGACCTGGCTGCCATAGCACGTTCAAAAAGCCCATCAGGGTCGGGTATTGCACCAGATGCTACGTCGCCTACACCTCTTGTGTATTCAAGGTCAAGCAGTTGCCCAGCAGATTGCAGTACGCCTTGCTGAGCCTGCCACTCGGGTGAACGGGTTCGGAAGTCATGTGTTCGACTCCGACCGGAGAGGTTTTCACTTAATGGGTTTCGCATCGTGAACATATCATCTGGCAAAGATTCCATGGTGTGGCCCATAAAGAGCTCAGCAAAATGTTCATGCCAGGCTGTCCCGGCATACGTAGTTGGGCGCGGGAAATCCCTCGGCATGCTGTACGGATATCCCTTGGCATTTTTCCCCAGGCCATGGTTAAGCGGCAGACTTGCAGCCTCAACTCGAGCTTGGCCCGGGTTTAATCCCTGAGCAATAAGAGCGCGTTCGTAGGCTCGAATAAGTTGCTCACGCTGCAAACGTTCTTGAACTTTATAGAAAGCTGCTTTTAGAGCACTTACATGACCAAACAATGTGTCTTTAATTGTGTATGGTTCTTTCTTATAATCCGGGTGACCCTTAGGCCGTCCTTGATTATCGTAACTAGGATCTTTCTTAGCTTCAAAAATTCCCAGTACTTCTTTATATCTTGAAGAAAAAAGTTTACGATTTTCAGGGTCAACGAGAGAACGTAGAATCTTAAGGGGACCAAATGCTCTATTATGCATAAGGTGAGCAATCTCATGGGGAATTGTTTCCGGCTGCCCCCTTTTTAGATCGTTCTTATTCAACTGTATATAATTTTGATCTGAGCGGGTAACCCTTCCCGAAAAGGATTCTCCACTCATTTGATCTACGACATCAATCAATAAACGCTTGCTTGGATCAGAGGGGTCAAACATGCCAAATGGTGCGGCGGCCAACCCTAGACGAGCAGCGCTAGATATTGCATCAATGGCGCTCATGTCTACATAGTCCAGATAGTCATGTGGTATTCGCAGATCTCCCCAGTCAAAACTAATGGTATCTGCTAGGTATCCAGGGAAATCTTTGCCCGTTGCCCCGCGCGTGCGCCCAGCTCTAAGGCCATCAACCTCTGTATCACCTGCGTCACCAAAAACTCCCATATTGTGTAAAATCTTTCCAAGGAATGATGACGGTTGCTTTAAGATTGTTCCGGTCCGAACTGGGCGGCCACTCAAGCCTTCGCCCGGCTTCATCCGCACAGAATCACGTCGACTGCCTTCAATATCCTCCACATCAAATCCGCTAGCCGACTTTAATTTGAACAGGTCGAGCTGCTCCCCGTCAGCCGGCTTGATTACCGGTGCATCATCAAGTAGCATCCTGAGCACTGGGGCTTCTGCAGGCCCAAGGTTGAAGAGTTCTGGCTGGGTGTAGAGCAGGCGCTCTCGGATCAGTGCAACCTTGTCCGCAAAGGATCCGCCGCGAGGAATTGTCCTGGCAACACGAGTTCGCTCCGCCTCGATGTCAATGTTTTTAGCGCGTACTCCCTTAAAGTGCTCGTCGGCAGTAACGGCGTAAAGCGCGGCTTCGTCTATGCTGGTAAACACCCCTGCTCGCAAGAGAGATGCCGCTTGCGCCGCTCGGCCGGCAAGGATGCGACCGGTCTCCTGCTGGCGAAGAATCGCTTCCTTTGCTGCAAGAATTTGCTCTGGGTCAACCGGCATAGCGCCAGATGAGGCTCGCCAGTCGGCAATTTGCCTCTCAAGAACGTCAGTCGCAACTGCGTGATTCCCAAGGTCGGTAAAGCCCATTTCTGCAAGCGCGGCAGCCCTTGCTTTTGCTTCGGCATCAGTAAACGGCCGGTAGCCGTCTTTGTCATCAATGAGTGTTGGTAGACCAAGGATGGTCTCAATCTGATCAATTGGAATGCCGCCAGGAATTTGGAACTCTGCAAGCCTGGTTGCGCCCTTGCCGCTCTGGGGAAGAGCGGAAGTAAAGCCTATCCTCTTGCTTTCTGGGAATGAGGCTGGGTCGGTTGCAAAGAATGGGAAGTGATAGTCGCCGGATAGGAAGTCATTGAATGAGGTGGTCACATGAGGTGGCTTGTATCCTGCGCGGGTAACAACCGAAGTAATTGGGTCTGCCCCGCCCAAGCCCATAAGGTCGGTGGCGTTTCCGCTTAGCAGGTTGCCCAAATGATCGTAATCACCAGCAAGTCCGCCAACGTAAGAGCGCACCACGCCGGTAGACAGCGGCCGTGATCCTCGCCCCCAAATACCACGCTTTACAATATCGAGGTCAGGGTCAAGCTCGTAAGTGTCTCGCAAGCTCATTGGGCGCGAAATATTAGAAAGCTGGGACAGCCCCAACATATTGCGAGCAAGGGCCTCAAGTGGTCCCGGAAGCTTTCCAGAGCCAGCAAGCTTAGCTAACGCGTCAGCAAGATCCGGACCAGGCATGATTGATGACAGCCCAGCCCTGTAAAGAGAACTCAAAATATCAACAAAGCCGCCAGCGCCAGACAAGTTGCTGTTGCTCATCATTGGCGGAAGAATCTGATGAATAAATCTGGTGGCCGGGTTGGTGTAGTCCTCAAGCCAGCTTAGCGTCCCGTCGTATCCACGGCCAACATCAACTGGTCCGCCCTCAGCTCGTCCGCCGCCCCAGGTTGGTTTTGGCGTACGCCTTGGAGCTGGGTTGTTGAATCCGCGATTGTAATTAAACAAGTTTCCAAAGAAGCCTAGGTCTTTCTTCTGGCCCATATCAATAGACTGCTGTGTTTGCTTTCCATCCCAGACGTTTCCAAAGAGAAGGTCGTAAATACTGCCGCCAGCGATATCCATTCCTGTGGCAACCGCTGCGTTTGCCGCAAGAATTGCAAGGGTGCCTGATCCGCCTGAGGCTAAGAAGGCGGCAGCGTCAGGAAGCGCCATTGCATAGGCGCCAGCATTCATGAAAATATTTCGCATCCACGCTCGACCAGGAGCTTCGCCGCGATCTTTTGCCCCCGCAATATCAAATCCACTCAAAAGAGTGCTGAGAATAGCGGTGCCCCTAAACGCTGTCGCCGCAGCGTTTGCTCCGGCTTCTGTTAGAGCAGAGCCAAATTTGATTTTTGGACCATTTGGGGTTTGAGTAACCTGACCGGGAACAAACCCAGTCCTTGGGGACCACGTTTGAAGATTTCCTGGCTTCAACCAGTCAAGTGGAGGAAGCTTTCGAACGCCAAGCGTATCTTTAAGCTTGTCCAGCCAGGTTGGTCGCTTAAAGACCGCAAATGCGTCGTCAGCTGCAAATGGCGTTGTCGTTCCGCTGTTGTATCCCGTAATTCTTGTAGGGTTATCTAGATCGCCAAAAATTGGAGAGATGCCGCCAACATTAGGTATAGGACGGTTATCCCACTTGGTGTACATGCGGAAGTTAAATGGAAGGTTGATATCCCATCCACCCTTGTCTGTTGGGGGAGTGTATGGCGGCGTGACAAACGGCGTCTGCGTTGGCGTTGGGGTTGGGGTCGGGGTCGGGGTCGGCGTTGGAGTTGGGGTTGGTGGTCCATATGGCGTTGGCGTTGGCTCTGGGACCCAGTCTGTTCGACTGCCGCCCTTGCCCCATCCAACGTATCCGCCAACGGCGCGTCCGTACGAGCCGGC
>Ga0315902_10012374_pt1 | contig 11111 bp, 7 predicted proteins | sample LakEriMetagenome_9_FD_203523 | JGI IMG/M metagenome (GOLD analysis project Ga0315902, IMG submission 203523) | Freshwater fungal communities from buoy surface, Lake Erie, Ohio, United States - Buoy 12 MA117 | ecosystem: Environmental > Aquatic > Freshwater > Lake > Lake biofilm | place: USA...
TTGAAGAAATCTCTGGCGAGATTTTTAATATTGGAAATCCTGAGGAAATCTCAATCCTTGACTTAGCAAAGCAGGTGATATCTATCATGAACTCTTCCTCTGAGCTTAAATTTGAAAGCCATGATTCGGTTTATCCCGAAGGATTCGAAGATATGGCTAGACGGGTGCCGAATGTTTCAAAAGCAAAAAGGCTTCTGAATTGGCAACCTAGCAAGTGTTTGCCTGCAATAATCAGAGACACAGCTGACTTCTACGCAAAGTAAAACGCAAATGAGAATTATGCAGGTGGCTATTCAAGCCCAGGGTGGAGGGGCGGAAAAGGTTTCCCTCACACTTCATCAAGAATTTATCAAAAATCATCAGGCTCGGATTGTCTATATGTACCCTGATCTCCCATTTGAGGGTTCAAATCAAGAAAATTTAAACATTCCACGGCTCAAAATTGTCGGCATTCCACTGGGAGTAGTACGCCTAGCACGGATATCGCGACGTTTTAAACCTGACGTCACTCTAATTCATTGTGAACCCGCCATGCTTCTTGCCTGCCTAACTCCATTTCTAGGTAAATTAGTAGTGGTTGAGCATCAAGTCTACAAATGGAGAGGTATTAAGGGCATCGTTGTACGCTTTACTTTTAGGATTTTAAAAATAAGACGTGCTTATACAGTACACCTTCGAAAATCAAGAGTGCTAACTGACAGATCTGTTTATATTCCAAACCCTATTACAATTCCTGAGACTAAAGTGCTATCCACTGCCAATAGGTTGCCACTTGAATTGATTTGGATTGGAAGATTGAGTTGGCAGAAAGGATTCGATCGTCTCCCAAGAATACTGTATGAATCAAAAACAAAGGTTATTCATATTTATGGCTCAGGATCACTTGAAGGCAAATTAAATTTTGAAGGCACAACTTGCAAATATTATGGATTTAGAACTGCAGTATGGGAAAACTTGCCGGATAATCCATTACTTCTGATAACGTCGAGATGGGAGGGAGATGGCCTAGTAATATTAGAGGCTTTGATTAGACAAATCCCACTTTTGATTATCAATTTCCCCGAAATAGATGAACTTCCAATACCAAAGTCATGTATTTGTAGCGATGAAACTGAAATGACAAACAAAATTCTTGATATCCAGAGTGGTCTTCTTGGAGTTGAAGGTCTTGTAAATCACAAGGCAAAACTCATTATAGAAAGAAGTAGAGGGCCAATCGAAATTTCTCAGAGATATTTGAATTTTTTCAAGAGAGTGTTGGAGTAATTTTATGAAAATATTTCTGATTTCAAGTAAGGATCGTGTTATTGATAGCGCGGTTCAATCTTTTGCTCGTGAACAAGGAAGTGACCTTCAGATTACTCCAGGAGTCTTTTTAGATCCTCTTGGCGATTATTCAACTCTTGCTAATCTAAAACAATGTCGATTGAGACTTGGAAGAGAAATAAGTATTTCTGAAATTGGAATAGCGCTTGCGCATCTCTCAATATATAAAACCATACTTAACGAAAATTTAAGTTGGGCTATGGTCTTAGAAGACGATGCAAATTTGATTAATCCAAAATTGCTAAGAACTCAATTGAGCCACATTCAAGAACTTCAGCCAAATAGTCCAACAATCTTCTTGCTATTCCATCACAATAGTTCAAGAATTAATATTTCTAGAGATGGTAATTTTAAAAAATCGAAATCAATCCCCTCCTATGCTCTCGCATACGTTTTAAATCATTCTGCCGCTAAGGCCCTTATAAGGGTTCAAGAACCCATTTCATCTATTGCAGATTGGCCACTTCTCCCAACTGAGGTAAATTATTGGCTTTCCTATCAGAGCGCATTCATCCATGGATCGGAAACTGGAATGCACAAATCGTATCTAGTGAACATCTTGAGGACGCCAAAGAATAGATTCCAAAAGTGGATGTGGATTATGGGAGTAGACCTCCTGAAGTTTAGGGCCGTTTCCCGAAATAACTTGCGTAGACACTTTTATTTTGTGATTCAACCTCGGCTCGCTCACTTGAAATCACTTTGCTATTTCAAGTATTAGCTGTCGCCACTTTGAGTAGACTTTTTCTGGAATGAAATCTTTTACTGATTCACGACATTTTTTACACATAGATTTTTCACTTTTCAAGTAAAGATAGGATCTTTCTAGGAGTGAAACTAGCGAACTTCCATCCGCAACATAATCTGCAAGCCAACCATTTGTTCCATCAACTATTAAGTGTTTCACGCCATCGCAGTTAGAGAATCCTAACGCTGGTACACCCAAATAAAGTGACTCAAGTAACACATTTGGAAATCCTTCCCATAAGGACGGTATACAGAGGACATCAGATTCGAGAATCTCTCTCGAGAGAACTGTTGTTGGAGGAGACAGCAAGATCTGACCTTCTATATTTAAGGCGGTTATCTGTTCTTGAATTAAACTAAAGTTGGGCCCACTTCCAAAAATCTTTAATACAACATCTTGATGCGTGCTAGCAAAGCTAGCAAATGCTCTCACCAAAAGCTCTACTCTTTTTTGAAAACTGAATCGTCCGGCAAATATATAGGTAAATGGCTTACTCTCTAGCTTTATAGCAGGGCTCAGTTTCAATATCTCTCTAGGTATAGCGTTTGGGATAACAACAAATTTTCGTCGAAGGAATACAGGATATTTTTCAACATATTCTCGAAATTGAGTTGTAATTTTTGTTGCAAAAAGCATAAATAGAAATATTAAGTACTTATTCTTGTTAACACTTGTTACCTCATACATTTGAGGAGAATTCCGCTCCGCTAGAACTATTGGAATTCTAAGAGCTTTTGAAGGTAGACAGGTGAAAAAAAAGGCTCCTGTCATAAAGGACACTATCACATTTGGCTTTATTTTTTTTAAAACTTTAAAAATTTCAATCTGCCTTGAAATTCTCTTTAAGATATTTCCTTTTATTTGAGGGTTTTGACTTAGAATCTTGTGGTGAATAATTCGTTCATCAAAATTAAAAAATGGATCCTCTCCGCTGTGGGATAGATACATTAAATGAACTTGAAACTCCATATCACAAAGTGCCTCTGATATTTCTTTTAGTTGACGTTCAAGTCCACCAAGGACTCCCTCTAGCACCCTTGTTGCAATTACAACTTTTATCGCCACGTTAAAGACCAGGAATTCATAAAATCATGATGTATGCGTCTTGGAATTTTGGTTAAGAGTGAACGAAACAACCTGGAGGGGCTAAAAATGAATGACAAAAACAAGTGCTTGACGGCTGAAAGAGAGCGTTTTTCAAAGTAATCGGCTCTTGCCATAAACCAAAATTTAGATGAAGACATTTCGCGCTTAGTTAAATACTTGGGTGCATATTTCTGGAGCAGCATTAACTCTCCAACCAAATTACTATCACCACTCTGGTGAACCTTCAACTCAACATAGCGCAAAACGCAAATTTTGGATGATGTAGAGATCAAGGCATTGTTTTCTAAACCCCTTATAACTAAATCAACATCTTCATTCCGCCTGAACGAGGAATCAAATCCCCCAAGCTCCAAAAAATACGATTTCTTTAATGCCATTGTTGAAGAAGGTAGGTGGCATGGTCCCAGCTGGCCAAGATTTTCACCATGAAGAATGTGCCTAGCATAATCACTTGCCAGAGAGGTTTGATTTTGCAAATCTCTAAGTTTAAATGGTACCTCTCGGTCTCCATACTTCTTAATGCTTGACACAAAGCTTATCACATTTGGATCGGAAAGGTGTGATTGATGAATATAGAACCGCTCTAAATTAGATACATCATCGCTATCATTAAAAACAATGATTTCATTTTTAGCTCTTTCGACACCTAAGTTTCTCGAGTAGGCAGCGCCAAAGTTACTTTCATTCCTAAGGTATGAAAGAGGAAGGAAATCTGAATATTCCCTTACTTTATTTGAGGTTTCATCATTAGAGCCATCATCAATGACGATAATTTCAACAGTAATTTTCTTTGCTATTTCGACAAAAGCTTCTAAGGTTCTTGAAATCTGCTTTGCCGCATTAAATGCTGGTATTACAACACTAAAGGACATGTGAAAATTACTTTGAACTCTGTAGCCACATTAGGAAATCCTCTTTATCAACAGTGAGCGCCCAATTGCAGACCTTTTCAATACCTTCAGCCGCTGATGTTTTTGGTACAGGCAATCTTAATGTTTTCATCAGGTTTGTATCAGCTAAAGTCGAAAAAGCCTCACTCTCATCTTTTTCCCTCTCCTTGACTCTCACTTTTGATCCAAAAAAGGAATCTATTTGGATTTTCATCTCATTAAGTGAGATCGGTTGGCCACCACCAATATTTATGACTGTAGGCAATTTGGGTAAGTTCAATAAACCAAATATAGTCTCGATTACATCGTCTACATAGGTGTAGTCGCGTTTTTGTTCTCCATTGCCAAATTGTTGAAAATCCCACAACCCCAATGCAGTGCCAATAACTCGAAAATAGGCCATATCCGGTCGGCCCCAAGGTCCATAAACTGAGAAAAAGCGCATTCCTACACTTTCGATTCCTGGCAATTCTAATATTGCGCGATCTTCATTAAATCTCTTAGAAAGTGCATACAAGTTTTTTACTTCACCACCTCTATCTGATTCTAAGAAAGCGTTATTATTCCTTATTCCATAAACGCTACTTGAACTTGCGTAGAAAAGACGAGGGATTTGAAAGGATTTGCAAGCACTAATTATATTCTCAAACGCAAAAATATTGTTCACTATATAAGAATTTGGATTAATACCAGAATATCTAACTCCAGGCTGAGCAGCCAAATGTACTATATCTGTCGGGTTAAACTCTTGAAGTACTTTGTTGAATTTTTCCAAATCATTCAAGTTTATGTCACTAATTAACTTGCCAATTTCAAAAGCTGCCATTCTCCTCAATTTTAAATCCTTAGAATAGTAGTCATCGAAATTGTCAATACCAATACATTCAATGCTTGCGTTTGATAGTCTTTTAACTAAATTAGATCCAATAAATCCAGCAGCTCCGGTGACAAGTATTCTTTTGTTCATTTTAGATGCTTTCAAAATACGGATCTATTCGCTTCAATCTAATGATTAATGTAGACCTCTCTTCGGAGTCGAGATCAAAAGTTGCAATCCTTTGAATCAACAATATATATGAGTTAGGAAATCGTGATAGAGCATATTCTGATAGGCTCTTTGCTTCATCCTTAAACCCTTGGCTAGCAAATAGTTCAATAACAAAAAGATATTTCTCGGGATCTGACATCTGATTACTTACGGCCTCCTTTACGGAGATTAGATCTCCAGATTTCAGCGCTGAGATAAATCTTGTATCACTTGTAAAGTATGGTGAGTAGAGCAGTAAAGCAAAAGTAGCCGTAAGTGCTCCAAAAATAGATTGATAATTTCCCGCTTTATCACGTCTTATAAATTCTGTTTCTTTATAGATTGCGCCTCCTAGGGCTAATCCTCCAAAAAGCCAACCCCATACAGCTAAACCCAAATTATCAATGCTTATTTGTGCCTGAAAAAGATATGCAAGATAGAACAGAGTTATACCAACGAAAATTGAATCATATTGTGTATTTACAATTAAACGCCGGATAGCAACACCCAGGGGTAATAATTGAATTGAGAAGATAATAAGAAAAACTATGATCCCAGAACTTGCAAGATGATCCAGAAGCACGTTGTGTGCCGAACTTGAACCTACTTTTGGCCCAAGTAACTCAAAACTTCTTTCATCTCGATAAGAGCGAAAGTAATCTCCATAGGATGAACTGCCGAGACCAAACCAAAAGTTATCGCGCCACATGGCAAGTGCAGTTCGCCAGTACTCAACTCGAATCAATAAAGTCTGCTGTTTAAGGCTTGAAGACAAGGGACCGATGCCAAATGCCCCACATGCAAGCATAGAAAAAATAAATACAAAAAACGCTACTGTTAAGTTTAGCCATCGTTTGATTTTAAGTAAGTACCAAGTTTTTATTACTATAGAACCTATTAAGCCAAGAGCAATTAAAATTAAGCCTTGTAATGAATCTGTCTTGATGGTAACATAAGTAATAGCTAGGCACAGTACTAAAATGAAGAAGCGCTGCCTTGATTTAATATCGTTTGATAGTGTTTGGGGAAACAAAAAGCAAAATAACATACCCAAAATTGATGAAGAGAAATTTGGATTTCCAAGAGTTAGCATAATTGGGTTATAAAGCACTTTCCAATCCACGGGATCCAAGTTAAAAATCTGGAGTAGGCCATAAGAAACCAAAATTAAACTAAGCCAAACAAAAAGCCTCGTAATTTCTTTCGACAAACCTGCTTTTAGTGATAAATTTGTGGCTGCTCCAAATATGACAGCTAATGCGATATAAGCAAGTAAACCATTATTCCTACCAAAGGAACCAAATAATTGTTGAAAAATATTCCCTTTGTTTAGCACATCTGACAGGAGTTTGATACTAATCATTAGCGGCAATGCTAAACGGAAAAAACTAATGATCCTTCTGTCCGATTTATTCTCGTATAAAGTGTAAGGATTTTTAAAAATAAATTTTGTAAAATCCAAAATGAAGTAGCCTGCCATCACCACTAGAATAAACAGCTTAATCTGATTTATTGGGTCATGATTAATTGTTGGAGTAATAGCGAGGGTAACAACGGCTGCAAAGATTAATAATTTTTGAATTTCTCTATTGGCGCGATTAAGTTTAACGAAAGCCTTTTTTTCTTTCACAGCTACTATCCTATCGAAAGAGTCATTAAATGCCCGAGGGCTCCTGGTTTTCCAGGAGCCCTCGGGGTACTACTTTTGAAAGAAGTGGCTTACGCCTTTACCTTCTTAGCAATCTTGGCAACTGTGTTAGCCAAGGTTGTGATTTGAGCCTTCAGAGCGGCCATCAATGTGGCAACCTGAGTAGCAAGCTCTTCAACAGCAGCAGTTGCTGCATCTGCAGCATCGCGTGCTTCTTCAGCAGCGACTGTTGCAGCATCTGCAGCTTCAGCAGCAAGGTTTGCAGCATCGGTTGCAGCATTTGCTGCATCGATTGCTTCAGCAGCTGCATCAGTTGCTGCTTCAGCAGCAGCCTGAGCCGCGTTAGTACCGGCAGCGAATGTAACTGAAGCAGTTGCAGTTCTAACACCTGCAGTTACTCCTTCAATTACTGCCGAACCAACATACCCAGCCAGATCAGTTAGCTGACCGCTTGCGGCAGTTGCTTTTGCTGAAACTGAAGCTGTTCCTGCCTCAGTTGATGACAATTCAAATACAAATTTGCCATCTGTTGACGTGGTGAAGGTCGCAAACTTATTTCCTCCGCCAAGTCTTCCAACGCCAGTGTGGGTTACGTCAATTGTCGCTCCACTTACTGCGTTACCGAAGCGATCGGTAACAGTCGCTGTCATAGATGGAAGTTTATCTGCATTTGCTGTACCAGTAGCATCGCCAGTTAAGGTGATGTAACGAGCATCAGTTAATGCATTCTTGTAGTTGATTGTTGCTGTCTTTGAAACAGATCCTGCTGTAACAGTGATTGTTCCTGTACCTGTGGCAGTACCCATAACAATAAAGTCAACAAATCCACCAGTTGCTGGATAGATTGTACGGCTTGTTACTGGGATTCCAGCAGAAGACAGAAGGTGTAGGCCCGCAGAGACAGATACCGTTACTGGAACTCCAGTAACTGCTGCGCCGGCAGAATCCTTAGCAATATAACGGAATGCAACCTGCTCGCCTTGATCTCCAGCAGTCAAATTGCTGACTGTGGTATCAATTGCTGTATTGATCAAGAAACCAGTTGCAGTGGTCGCTGTGTCATAGATCGCTGTTGTTGGGACAACATCGCTATATGCAGAAGCTCCGCTTGTTCCCTCATTCTCGTTGTAATAGCCAGTAAGTGTGGCAATTACAGGAGCTGTTGTCTTCCAAGTGATTGTACGACCTAGAGTAATCGTGGTATCAGTTTTGGAAGTAGCAGTTACAGTTGTTGTGCCGAGTGTTGTTGAATCTTCAACACCTGCAGCATCAGTAAAGGAGTAAGAAACCTCACCCTTTGCATCTGTTGTTGCAGAAGGAATTACTACAGTTGAAGTTGCACTGTTGGCACCGCTAATCGTCAAGGTAACACCCTCGCCAACCACAGGAGCTCCGAAAGTATCGGTAAATGTCCAAGTGATTTTTTGAGCTGTCTTGACTGTAGCTGAGTAGTTTGAAACTGGGTCAGCTGTGACTGCTGCTGGCTTACTCTTCATCCAGCGAACTGTCTGAGCTAGAGGTGTGCCAGTAAATCCAGTCATCGCAACAGAAACAACCGCACCATCAATTGGTGAGTTGTTTGAAATGCTTAGAGTTGCATAACCACTTGAGTCTGTACGAACAGTTGTGGCATAAGTTGCACCAGCGCGAGGTGAAACATCGCCTGCTGCCGCATTAGTCCAAGTTGTTGTAAAGACGATTGGGTAGTCTTGTACTGCAGCCGATCCAGAGGTTAATGCGCGGACTGTCAACGTCGCAGTCTTAGTTGAAAGTGGCAAGGTGAAGTCATTTGCTACCGCAACTTTTCCAGTGTTATTTGTTCCCGCAACTTTTCCAGTTGCAGTTAATGCCACTGTGGAATCCGCGGCAGTTGCAGAAGCTGCAGAGTAAAGCGTAAATGCTTTAGTTGCAGATGTTGCACCGTAGCGAACTCTGAAGTAAGGAGAATCATTAGCGGTAACCAATGCTGTTGCAGTATCAAACGCAGTTGTCTGCGTAGTGTAGATACCGTATGTGCCATTCTTATTGGCTAGCGCAGCTGTGTTAGCTACGTTTGTTGATGGGGCTACGTGATCTTGACCAGCAGTTCCATTATCAACAATAAGAATTGGGGCTACTAAAGATCCCGTAGTCTGTGAAGTTCCATCTTCATCAACGACGTCTGCAGCAAGGGTTGGTGCATCAGGCGTCATTACTGTTGAGCCTGAAGCATAGGTCTGAATCAATCCAGCATTGGCATCAGCTAAGACAACCTTGGTGTTATTTGCGGTTGTATAAGCATATGCCGAGCCCGCTGTAACTACACCTGTCTGTGTAATTGTTAATGTGGCACCTGAATCTGCCGCGCTTGAGACGAATTTAACCTTAAGGTTAGAATCCTTCAAAACGAAGCCATCAGAATTAGTTAGGCGGAAGCGGACTGTGTATTCGCCCTTATCAAGAGCGGTTACAGAATCAGCATGAATACCCATGTAATAGACAGAGTTATAGGCTGTTGAAGCGCTATCGGTATGGGCTGTATTAAGCGATCCGATTGCGCCATCAGTCACTGATCCACCCGATGGAGTATCGGAAATGAAGGCAGTTGCGCCATTATTAAGTTTTAGCTCTCTAAAACTTAGATCTGAACGGTTGGCCGACAAAGTCTTCGCAAGAACAGTTGTTGGAACACCTTCAACTGTTGCGGTTATTGTGTCGCCTGATTCAAGATCGTCATTACTAGTCGCGTCAGATACGGTGATTTTTACTACAGCCATCAACTTGCTTGTTGCTGATGTAGTAGTCGCATCTCCAGTTTGGCTTGATACAACAGTAATTGAAGTGGTGTTTAGAGCAAAGCTCGAATCACCAGCGGCTTGCGCCGGACTTACTGCTGACATAACGCCAAAGCCCAACGCAGCAACAGCTACAAGCGCAATGCGCTTGAATGTTGTCTTTGTAGACATTGATTTCCTTTCAATAGTCGATTTTGAGGATTTCTCAAGATCGGCTTGGTAAAGAGATGAACCCTTTACCTCGTGATGCAATGCACGTGCTACTGCACCACATCCCCCACCGTGTATCCGGACGCGGCGGAGAAACTTAAATGGGGAGTTCATTTCTTGACTCCCTTTTCAACTACATAAACTGCTTGAGATAAAATCTGGGTTTTTCCTGGGTTGAGCACCAAGCGAGTGATGACCTGCTTTGGAGCTACTAGAAGATCCCGGCCTGAAGCACTCGCTGGGATCACAACTGGGGTTTCAACCTCAGATTCTACTTTAATAATGGCTGTGACGAGGTAATCCCCGCTGAGCATACGCTCAGAATTTAGGTAGGTGAGCTTGGTTACTAGAGGAATCCAGGCTCCATCCTTGCCATAGGAGATAGAGGGTAGGTAGCTAAAGCCCTGGGAGTCACTAACTAGCTGCTGGGAGATAAAGATGTTAGCTGCCCCAGAATCAGTCTTAGCGACCTGGGAGAGGATGAGCTCTGTCTCTGAGAGAACTGGAGCACGGTTAGATATATATAGAGAACCTAGGGCTCCAGATGAGTCAGTAACGGTAAATCCGGTTGGGATTCCAGCCTTATCAAGACCAGTAAAGCTAAGGCTAGTTGCCTTGGCGTTTTGGGCAGCAGCTTGCGCTTTAGCAATTGCAGCTGCGGTAATCGAAGGAGTTGCCGATGCTTCAACAGCCGGGGCTTCTACTACTTCAACTGGAGTTGAAGCATTATTTTCCTGAAGTGTTACAACAGGAAGCTCGCTATCTGTTGGCATTGCATTAAATCCAAGGAAGGCAAAGAAAACAAGAATTAGTGAAAGGGCAGCTTTACTTGATTTCTTAGCGATCTGCGATGCTTTCTTGTAAGTTGTTGAGAGCATATCTAGAGCAGTTAAACCGCGCTCTTTATCAACAATTAGCTCGCTCATTACTCTGCGCAGAGATGCTCTAGCTCTTGAGACAGTATGTCTAACAGCAGATTCTTTAATGCCAAGCTCTGCAGCAATTTCTGCAGTTGATCTGCCTTCCATCTCCCACATGACAAGAGCTGCTCGCTCTGCAGGTGAGAGCATGGCAAGTGCTTGTCTAACAATTGCAGCATCATCTGCTGCAGCAATTACATCAACGTGGTCTTTGTTATCGACCCACTTTGATTCAAGCTCTGCTGAGGAGTCATCAAGTAGTACAAGGTTTGGACGACGACCCTCGATACGGAAGATATCGATGCAGAGGTTTTCGATTGTTCTGTGCATATAGCCAAGGGCGTGATCTTTAGACTCAAGCTCAGGGGCGGCGAGCATGACCTTGATCAGGGCATCTTGGATTACTTCTTCAGCTTTAGCGCTGTCTTTCAGGATACGAGAGGCATGGGCGATGAGCTCAC
>Ga0315902_10012375_pt1 | contig 11110 bp, 8 predicted proteins | sample LakEriMetagenome_9_FD_203523 | JGI IMG/M metagenome (GOLD analysis project Ga0315902, IMG submission 203523) | Freshwater fungal communities from buoy surface, Lake Erie, Ohio, United States - Buoy 12 MA117 | ecosystem: Environmental > Aquatic > Freshwater > Lake > Lake biofilm | place: USA...
GGATCATCGTCCTCTGGCGGTTGGTGCGAGCCAGCCGAGAAACGGTTCAAGGCTCGTTGAGCCGGCGTTCCAGGGCCGACAGTGTCGCGAGCACCGCATCGAAGGACGGGGGCTCCGCGAGGTACATGTCTCGCATCGCCGCGAAGTCGCGACGCAGGGCCGGCAGTCGCTCGTCGCTGGGCAGCAGGCGAAACGAGCCAGGACGAGCAGTGTCGTAGTTGGCCCACGCACTGCCGAAGAACAGCCGCTTCCAGCCCACGACCCGTTCGCAGCTTTCGAGATCTGCGATTGCGCGTTCTGTCGCCGGGTGACAGGCAAGGGCCGCGACATCCGCATAGTGACGTGAGAACCTGTCGGGCGTTGCCTTGCCGGCAGGGCGATGATGCTCCGCGTGGAGGATCGTTGCCTTCTCCCAGAACGTCCGGTCGATGCGCAGGGCGACGACGTCGCATTGCCAATCGGGCATCGCGTCGGAAAGGGCGTCGAGAAGCCACGGCGTGATGGCATGGTGCCCGACCGGCTGCTGGTCCGTCAGGGAGCCGAACTCGAGCTTCACGGAACGTCGCAGGTAGTCAAAGCCTGTCGGCTGGTGAGAAGGGTAGTGGAAAAGCAGATTCGGCGCACCGCTGGTCGGGTCAGCTGCGTACTCAAACCAGGCTCCGCGCTCGGGTTTGCCAAGAACGGTTTTCGCCTCGGCCTCGAGAGTTGGCTGGAACTGCTCCTGAACCGCCTTTGCGCAGGCTGCCTCGGCAAGCGTCATCCATTTGTCGGCTTGGTTGCGGCTCGTGCCTGGTTCGGGGAGCCCGAGCAGTGCCGGGGAGATCGACAGATCGATGTCCTCGGAAAAACGCTCGATGACCTGGAACACCTTCGACAGCGACGTGCCTCCCTTGAAGACCAGGCTCTCGCGGAACTCCGAGCGGAAGAGCACACCCAGCAGCCAGCAGACCCAGAAATCTTTTTCTAGGACGACGGCGGACAGGCCTCGCCTTGCGGCTGCCTGCTCGAAATAGAGCCGGCGCTCGTGGCCCGGAAGCTCGAGGAACGAAAGTCTCATGTCCGGGCCGCCGCGAGTTCACGGAAGATCGGGTGCATCCATGTGGGCGCCAGCCGGAGATCATCGAGAAGCTTTCGCCGTTCCGCAGCAGGGAGCGTTCGCTTCAGATGGGCACGCCGTTCGGGTGTCACGTGATCGCGGCCGAGTTCGCGAAACGCCTGAATGAGAAGGCCGCTTAGCCTTCCGGAGGGTTCCATGTTGCGCGGAGTCGTCCGCCGCAGTTGGATCGTCGTGCCGCCGACGATGACGGTGCGACTGGGACCATCGGTGAGAAACACCAGCTTCGCCGGCACCTGCTCCGTCAGGCCGAGGGTGTTGGCGGCATACGCGCCGGCGGGCTGCAGGCGAACGCGGTCGCGGCCGGCGATCGCCCTCGCCACCGCTTCGGGCGGCGGCGAGAGCGAACCGAGCTGCGGGTGTTCCTTCGGATAGTCGTAGACCCCTCGGGTCAGCCGGCGGATCGACCCGGCACGAACAAGCCTGTGCAGGGCAACATCAACGGCCCTACGGTTTCCGAGGTCGAGAAAATCCGACGGCACAACGACACATCCCCGGCCACGACGCCGGAGGGCGGCGAGGATTCTCGCGTCGAGTGATTCCGGCGACTTCTGACGACCTGCCATGTAAGAAAAAGTAGCACGCTTTTCTTACAGAATCAACTCTTGGGGTGGGGTTTGCGCAGCCTTCTTGCGGCCTCCCTGCGGTCGTAGATGAGTGGAACAACGGCCTCCGGGTGCCCGCCCACTGTTGCCGGCTCAGTCCCGGGGCTTGAGTGGAGCGAGCCCCAGACCGAGACGGGTGCGTCGTCGCGGTCCTTCGGCCTGTTTCGCTCCAGGACAGCCAGGGCCGGCACGGCGTTGATCGTGAACCGGGCGACCATCTGCGGGTTTGTATCCATCGACGTGTTGCTTTTGGAGAATGACGTCACCCACGAGGGCCTTGAGCACCTGGGCCGCGACGCCCACGTCGCTCTGCAGCAGGTCGCGAAGCTTTCCGAGCGCGACAACCACGTCCTTCTCCTTGACACTCGGCCGCTGGCCGGCCCGCTGGAGCTCCTTGAGCTGCTCCCGCTTGGCCGCAAGCTGCCGACCCATCTCCTCGGCCTTGGCGAGCACGGCGTCGAGATGCGTGTCGTCGAGCTTGGCAAGGCGGTCGGTGAGCCGCTTCAGTTGGCGGTCCTCATTCGCGATTTCCTGCTCGAGCTTCTTGGTGGACGGAATCGGCTGTCGGGCGATCCAGGCCAGCCGCTTGTTCACCTCGGCCGTCAGGTCGGTAATGAAAGCGTCGGTGAAGAGCGTCGCCATGACGGTCCGGAGCACCGCCTCGTCGATGATCCGAGCCGACTTGTAGCCCCGATTCGTGCAGCCGTGAATCCCGTTGTTCGCGTTGAAGCAAAAGAAGCTCTGGTACTTGTCGTCGGATCGCCCGAGGATCATCGGGTTGCCGCAGCCACCGCAGGTCGGCCGGACGAGCACCTTCGGGTATAGGTCCACGCGGTGGGCCTTCTTCTTGCAATTCTTCGCCTTGCGGCCGAAGGACTCGGCACCAAGGCCCAGCTTCCGCTTCACGGCGTCGGCCAGCTCGTCCGACAAAATGCGCAGGTGCGGAACGTCCCGCCAGATCCACTCCGATTTCGGAAGGGAGATCACCTTCTTTTTGCCGGTCTGACGGTCGGTGACCTGCCTGCTCTTGTGTCGCACGTCTTTGCCGACGAGTTTCTCGCGGCCGTAATGCTGGCGAACCCGGCCGTCGGACCATGTCTGCTTGCCCCCCACCTTATGCTCGTTGAAGAGCCGGGCCACGTCGGTCGCGCTCTTGCCTTCGTAGGCGATCATCTCGGCGCCCCGTTTCGTCCAGTCGGCTGCCTCGGGGTCGATCTCGACGGCTTTCTCGATCGTGTTCTTGTGGGTGAGCACGAGGTTACCGCTAGCATCCTTCACGTCCGCGAGTCGATACCCGACGCCGGGTGGCTGGATGTTGTCACCGCGGCGGAAGGCGTCGTCCATGCCCCGATTCATCTTCGACCTCAGCTGCGTGATGAACGCCTCGTTCATCGAACCAAGCACGGGCAGGAGCAGGGACGACTGCGGGTTGGCGCTGTCGAATCCGTCGCTGGCACCGATGACGCGTACCCCGGTCTCGTCGGCGAGTTCCCCGAGCCGCAGCGACTCGATCGTGTTGCGGCTCATCCGGGAAAGGTCGTCGATCAGGAACCATGCCACCCTGAACTCTGCGCGTCGTTCGACTAGCGTCTTGGCGAGCATGTAGCCGGTGCGGCAGGCGAGCGTGCCGCTGACGGCGGCGTCGGCGAGGACATAGCACCAGGGCACGAACACGCCTTCCCGCCGGGCACGGTTCAAGACATTCAGGAGCTGCTGGTCAAGCGACCGCGGGTTGGAGTTCTCGTCGCTGAACCGGAGGTAGGCCACGCCGAGATCGGCCCAGGTGCGGGGGCTGCCGTCTGGCCGGAACGGTTCAGCGTGCTGCTGTCGAAACCGCCGCTCGAAGTCGTCGGCCATCGCCGCGATCGTGGCGGGGTCAGCTGCCGGCACGGCGGCCGTTCCGGCGAGGTCGGGCCAGAGCCGGGCCTGAACCTCGAGGTAGGTGCGAGCCAGGTCGAGAAGCCCCTGCCGCTCGGGCATGCCGAAGTCGGCGCTTCGGACCCGCCCGCGGCGGCTGGGTGCGGGAGCGTCGTTGGCGGAACCGGAGAAGAGGGGGGCAGGGGAGTAGGAAGAAACACTGCCGGCCGGGCCGGCGTCATCATTGAAACGAAGCATGGGAGAAACCTCGGAGGCGATGAATTGCCTCCGGGGTGGAGCAGGAGGGGCGGGCTCGGGCCCGCCCCCGTCAGCTGCCTACGCGTTTACGCCGAGATGCCGATCGCGCCCGCACCGCGTCCCCGTCGAACCAAATCTGGAACGGGAAGGGGTACGGGCAGAGACCAGTCGATTTCTCGGGTGTTTCGCGAAGGTGCTGCCTCGTCAATGAACGCACGGCGGGGGTCGCCCCGACTTCCCTGTATAACCGTCCGGTCTCGGATGGTTGGCGAGGTGATTGACAATCGGCCGGTGAGGGTCGCACGCCGCCCCGCGACGTGCGTCTCGATCCGGTCGATCCGCCCTTCCGATCGGAAAGGGCTTTCTTGCTGCCCGCGGCGGAGCGATCTGCTTCGCCGGGGTGTTCTTGGTGGTGGTCGTGTCGGCCGCCGGGACTGTCGCGTTGCTGCTCGTCGTCCGCGGGCTCTGCCAGGCCGCCAGCCAGGGGACGGCCGCTGCTGTTGCGGAGCGTGCAGGGCAGGGGCTTGTTGCCGAAGGCGACGATGCCGCCCTGGAGTACGCGGACGGGGCGGTTGTTCCGCCGGCCGTCGCGGAAGGTGAGGCCGATGCGGATGCCGAGATCCTGGACAAGCCGGTTCAGTTCTTCCCGGGCTGCCGGATTTGTACAGACCGTCTCGATCCGATCCATGAGCGCCATGGCCTTCTGGACCTCCGCCTCGACGCTCGCCGGCGGCTCGTGACGCGGCATCCGCTTTTCAACTTCGGAGTGTGCCTTCTCGGCTTCGGCCAGTTCGGCATGCAGATCGCGGAACCCTGCCCGGAGCGCAGCCCGGAGATCGTTGTCGTCTTCTTCGAGAATTCGCTTCGGATCTTGGGCAATCTGCCCCGTTTTCGGCGTGCCATGGCGAAGGCTGCGGAATGGCCTCATGACTACCGTCCGCATCACGATTCCTGACGCCCTCGCGAAGGCCGCCGCCGCCGAGGGCCTCCTCGAGTCCGGCCCGATCGAGGCTCGGGTCAGCGATCCTGCGGTGCCGCGTGGAATGGCTCGACCGCGTCGGTCTCCGCCGTGAGGAGCGTGAGCAGCCGAGAGTTGACGAAGAGTTTCTCGCGTCCGGACTCCTGCTCGCGGAGCAGGCCGGACGAGACGAGAGCCTGGAGATAACGCGATGCCGCCTGCCGTCCGGCTATGCCAGCCTCGACCACGTTCGTGATCCGGCAGTAGGGCTGCTCGAACACGAGATCGACCAGTTCCCGGCTGTAGATCTTTGGTGTCGTGGTCCGGACGTGCTCGACGGCCGCAGCCATGAGCTGGCGAATCGAGCTGATCTTCGCCGTCGTCCATGCAGCCGTCTCTTCGATGCCTTGGAGCATGAACAGGATCCATGGCTCCCACGCCGCGTCGCGGGTTACGCGGAGGAGGAGTCCGTAGTAGTCGGCCTTGCGGGCGATGATGAATCGGCTCAGGTAGAGAATGGGCAGCGGGAGGAGCTGCTGTTCAACGAGGAACAGGCTGTTGAGCACGCGGCCCGTGCGGCCATTGCCATCGGAAAATGGATGGATGGCCTCGAACTGGTAGTGGGCGACGGCCATGCGGACGAGCGGGTCGATGTCGCCGGCGCCGTCTTCACCGTGCAGGAATCGCTCCCAGTTGGCGAGCAGGCCGCGGATCCGATCCTCGCCTTCGGGGGGCGTGTAGATCACCTCGGCCGTGGCGTCGTTGGCGAGGGCCGTACCGGGCACGCGCCGCACCTGCACCGCGGTGTCCTTGATGCGGCTGCAGACAAGTTCCGCCGTTGCCGTGCAGAGCGGCCGAGCCGGTAGAGTGGCGAACCCGTCCAGGAGAGCGTGGCGATACCGCAACGCTTCTTTCGTGGGTGGGTCAGCTGCGTTGCTCCCCCCGGCGAAGCGAAAAAGCCGGTCGGTGGTGGTGACGATGTGCTCGATTTCCGAACTGGCCTGGGCCTCGAGCAGCGGCAGCGTGTTGATCAGGATCGTCGGGTTCGGGAGCAGCGTTGCGGCCTGTTTCAGTTCCGCCAAGGCGGCACGGGCGCCGACGCACCGCTTCAAAACCGGCCTGGTTTCCAGGTCGATTGGCGGCGGGATGAGCGGCAGATCGTTGTACGGCACCTCCGGCCGCCACGCTGGCCGTTCAGACATGTTGCCGAAACTCGAGTTTTGCGACATTTCGTAAGGATATGTCGCCGGCGGCGACGGGTCCAGAAAACGTGTCGCAAATTGTCCGTTTTCGAGACAAGTCCATCCCTGCAGGATGGCCCCGACGGCTCATGAATCCTCGTAGATCGTGACGGCTTCCCGGCGAATGGTCGGATCGACCCGCTAGGTTTTCGAGTCGTGCGCCCCCTCGTCTTACCCGTCGCTGCCGCGCAGGACCGGTGGGGGAGGGCGGAGTTGGTGTAACGTCTCTTCTGTAAATGCCGAGATGATTGGGCCGGTCATCAGGCTTTCATGTTCAGGTAAGACCGTTCAGTTTCCCGGTCGTCGCTGATCTCGCTGAGGACCGCCGGACGGTGGAATCCGTCCGGCGGCGACGCTCGGGAAAGGCAGTTTGGGCGGGCTGCCTCCTTGAGGATCAGCATGCCCAGAGCCTGGTCCGCCACCAGCTTCTTCAGCCTCGAGCTCTCCTTTTGGAGCTCTTGAAGCTGCTTGGCCATCTTCGGATTTATCCCGCCGCGACCACCGCTGCGCGGCAGCGCGGGCAGCCGCCAGCTCACGACATCAGCCGGCCGCTTCAGGCGGCCAAAAGCCGCCGCCGCAACCGCCACGCGACCACGGCCGTGCCGATGCCGGCGAGGAACAGCGTCGCCGGCTCGGGCACCACCACGAACTGCATGATCTGGCCTTCCACTTCGCCCGAACCGAAATCCGCCGTCTGCGGCACCACCGAGGGATTCACCTTCAGATTCGAGTCAAATGCCCCGAGTCGCGTATACGTCACGAGCGAGCCATCGGTCCCGACGGCGAACTGCTGTTGGTTGCCCGACGCCCCGTGGCTCCCCGAAACCCAGTAGGCGAAGGAGGCGAACGAGCCACTGTCGACCATGGATGCAAAGCTCACGTTGCGATCGGTGAAGAAACCGGCCCTGTACGTGCCCGAAGTCCACGCCGTGCCGGAAAAGTTGAAGAGCACATTCACCACGTTGCTCAATCCGAGCGGTGCCGCAAACGGGGTGGTCGGGTCAGTCAGCCGGAGCACGTCGTTGGTGCTGTTGCCGCTCGAGCTGAAGTCAGGTTCGGTGCCTGAGATCTCGAAGATGAAGTCGGTGCCTTCAGACGGATCGAGGCTGCCGGCCGTGAGGATGCCAGGCGAGTTGCCCGGCGACACGATGCCCGCACCGCCGATCGCGTTGGTCACGAAGCCCGTGCCCGCGAGCGTCGCACCCAAGGCCGTTTTCAAAGTCCCGGCGGAAGTGACCGTCGAGTCCGGCCCGATCACGGCGGTGCCAAAATTGACCGACACGGTCCCGGTCGTGCTAAAAGTGCCGACGCGATTGAGCAGCACTCGGCCCCGGAAGTCAGACGTCCCGATAGACACATTTCTATCGGCCTGGCTGCCGGGGGTTGCTCCATTCCACGCGCTGCGGAACTCAACGGCCCCAGTGTTGGCGGCCACGAGCGCGATATCCCGACTCATGCGGATCGCGCCGCTCGTGAACACCACAGTGCCCGAGGTGTTCGCCCCACCGATCAGCACCGCCTGCGACCCGGCCGAGGAAAGAACGTCGAAAGATGGGCTCACGCTCGCAGCGGTCTCGTAGAGAAACGCCGCCGTGCCGCTCGCACCAGATGCCGTATTGCCGATGCCGATCGTCGCGGGCACAGCCCCCGAAACCGCTCGGAGGGAACCGTCCCTGACGGTCAACGACGCCATGGTGCTCGCGCCCGTCAGCCGCCACAGGCCAGGACCATCTTTGATGACCGACACCAAACTCGAATTGATTCCCTGAAGGGTGTTCGTCCCCGTGCTTGTGCCCGAGAGCGTGAACGTGCGACCCGCGGCTAGCCCGGTGGCGGTCACCGTGCTGTTGATCACAAGCGCACCAGATCCGTTGGCAACGATCGCACCGCCGCCACTGGCGACATCCACCATATTAAAGGTGCGAGTGGTCGTCTCGCCGGCGCCGGTGTAGAGGAGCGTGCCGGAGGTCGAGGCGGCACCAAAGTTGACCGTGGTGTTTTGGCCGAGCGGACTCGCGCCGCCGCCGTTACCGATCGTGGCGACCTCGAGCACGCCGTTGGCGATGGTCGTCCGGCCCGCGAATGTGTTGTTGCCGGAGAGCACCTGCGTGCCGACGCCCGTCTTTGTGAGCGTCATGTTGGCAGCACCGTTGGCGATGACACCGGAGTAGGTGTAGCTATTGCCGGCCTGGGGGTTGAGCGTAAGCCCGGTTGTCGAGGCCCAGCTTGTAAACAGCGTAGCCGCCAGGTTCGTGTTGCCGGTGAGGCCGCCGATTGTCGGAGCCAAGGCAGAGGCGTTGTTGATCCGCCCGCCGCTGCTCGTGCTATTCGTATCGATCGGGCTGTTCTGCAGGGCGAGATTGTTGCCGAGGGAGAGCGTGCCTGAATTGACGGCCGTGAGGCCCGTGAACGAGTTCGTGTTGGTGAGCGAGAGCACACCAACGCCCGACTTCGTGAAGCCCGACGCGCCGGTGATCGTACCCTGAACGGTGGCAGTGGCGGAAGTCGCGACGGTCACCGTGGGGTTGTTGACAAGGGTGACGGTCCCGGAGACGCCACCCCAAAGGATGTTTTTTTCGAATGTAAACGGACCTTCCCATCGCTGGGGCGCCGTAAAATCAATGGGCCCAGCAGGCCCCATGTTGCTGATCGTTCCGCCAGTGATGATGAATGTGCCGGTGCCGAACAACCAGGAGACACCACCACCACTACCCTGACCAGCAATCTGAAGTTCGCCGGCCGCCAACCTAAAACCGCCCGGAAGGGTGGACCTACCCCAGCCAGGCACTGCGGTAGTAATCCTCAGAATACCGAGGCCATCTTTCACAAGCTGGCCCGAGCCACCCATTGACCCGGTTTTAACATTTAAGTACGCACCAGGACTGACATTCACTGTCCCACTGGTGACGTTGACAGTGAACGCATTCCCTACGTCCTTCAGAAGCCAAGTACCGCTTCCGGAGACTACATTCCAATTCGAGTTCATGGTGATGGAATTAAGGTCGGAGACCTGTGAAGATGACGAGAAACCGATCGCTACGGCGGCGCCGCTGTTGTCCGGCGTCGCGGGGCCAATGCGAATGCTCGGTCCGTTCCCGTCCGCGCCGGCTGTGAAAATTGAGGTTCCTGAATTTAAGTGCAAGTTTGAAATACCGGTTCTAGGAATGGAACCAAACGTGTAAACACTCGAGCCTGATACAGCGAGCGTGCTCCCTGGATTCGCGTTACCTGCAGTGTTAAAAAAGCTACCAAGCGACATTGGGCCGGTGCCCACGAGCGTCAGAGTGTGGCGTTAGGAAGCCCGATGGCCCCCTGACTCATAACAGAAAGAGTCGACGACGAAAGGTTCGTCCAGGTTTGGGACGCACTTAAAAGGACAGTGCCAGAAGAGCTGATGCTGACCGGCCCCGAATTGGACGTGACAAAGATGCCAGTTCCGGAAACGGCACTCAGAGTCAAATTTGCACTGGACAGAATGATCGAGGTCGTGCCGGAGTTGTCGAAGTACAACTGCCCAACCGTGGCGGCCGTGGCGACCGTAGACGAAAGCGTCAGCCCCGACCCCCCGAAGACGGCGACTTCTCCGCCCACCGGCACCGTGCCACTCACCCAATTGGCCGTGCCACTCCACAGGCCGCCCAAGACGTCCGTCCTCCAGGTACGCCTCGTCTGCGCCTGAGCCTCCGGCAGCGGGGACGCGAGCAAGAGAGCGAAACAGGCCAAAGCCTGAACCGCGACCACCAGGCCTCGGCGGAACGCACGCCGGCGACGGGCCGCGTCACCGTTCATAGATTTGGTGGAACAAGCCACGCTCAACCCCCCCACTTCGCGGGCATGTCGGACTTGTCAATCACACGGCTGCGGAGCAAGCGAGGCAGTTTTGGGAGTCCAATTCCCCTACCCAATACGGTGGCTAAGCGACTGTGGCCCGGATCGTCAAGCATCCCGAAAAAAATTTTTAAACCGGGGGGCTGGGGCTGGGGCTGGGGCTGGGGGGCCAAGCTCATCGCGAAAATTCCGGAAGAATGCCCGTTCGCGTCCCCCCAACCAGCGGCGGGCCGTCACTCGTCGGCTTCCTGGATCGTTTTGAAGGCGGGTTCCGCGGACCTCATGAACGAGCGGGTGCCTTTCCACTTGACCATGGCTCGTTCCAGGGCCGGCAGGGCCGGCTTCGCCCGGGCCCCCATCGCCGCCAGGCCGCGCACGACCCGAACGCCGCGCCGGGGGTCGTCGGCCTCGAGCAGGCTGATGAAGATCCGCAACGCATCGTCATCGCCGAGGGCCCGGATCGCATCCACCGCCCGATAGGCCAGGGCCGCATCTTCAGAGAGCAGATCCACCAGGAGCGATTCGAGTTTTTTGGGCCGCGGCTGGGGCGGAACGTTGTTGGGCAGGATCCTCAACAGCGCTCCCATCGCCTCCCGGTCCAAGGGCGATTGGGCGGCATCGATCAACTTGACCAGAACCGGCTGGTAAAGATCCAGGTTGGTGGTCCGCTTGCCCAGACTGGTCAATGTCGCCTCCAGCACGTTCGGGTCACCGTCGTCGAGCGCTGCCAGCAGGACCTTGTCGATCCGCGGGTCGTCCACGCCCCCCATCTGCCCGAGCAATTCCACCACTGCGATCCGTACCAGAACATTCGGGTTTCGGGACGATTCCACCAGGAACGGGAGCGCGGCCTCGCCCAGTGAGCCCAGCGTGAGCGCCAGTTGTCGGCGCTGTTTCGGGTCGGTCTCGGCCATCAACCGGACCAGCACAGGCAAGACCTCGGCCTGCCGGCTGTTGGCCTGGCCGGCGGCCACTCGCGCCGCCAGTTCGCGCCCCGCAAACTCGCGGATGTGGACGTCGGTATCCGTCGCCAGCGTCAGCAGCCGGCTGATGACGGCGTCGGCATCGGCGCCCGCTGCTTGGATCGCCTGTTCCGCCTCGAGCTGACCAGGTGACTTCCGCAGGTCGTAACAGGCGATGCGGTTGCAGCCGCGGATGATCAGCCGGCCGTCCACGTACTGCCACGCCATCGGCGTGTCATACCCGCTGGTCGTGTTGTGCGTCTGCAGGATCGCGCCCACAGGCGCCA
>Ga0315902_10012376_pt1 | contig 11110 bp, 3 predicted proteins | sample LakEriMetagenome_9_FD_203523 | JGI IMG/M metagenome (GOLD analysis project Ga0315902, IMG submission 203523) | Freshwater fungal communities from buoy surface, Lake Erie, Ohio, United States - Buoy 12 MA117 | ecosystem: Environmental > Aquatic > Freshwater > Lake > Lake biofilm | place: USA...
ACCCAAATGAACCCGAAAAATGGGCAGGGTTTGTATTGGTCAGGTAATGAATGATTTTAGCTATGGTTAACAGGTGTTCGAGTTCTTTTTTTATCTTGCTATTGTTTTCGTTACTTGTAAGTGAATTAGTTGGACAATCGAGTCATTATGAGCAGTTAAATTCGAATTTGGTAAGGCTCACTAAAGAGAATAAAAAAGACAGTGCCCTCAGGGCTGCCGTTCAGATGAAGGACTGGTTATTCTCTAATGAAGGAGATACAAGCCTTCTTTTTGCGATATCTTTAAGGGAAGTTGGCCGTTGTTATGAGGCTTTGAACAAGGCTGACTCTGCCAAAGCATGGTATTTCAATTCTATTGAACGATGTAAAAATCAACATAGAATTCGGCACCCTGAATATGCAACGAGTCTTATGAATTTGGGAATATTGTTCTTTAAATCAGGTGACCTTGTTTCCGCAGAGCCATACTTCAAAGAAGCCATGGAAATACGAAAGGTTGTATTGGGTGAGAACCATGTAGATTTCGCCGCCAGTTTAAATGCTTGCGGATTATTGGAAAAGAAAAAAGGAAATCTTGGTTTGGCTGAATCTTATATTCGTCAAGCCTCTGATGTTTATAAAAGGTCCAACGGGGAAGAACATCCCGGATATGCTGGCACACTTAATAATTTGGGACAGTTGTATAAGCAGATGAGCGATTATAAAAAAGCAAAAGATATATACCGAAAGGCATTGGACCTTCGCAGAAAAATGTTCGGGGAGGAACATCCTGATTATGCAGCAAGTATGCATAACCTTGGAGTTTTGTATGCTGATATGGGGGAATACGATACTGCTGAATACTATGAAACCTCTGCTTTGAAAATAAAAATAAAAGTACTTGGTGAAGATCATCCAGATTGTGCACAAAACCTAAATGATATCGGAGTTTTATACGCTTACATGGGGGATGCTCGGATGGCAGAATCATTTTTCAAAGAATCATTGAGAATCAGAGAACGAGCATTTGGTGAGGCTAGTTTAAAATGTGCGAGCAATCAAAACAATTTGGGTAGTCTTTATCTCGAAATAGGTGACTTTAAATCTTCGGAGTTTCACTATAAAAAGGCCTTAAATATCCATAGATCATCCTTCACTGAGGAACATCCTGATATTGCTGTTAATTTGAATAATTTGGGTTCATTGTATTTTAAGATGGGCGATTATAAGTCAGCTGATAAATACTTTCATAATGCGCTGAGTATATTCCAAAAATTGAATGGAATTGAACTTGCTGAATTGGCAAGATGTTATTATTGTCTGGGGATTTTATATATGGAATTGGGGAATTTTAACGTGGCTGACTCATTTTTCATAAAATCCCAAGAAATACGTTCGAAAACCATTGGAGAAAAGCATCCTGAATTTGCGAATGGTTTACGTCAAAGAGCACAATTATTTTGCAGGTTGAATGATTTAAACCAAGCCGAACTGCTTTTTAATCAAGCTATTGATATTATGGGTAATGCTGTTAATATAGCCCATCAAGATTACCTTTCATTGAGGACTGAATTGGCTTCTCTATTACTAAAGAAAAATAGAGAAATCCAAGCATTTTCGATCTTTACGGAAAGTTTTAATTTTAAAACAAAGCAGATTGTTGACAATTTTGAGTGGCTAAACGATAACCAAAAGGAAGCATATTGGAAACAGGAAAAAGACTTTTATGACGAATTTTCATGGTTCGCGAATCAAAGTTATCAGAAAGTTCCAGAGATGGTTGGATTAAACTACAATTCCGCTCTGATTTCGAAGAGTAAGTTGCTCGAAGGAAAGATTTCAAGTGAAAATTACTACCGTGAGGTTGATGAAATCCGCGAAGAACTCGCTTACCGCCGAAGGCTTATCGCCAAAATGGAATCGGATGGCTCAGTGGAAAATGAAAAGCTTCAAACCTTGCGTACCGAGGCCGATTCCTTAGATAAGCGCCTATCGTTAAGTTGGCCGGAATATGCAGAACAAAAGAAAAACTTGAGCATCACCTGGCAGCAAGTGCAACAGCATTTGGACAAAAACGAGGCTTCGATTGAGTTTGTTCGGTTTCAAAACGAGGAAGATTCGCTGTATTACTATAATGCATTGGTTTTGCGCAATGATTCTCAACAGCCTACTTTAGTGAAGTTATGTAAGGAAAAGGACCTTGAAAACTTTTCCCCGAAAATGGGTTTCAGTGCTTATTATCCGCTTGTTTGGCAACCGATGGAGAAATTATTAAAAGGCATCACAACGGTATATTACGCACCAACTGGCTTGCTTTATAACGTTCCATTTTCTGCATTATATGCACCCAAAGGGAAAGGGGATCAACTTGTTCCTGCAAAAACAGATAAGCGCGGTGTGGTAACAGAATCGGCGAAAGCCACCACCGAGGAAGGTGCTGGTTACCTGATGGACCGTTATAGCTTGCACCAGCTGACTTCTACGCGTTACTTGGCAATGGGCATAAAACAGAAAGCAAAAAATCCCATTTCCAAAGACATGACCATGGTGGGTGATGTGAATTACGATTACTTGCCCGGGAGCAACGCTGTAGAAGTAAAAGATGGCAAGAAGGATAAAAACATTAGCAGAAGCAGCGAGTCTGCCAGTGGGAAATTAGCACGTTTGGAAGGGACAAAACTCGAAGTAGAACAGATCCAACGTACTGTAGCGCAAAACACATGGACCACTACTGTATTGTCGGGTAACGAGGCGAAAGAAGAAAACGTCGTTAAACTGGAGGGCAAAGAGGCGAGAAGTATTTTACACTTGGCTACGCATGGTTATGCCTTTCCGGAATATGATTTCAACGATACGACCGTTCACAAAAGTTCCCTTCGGTACAGCTACCGCTTTAGTCAAAACCCGATGGTGCGAAGCGGATTGATCCTGGCAGGTGGCAATTGGGCTTGGATGGGCAGCGATACGTTGGCCAAACTCGGCGCGGAACAAAATGGAATTTTAACCGCTGCGGAGGTTTCGCAACTAAATTTGAAGAAAACCAAGCTTGTGGTACTTTCTGCCTGCGAAACGGGACTTGGTACAATTGAAGGATCGGAGGGAACCTTTGGACTCAAGCGCGGTTTCAAACTCGCGGGTGTGGAGCAAATGATAGTCAGTTTGTGGTCGGTGCCAGACAGGGAGACCATGGAGCTGATGATGCTTTTTTACTCCGACTTGACCAAATCACTGAACCCAATTACGTCCTTTGAAAAGGCTCAACGAGATATGCGCAAGAAATATCCACAAGAACCCAATAAATGGGCTGGATTTATACTGGTAAGGTAAGTAAGACAAAAAGTACATGATGAAGATTTTTATACTAATTCACTTTTCTCTTTTTATCTTTTTCGAAAACAGCGTTTTTTGTCAATTAAGCTCATACGATGCCCTAAACACAAGGTATGAGCGTTTGAAAAAAGAGAATCAATACGACAGTGCGCTGGTGGTTGCGAAAAAAATTCGTGATTGGGTATTACAGAAAGAGGGTGATACAAGCTTAAGGAAGGCAATCGGTTTAAGGTTAGTGGGGGAATGTTTTTCTTATCTGCAAAAATATGATTCAAGTTTACATTATTTGAATTATGCAAATCGCGTTTTTTCAAAACAACACCGGTCAGAACATCCAGAGGGAATTAAGTCTATTTTATCCTTAGCCATTGTTCAATATTCTGCCAAAGCATTGGCCACCGCCGATTCAACATTTAAAAGGGTTATACCTTCCATTGAAGCAGTATTTGGAGAAAAATCGACCGAATATTTGAAAGCAGTATTCAATTATAGTTCACTACTGGAAGAATTAGCAGAACTCAAAGAAGCTGAAAAATGGATGTTGAAAGGAGCGGCTGTTAGCAAGGAATTAGAGGGGGAAAACGGTGCGACGTATGCCAAGTTTTTAAACGGACTAGGCAGATTGTCCGCGACTAATGACAACTTTTTAAAAGCGGAAGAATACTATAAAAAGACCCTCGAAATTCGAAGGAAAATTTACGGAGAGAATCACCCAAGTTACGCACTGATATTAAATAATTTGGGGAGTTTGTACCGTACCATCGGGGACAATGAATCTGCAGAGAAAATACTATCCCAATCCTTGAAAATTTACGAAGCTACTATGGGAAAGGACAATCCCGAATATGCCCGAGCTTTAAATAACCTCGCTTTGGTATTTAAGCTTAACAACAATTACCAAAAGGCTGAATCATGTTTCATAGAAAGTTATGAAATTCGTAAAAAAAGCTTAGGAGATATTCATCCGGATGTAGCGGGCAGTTTGACAAACTTAGGTCTTCTATACAGAACAATCGGAGATTACAAATCCGCAGATAAATTTTATAGCGATGCATTAAACTTGCATAAGAATTTATACGGTGAAAACCATATTTTAACGGCCGGTGTGCTTAATAATATTGGAACGCTCTATTATTACCAAAGGGATTATACGAATGCTGGTCTTTATTGGAATAAAGCATTAGCGATACGAATAAATACCCATGGGGAAGAGCATACAGATTGTGCAGGAAGTTACCATAATCTGGGCAATTTATACAGTGCACAGGGACACTACGATAAAGCGGAGGAGAATTATTTGAAGAGTATAAATATAAAGTTAAAAAAATGGGGGGCAGATAGTAAAGAGTACGCTACTTCCCTGAATAACTTAGGATCGATGTACACAAAATCTGGAAATTACCCTAAAGCCGAAGAATACATTATGAAGGCAATTGGTATTTTTGAGAAAAAATTACAAGCAAATCACCCAAGTGTTCTTGAAGCCAAGGGAAATTTGGTGGAGTTATATACTAAAACAAATCGGTTCGAAGAGGCATTAAAACTAAAGCGAATTATTTTTAACAGGTCTTCGAAAGTTTTATTGGACAATTTTGAATGGTTGAATGAGGCTCAAAAAGAGGCTTATTCAAAACAGGGTGATTTGTGCTTTTCATGTTTGTCATCCTTTGTTGATGAGGTCGTTACTAAACTCCCTGAAGCTGCAGAATTAAATTTCGATTCAGAACTTATTTCCAAAGGTAAGTTACTTCAAAGTAAAATTAACACGGAGGAATATTACTTGGAACGCGACCAAATACGCGAGGAATTAGCTTATCGAAGAAGGCTCATTAATAAAATGGAATCTGAAGGTTCAGAAAAAACTGAATTGATCAACCGACTTTCTCTGGAGGCTGACTCCTTGGACAATCGCCTGCAATTAACGTGGCCCGAGTATGCAGAGCAGAAAAAAAGCTTAAGTATTACGTGGAGAGAGGTGCAGCAGAACCTCGACAAAAACGAAGCAGCAATTGAATTTGTCCGTTTTCAAAAAGACGATTCGCTCTTTTATTACAACGCGTTGGTATTGCGCAATAATGGACAGCCACCCATGCTCATCAAGTTGTGCAAGGAAAAAGAAATCGCTCGAATTTCCCCCAGATTAGGTTTCAGTGCATTTTACCCGTTGATTTGGCAACCTATAGAAGAATCATTGAAGGGTATCCAAACCATCTATTACGCACCAACTGGTCTGCTAAATAACATTCCATTTTCAGCACTTTACGCCGCTACAGCGGCAGGTGATAAGCTAGTTGAAGAAAAAACCGATAAGCGCGGTATTGTAACAGAACCTGCCAAAGCCACCTCAGAAAAAGAGGCCAACTATTTACTCGATCGATACACCTTGCATCAAGTAATTTCAACACGATACTTGGCGATGGGATTGAAGCAAAAAGAAAAGAATCCAATTCCCAAAGACATGTTGATGGCAGGTGGCGTAAACTATGATTACCTTCCTGGAAGTACTTCGGTTGCGGTCAAAAAAGGGAAACAAAATAAACAGATGAGTCGAAGCAGTGAATCGGTGAGTGGGAAATTAGCTTATTTGAACGGGACCAAAGTTGAAGTGGAGCAGATTAATAATACCCTAATTCAAAATACGTGGACAAGCACTGTTTTATCTGGCAACGACGCAACAGAAGAAAACATTATCAACTTTGAAGGAAAAGATGCAAAAGGTATTTTACACTTGGCTACGCATGGCTACGCTTTTTCAGAATATGAATTTAAAGATACAACCATCAACAAAAAATCGCTGCGCTATAGTTACCGATTCAGCCAAAATCCAATGGTTAGAAGTGGTTTAATTTTAACAGGTGGCAATTGGGCCTGGACAGGTAGTGACACCCTCACAAAACTGGGAGCTGAACAAAATGGGATATTAACAGCCGCTGAAGTTTCACAATTGAATCTGAGAAAAACCAAACTTGTAGTCCTTTCTGCCTGCGAAACTGGTTTGGGTACCATCGACGGATCAGAAGGTACCTTTGGACTCAAGCGCGGCTTCAAACTGGCAGGGGTTGAACAGATGATTGTAAGTTTATGGTCGGTTCCGGATAAAGAAACGATGGAGCTGATGACGCTTTTTTATACCGATCTGGCCAAAACCCTAAATCCGATCACCTCCTTTGAAAAAGCGCAAAAAGAAATGCGAACTCGATACCCACAAGATCCGGAGAAATGGGCTGGATTTATGTTGATTCGATAAACCTAGATTATGAAAACACGCAAACTGTTTATTACGATTCTTTGCTATATGTTGGGGTCAATTGCCTTGTTTGCGCAGTCCGACCCTTATGAAGTGCAACGCTCAACAACCGAACGACTGCGCAAAGAAAATAAGTACGACAGCATGCTTATCGAGGCCGGAAAATTAAGAAGTTGGACCATCTTGAATGAAAGGGACACAAGTTTGAGGCATCCATTGTCCTTGCGCATTCTTGGTCAAGCCTACGAATACAAACAGAAAGCAGATTCGGCCATTAAAAATTATACGTTGGCCTTGGAGATATTAAAGAAGCAAAACCGCTACGAACATATTGAGTTTGCCAGAACCTTGCATACTTTAGGATCCTACCAAAATGTGTTGGGCAGGTATGCAGAATCTGAGAAAAGTTTTTTGGAGGTAATCGATCTTTACAAGAAAATGAAGATGGAAAATTCCCTTGATTATGCAAAAAGCTTGAACAATATGGGAATGTTGTATGACAAAATTGGAAACCGAAGCTCAGCAGAAAAGGCATACAAACAATCTCTGGAAATAAAAAAGGCCATTTTGGGAGATAAAAACCCTGATTATGCGCGAAGCCTTGAGAATTTGGGCTTAGTGTATTCTGGGTATGATGATTTTAAAGCAGCAAAACCTTATTTAGTAGAAGCACTCGAGATCAGAAAGTCGGTACTTGGTGAAAATCATCCGGATTATGCAAGAAGTTTATACAACCTAGGACTTTTTTACCTGAACCAAGGCGATTTTCAAACGGCAACACCCCTGATGAAGCAATCGTTGGAAATTCGGAAAAAGGTTTTTGGTGAAAATCACCTGGACTATATCAGAAACTTGGTGGGAATGGGAGTTCTTTATTCCGAATACGAAGATTACAAAGAGGCGGGAGATTGTTTTAGAAAAACAACGGAGTTATACAAGAAAAATTTGGGAGATCAACACATTGATTATGCGCTCAGTTTGGCAAACTTGGCTGCGATTCACAAAAAAATGGGTGACTATATAACGGCAGAAAAACTGAATCTTCAAGCCATTGCGGTTAAGAAGAAAGCGGTAGGTGAGCACGATAAAACCTACTTGACCAACCTGGCAAATTTGTCAAATATTTACATGAATATGGGGCAATTTAAGAAAGCGGATTCCTTGTATCGGTTGGTTCTCAATACGCAGCGAAACGTATTTGGTGAAAAGAACATGGGCTACATCAGTACAGCGATGAACCTTGGTTGGCTCCATATTTATAGAGGAAATTATGCGATAGCCGATTCATTTCTGCTCAGTACATTAAACCAAATTAAAACAATCACTGGGACAAAGAACAGTGATTATGCTTTAAATCTTGGACTCTTGGGGAAATTGAATGCCCGAAAATTGGATTTTTCATTGGCTGAGTCATATTACCTAGAATCCATTGATGTTTACAATGAATTGTATGGCAAAGAAACAACGTCGGCAGCCTCAATGAAAGGTGAATTGGCGATGCTTTATGTTCGAATGGGAAGAGAGAAAGAAGCGTTCGACATAATGACTGAGGTTATGAAAAGTAAAACCAAGCAAATTTCCGACAATTTTGAGTGGTTAAACGACAATCAAAAGGAAACCTATTGGAAAGAGGAAAAAGACTTTTACGACCATTTGTCTTGGTTAGCGAACCAGAGCTTTCAAAAAGTTCCCGAGGTGGCAAGCTTGAATTACAATTCAGCTTTAATTACAAAAAGTAAATTGCTCGAAGCGAAGATATCCAGTGAAAATTACCATCGAGAGGTCGATGAAATACGTGAAGAACTCGTCCAAAGAAGAAGGCTGATTACTAAAATGGAATCCGAAGGCTCAGAAGAAAAAAAGAAACTTGAAACCTTGCGTTCTGAAGCCGATTCCTTAGATAAACGACTTGCAATGGGTTGGCCAGAATATGCGGAGCAAAAGAAAAACCTGAGTATTACTTGGCAACAAGTCAAGCAGCAATTGGAATTGAATGAGGCTGCCATCGAATTTGTACGCTTCAAAAACGAAGACGATTCACTTTACTACTACAACGCCCTCGTGTTGCGGAAAGATGCACCACAACCACAATTAGTAAAGTTGTGTAAGGAAAAAGACCTGAAGAACATTTCACCTAAAATGGGTTTTAGTGCTTTTTACCCGCTGATATGGGACCCAATGGAAAATGCATTAAAAGGAATCTCCACTATTTATTATGCCCCCACAGGTTTGCTTTACAACGTGCCATTTCCTGCATTGTATGCACTCAAGGGAAAAGGAGATCAGATTGTACCTGAGAAGACAGATAAACACGGTATGATAATGGAGTCTGCGAAAGTCACCACAGAAGAAAATGCTTCCTTTTTGCTTGATCGCTACACCTTGCACCAACTCACTTCCACCCGTTACCTGGCCATGGGACTCAAGCAAAAAGCCAAGAATCCAATATCTAAAGACATGGCGATGCTGGGAGGCGTTCACTACGATTACCTTCCAGGCAGCAACCCCGTCGAGTTGAAAAAGGGAAAAAAGGATAAGAATGCTACCCGAAGCAGCGAATCGGCGAGTGGGAAGTTGGCCTACTTGGAAGGGACGAAAGTAGAGATTGATCAAATTCAAAATACTGCGGTTCAAAACGCATGGACCACTACCGTTTTGTCAGGTAACGAGGCGAAAGAAGAAAATATCGTTCAACTGGAAGGGAAAGAAGCGAAATGTATTTTGCACTTGGCGACCCACGGTTATTCTTTTCCAGAGTATGATTTCAACGATACAACCATCCGTAAAAATTCCCTGCGGTACAGCTACCGTTATAGCCAAAACCCGATGGTGCGCAGCGGACTCATCCTCGCAGGCGGCAATTGGGCCTGGTTAGGTAGCGATACACTGACCAAACTCGGTGCGGAACAAAATGGGATACTAACCGCATCCGAAGTAGCGCAACTCAACCTGAAGAAAACCAAACTTGTGGTATTATCCGCTTGTGAAACGGGATTGGGAACCATCGACGGGTCCGAAGGAACATTCGGACTCAAGCGCGGATTTAAACTCGCAGGCGTGGAGCAGATGATTGTTAGCTTATGGCCGGTGACCGACAAAGAAACCATGGAGCTCATGACACTGTTCTACACTGACTTAACCAAAACCCTCAACCCAATAGCTTCTTTCGAGAAAGCACAAAAAGAAATGCGGAACAAGTACCCACAAGAACCTGAGAAGTGGGCGGGTTTTGTATTGGTCAGGTAAGTTGTTGTTTCCTGAACGTTATTTATTAAAATAACTTTGTACGAATTGTTATTTAATGGATTAATTAGAAGGTAAATGTGTTTGTTGAAAAAAGGGTTTTTAACGCTTTTCTTTTTCTTTGTAACTTTCTTTTTTTCTGCGCAGAAAGACGCCTTCTCTCAGCTCAAGGAAAAATACGATAAGTTTACAGAGAACAATCATGGCGACAGTGCACTTTGGATTGCAAAAGAGATGCAAATTTGGGCGAAAAACCAAAAGGGTGACACGAGCCAACAGTATATTGAAAGTTTAATCGCCATTAGTGGTGCCTATTATGAATTGGGGAACATTGATTCGGCTTTGGTTAATGGTCAATTAGCCCTGTCGCGATTGGAAATGACCGGAAAAAGGAACACGGTAACCTATGCACGTTCATTAACCAAAATGGCCCTTGTTTATTTAGAACAGATCGATTTTGAAAAGGCTGAACCTTTGTTTCAAGAAGCTTCTTCGTTGTATTTGAATTTATTAGGCAATCGGCACGTAGATTATGCCAATAGTTTGAACAACCTTGGGGCACTCTATTATTACAATGGAGACTACAATGAAGCATTGCAGTTTTATATACAAACGACTGAGATTTATAAGTCGGTTTTTGGAGATACCCACCCCGATATTGCCAACGGGTTAAATAATATCGGCACATTGTATTCGGTTTTAGGCGATAACAAATCAACGCTAACGTATTACCAAGAATCCTTGGAGATGTATAAGGCTGTTTATGGTGAAATGCATCCAGATTATGCCACAAGCCTTAATAACCTTGGCACCTACTACTTCGACATAGGAGACTATCAAACCTCAGAAACGTATTACCTTCAAGCCTTTGAAATTGGAAAAAAGGTGATTGGCGAATCGCATTCCGACTTTGCTTCTACCTTGAATAATCTTGGTGTTTTGTACTATGCTAAAGGAGATTACAGGGCAGCAGAATTGATGTACAAAAAGGCTGAAGAGATTATTAAACGTATTAATGGCGAATCGCATCCCGATTTTGCCATGTGCCTAATCAATTTAGGATCCTTGTATTCCGATATGGGAGATTTCAAGAACGCAGAAGCGCATTATAAAAAAGCATTACGGATTTACCAAGAAACCCTGGGTGATAAACACCCAAATATTGCACGTTGTCTTGATAATTTGGGAATTGTATACTCAGATATGGGAAAATTAAAATTATCAAAGGAATTTATGGAGAAATCCGCGGTTATATTTAAAGAATCCTTTGGAGAGTCCCATCCTGAATATGCGGCTTCTCTGTTAAATATAG
>Ga0315902_10012378_pt1 | contig 11108 bp, 26 predicted proteins | sample LakEriMetagenome_9_FD_203523 | JGI IMG/M metagenome (GOLD analysis project Ga0315902, IMG submission 203523) | Freshwater fungal communities from buoy surface, Lake Erie, Ohio, United States - Buoy 12 MA117 | ecosystem: Environmental > Aquatic > Freshwater > Lake > Lake biofilm | place: USA...
TGGTGTGCGGTTAGTGACGCAGCAAGTCCGGCGAGAAGATCGCAACCAGCGCCACGCAAATGGCAATGACGGAGACCATTCCGAATAAGCCCAGGTACACCCACATTTCGGCTCGGCTCATTCCTGTCTCCTCAGTGCGCAGACTCTCCACGTCAGGTCGTACCCGCGGCACGCCCGCGACCCGTTGACGCGTTCGTTAGTGGTGTCGCCCCGAATTTTGGGGGCAGTCGAGAAGGACGGGCTCGAACCGTCACCTACCGGGCGTCCCCGGCCGCTCTCCCTGTTGAGCTACCTCTCGTTGTCTCAAACGGGGCGACCGGGGGTGTTCCATTCCCGGCCGCCCCTCGCCGCACCTACGCCGGCACGGCATTCGCATAACTCTCATCGCCCGCCGGCGGGGTCCAGCATTCCGGCGGCCCGGACCCGGCTTGCCATTCGGTTGGCAGGCTTTGCCGGTTCGGTAATCGCATCCTAAACGCGATTCGGGGCATTGCAATAGGCTTGGAAAAACACCCCGCCATATCGGCTCATTCCCCCCGAATCCCCCTCAATATCGGCTAATATCTTTTCACTCTCCGTCGCCTTTCGGGCGCTTGCTTCCGGCCTGAAAGTTCAAATCCAACTTGCTAGACAGGTGCATATAAGCCACAACGTCAAGCCAGTTCCAAACGATCGTCTTGGCGGTGAACTTCACACCGGGCGGGAACTTGCCCGCCGCAATCAATTCGCGCAGCAGATCGCTGCCCAGCCCCGTGTAAGCGGCCACTTCGTCGATTGATAGATGGTCTTTGTCCGGGCCGCTTATCGTTCGCTGCATCAATGCGGTCCATCACGTTGCGGGTGATTCTCGTGCGGGAGTCACGATTCGGCGTCAGGGCCGCGTCGCGGATTCCTTCTCAGCCTCGCACTTTGCCGCCTGCTCGCGGCAGAATGCGGCACGGGCGGCAGCACCGGCGGCATCGTTGGACCACTTATAATGGCCACAAAAGCCGGCCTGCCAGGAAGTCGGCAATCTCCGATTCATCGTCTCGTAAGCGACTCTCGATATTTGCCCGTCGAGGAGCATGTAATCAATGGCAACGCACAGGCCAATGGTGATGCCGCCAACGCCGATCTCGACGCAAACCGGATCGGTCACGCCTTGAAGCGGATAGTAAGGCCACGCCTTTGGCTTGTCCCACTTCTCCGCCAACCACAGCCAAGCCTCTCGTTCCGTCATGGTGTCTCCTAATCAATCTTCCCACCACGCCTCACATAGTCCGCCACGCTCGCCGCCTCGTCCAATAACCGGGCCGCGGCTGCCCGTCGCTTCGCCCGGCACTCCGCCGCACGCTCCGCCATACCCGGCGTGTCAAAGTGCACGATGCGAAGGTGGGGGGCTCGCCGGCAAGTTCCGGTATGCGCATTGAAGCGGTAGCCGTTCACTTCAAGCAGGTCGTCCGGCCAGCGCTCGCGGATATCTGCCTCGGACACTTCATCGCCGTCGATCAGCCAGACGCGGTCGCGGCGGCCAAGGTCGGTCAGGTTCATCGGACTACCTCCATTTGAAGTCTCGTCGCCTGGGTCTGGATCGCCGGCCGCTGCCGATATTCAGCAGGCTCGGCTCGCCACGGAAACCGTGTCTTCGTCCTCACCGCGGCCATCGCGGCCTCGTTCGTCGTTGCCTCCACGAACACGAAATCACCTTCCCATTCGTCCGTGTCGAAAAACACGACGTAGCGTGCCAGCGGCAGATAGCCGGCCTGATCCCAATAGCTCTCCATCGCTATCTCCTCCACCAAATCAGGACACTCGCCACGCCGAACCCGATCACCAGCACGTCAAGGATCACGTCGAGCAGCCGACTCATCGGCCCGTTTTCTTCGCGACATAGATCGTCGCAACCGTCATCGCTACCTCGCACGCGACATGCAGGACATGCAGTAGGACCGCTCCCGCATTCCAAATCGCGTTCAGGATTAATGCGAACATCGGGTTTCACGTTGCCTCGGGGTTGGGGGTCCGCGTCGAATCACTTCGCCAGCTTCGCCGCCACAATCGCAGCCAACAGCAGCCCGATACTGGCCTGCACGATCGGCCCGAATCGAATCGCTAGCCGTTCCATGCGTTTCTGTCTCTCCACCGCCTCCCGATGCTCCCGCCAGCGTGTCAGCGGGGCGGTCAGGATCGGGGCGTGACTGCGGGTGGGTTGCGTGTCGTACATCACTTGCCCTTTCGCGGAAGGATTCCCAACTTAATGAGGCTGTTGCGGTAGGCTTCCAAACACGTCGCGTGAATCGTTACCGCGATGTCAGTGAAGACCAGATCGCCGCGGCGAAAATCAACATCACACTCAACGCACCGGCTGGCGTCCTTGCGACTGTTCCACGTGTGCGGTTTAACCTTCTTCGGTTTCATGGGATTTGCCTCCATACCGATGGTGGCCCGCTGGGCGGCGGGCCGTGGTGGTTAGTCGCCTACTTCTTCCGCAACCGGAACGGCCCGTTGGGATGCTCCGCCATCAACGCCGCGAACTCCGCCTCGGCTTCGCGCTGCGTCGTTTCCTCGTGCACGACCTTCCAAGCACCGTTGATCTGCTGCTCGATGACCCACATGGTTCGACTCCTTCAGGGTTTGACTTTCTCGTCCGACGGTGTTATTATACATTCGTGTCATGACGTGTCAAGTGGGAATCTTGAAAATTCTTCCCACGTCCTGACGAATGACGATACTGGATGACGAGTCATGGGCAAACGCCGCATGGTAACTAATGACACTGGCGGATCGGCGGTTACAATGGTTCTTGTGGGAAAGAAGCGAATACCTAGTCGGTCTGGCGCTCCGTTCCAGGTCTATCTGGACGACGAACTCCAAGACCTCATGGACAAGTACAAGAACAAGTTCAAAGCCAAGTTCGGCATCGAGCCGTCGAAGGCTGATCTGGTGAGGAACGCTTTACGCGCCGACCTCATTCGCAAGCTAAAAGAGCTTGACGCCTGAACCCGGCCACCACCGACCCCCATCCGTCATCCCAATGGAGGGTCCGCACCATGCTCATCATCTATCGTTGCCCGCGTTGCCGTGAGCGCTTCGGCGTCACGCGGGGGAAGCCTTTGCGGGGCTGCCCGCACTGCGGTTACGCCGGGCGGATCGAAGCGCCGCCCGCAACGCCGCGGCCCCGACGCCTGGGCGGGGAAGTGTCGGGCCGGTGACGCCGCGGAGATAACGCCAGATTGCCTCCCGGCTCGTGTACCACGCGGCGCGTCGCCCCCTGACCGCTTCCAGCTTGCCGGATGCGATCCAGCGGAGCAGCGTTGACGGCGTCGAGCCGCCGGGGACGAAATGGCAGGCACGGGAGAGCGAATAGAGGGCTTCGGTTTCGAGGGCCATGCGACGGTTCCTTCGCGGTGAGTCGTGAAGGAAAAGTAACGGCGGGGAGTTGGCTTGTCAGTCTGGTAGACAGTACACCGGACTGGGCAGCGTACAGAGCGTACAGAGGGGTACGACGATGCGGGCGGAGAGATGCGAGACGTGCCGATTCTGGGCAGTGATTGACGAAGACGAGCCTTCAATGGTGCCGTTGTGCAGTGCTACGAAGGAAATGCTTCGGAGCGTTTTCGGCGGGTCTGACGAAGAAAAGCTTGTCCCCAACACCGAGAAAACGGGCGGGTGTCATCGCTACCCGCCGACCAAACCTTCTGAGGCAGACGAACCAGAGAAATATGATTACGAGAACGAAGCCGACCTAGATGAGCGGAACAGATTCCCGATAACGTGCGTTAGCGACTGGTGCGGTGAGTGGCAGCCTACTCCCAGCCAGGCAACCCATAGCCCCGCGGCCGGGCACCGGACGGGGGAGCGTACAGAGCGTACAGAGGGGTGAGACGATGCGGGCGGAGAGATGCGAGACGTGCCGATTTTGGGATAGATCGGTTCTTGACACCGTTGGATTTGGCGCTTGCAGACGATTCCCGCCGATCCACCTTGAGTGTGAGGTGTTTGATGAGGGCGGCAGTGCGAATGTCGGAGAGTGGCCGGATACTCTGAGCGAAGACTGGTGCGGCGAGTGGAAACCTACTCCCAGCCCGGAAGCCCATAGCCCCGCGGCCGAACGTTCGTAAGCTGCCCTGTTCGCGTCATGTAGCTGGCTACTTCGCCGACGACAGACTCGGACCAGCGGCGTTTCGCTTTGTCCAAGGCCGCGACTAACTCTTCCCTCGTCAGCCGTTCGCCGCGTTCGTGCAGCGTCAGGATGATATCGACCGAGCAGGCCGGGCTCGGCATCTTCTCAGCCTCTTCCTGTCGTGTCGCAACCATCGGGATACCTCGCCGAACATCGGGGATATCCAGACTGATAGACAGATCGCGTTCCATTTCCAGCGTGAGACGGCGAGCGCGAACGTGGTAGGCTGTTTCCGCGAACTCGGAAACGACACTCAAAAAGGTGTCGAACATGGGGGGGACGAACTCCGGGCCGGCAACCTAACTCCGTTAGCCGCAATCCGTCAGCGGCCAGCGAATGTACGGAATCTGTTGCCTCACAAGCTGGGGCGCAGGCAGATTATTAGACTACGGTTTCTTACGCAATCGAAAACTAGACGACATGCTCCGCAATGTGCGTTTTTGTGTCGCAAGTGAGCTCACGATGAGCACTTACGCACACCGGGGAAAATAACAATTCCGTTTAATCTGTACGAGTGAATAGTAGTCTGAAGCTGGCGATAGCGGAATCCTGGTAGCCGAAAAATCAGCCGACCTTGCTGGCAATCTCGGCGGCGGTCTGAGCTGACGGTTCCGCGTAAACGTCGATGACGGCGAGCCCGCTATGGCCGAGGAACTCCGCGGCTGCTTCTCGTCCGAATTGCCGGCGGATATCGGTCGCGGTCGTGTGGCGGATTTGGCCGGGGCACCACAAGGGCACGAACGCAGAACTCAGTAGCAGGTCGCCGCGTTCCACTTGTGCCCGTCGTGCCCGCCTCACCGCTCGCTTGATGGCGTTCTCGTATGCCGCGATGGTGTAGGCAGTACCGGGGCGGATCATGGGGTTAGCGGGCTTGCTATCGCAATCGTCGGCGGGCGAAAACAGGTACTCGCGGGCGTGTGCCAGAAACTGCCGCAACAGGGCTTGCCCACGGGGCCCGATGGGTATCACTCTTGCCTTTTCCCGGTGCGCATTTTTGTGCTCGTCGGGCGTCCACCACCAGACGCCGGGAACTTGTTTGATCTCACTCCCCTTACAGCCGATCGCTTCACCGGGCCGGCATCCGGTCAGCCGCTGGAGCTGGATCAGGGCGGCGACGGTCGGCCCGCAGAACGGTAGGGTAGCCTCGATTACCGAATCCGGCACCGGCGGCACCGGGGGCTTTTCCCGGCCGCCCTTGCCTTTCTCCAATGCCTTGACCGTTCGGAGAGAGAGAAGCACGTCCGCCGGAATGTAGTCTTCGCTCACCAGCCACGCGAACATCATCTGGATAGCCTGGACCAGATGATTGATGTACCGGCGGCTCAGTGGTTCGCCGTTGCTCTTCCGCCTGCCCAGCAACGTTTCCCGATACTGCCGAATCGTCCGCCCCTTGAAGTCCGCCGCCGGCAAATCGGCGAATGGCGTCAGGGCCTCGAGCGCTATCAGTATCCGGTTGATCGTGCGGCTGTCCCGGTAGTGACCAGCCGCGAACGCATGGTAAGCTGCCGCCGCCTCGCCAACAGACAAACTGCCGCCAGATACGATGATCGGCGGGCATTTTGTCTCGCCCGTCTCGAGGAGCGCCAGCCGCTGCCGTTCGGCGGCTACCTTGTTGGTGCCGAGCCGTACCAGTTTTCGATTGTGGTAGAGAACGTACTGGCCGTGGGTGGCGGACCATTTGACGGGGGAATCGCCCTTGGGTCGGGGCATACGCGGGGCCTCCATGCCGGTTTGTCGAATTCCTTCGAACGACAAACCGGGGAGAGTGCCCCACCCAGCATCATGCTGGGGACGACGCAAGTTGCGTCTGCCGGCGGGTTAAGAACAAGGCCTCGCCCGGATTCGAACCGGGGGAAATGACGGTTTTGCAAACCATCCACTAGGCCTTGTCTTCCCGCCGAAACCTCGCTTTTCCTCGCAAAAACCGCTGCATGGCACTGCACGGCCGCACACCATTTGTCATCGGAAACCGTGGTTTGTCGTCGTTTGTCGTCGCCGGATTTTGATGAATTGCGGGCACATCGTCAACCCTGTTTACCCGAACGCCGATACCGTGCCGCCCGTTTACCCAAACGTGCCCGTTTGGGTAAACAACCTCACCACCCGCCGGCCTGGTTGACAACCGACATTGTCGCGGTATACACTGGTTAGCGACAATCCACCACCAACGGGAGAATCCATGCCGGCTGGGAAACACCTAAACAAGATGCTCGCGTTTCGGCCCGACGACGACACGGTAGCCAAACTGGACGCGGTCCAGGCTCACTACTCCACGGCCACCGGATTGCCGCTGACCAAGGCGGATACACTGCGAAAATTGATTCACGACGCGGCCAAAAAAATTCCGAAAAAACTTGCCAAGGGTGGTTGACAGTGGATATCCACTAGGCTATATTGATTGTGTCGGGCGAGCCAGTGCCGCCCGCGAAAACCGAGAGGAGACTGAAGATGACCTACACCGTGGAAGTCAAAGCGATCGACGGCTACACGACGCACAGCACGCACGACAGCTACCGCGACGCGATCGATCAGGCCGACATGGTCAAGGGCCGCGTGGCCGGCGACCGCGAGGCTTACGAGTACGCCAAGGCCAATCAGGGCTTCGGCGGCGACTACTCCGAGTGGCAAGCCCAGGACGACGACGAGCGGGCCGAGTACGAGCTTGGTGCGGCCGGCGTCCCGACTCAGGAGTAACCCGCCACCCGCCCGGCGGCACCAGTCGCCGGGCCTTACCCGAACGAATCTAGGAGACCTGACGATGACCGCGAACAATGAACGAGTCGATGGTGAGACGATTACCACCAGCGATGACTTATTCGCTGGCTATGAAATCGTCACAGGTTGGCTGACTGGCAACCTGCTGAACGACGACGACAGCGTTGACGTCGGTGCCACCGAGGCCGCGTACGAGTCGATGGTCGAGTCGGCTCTGCTGCAGGCTTTTCCCGGTGCCGAAATCAAAATCCGGACGCAGGATGGGTCCGGCTCGACGCCCATTCCGTTCCATACGGTCGTTTACCCGCCGGATGACGCTATGCCCAGCGATGAATTGGCCGAGCGGGTTGATCGGATTGTCGAAGGAGTTTTTGATTCGTTTAGGTGGATCGTCTGGGCCGAATAGCTCACACCCGCCCGGCGGCACCAGTCGCCGGGCCTTACCCGAGACAAACGAAGGAGAGGACCATGACCACCATCTACGAAATCAAGTCGCACGAACGCCACAACACGCCGGCCGCGAAGGAGCCCGTCTTCACCGGCAACCCGCAGCAGGCCGACGACTGGTACAACGGCCTGACCCACCCACAGCGGTGCGACAGCGATTACCTGTTTTCCGACGACGGTTCCGAGCCAGTCCGGTATCAGGACTGGAAGTACGCTGGTATCTCGGCTCTCTGATCGCCCTTTCGCCGGGTGCGCCCGGCGCGGATTGAAACCATAAGACGGTGACTATTGACCACCCGCCCGGCGGCACCAGTCGCCGGGCCTTACCCGCGAACTACCCGCGGCGCATGAAAAACCCCGCCGGGGCCTTGCGGTCTGCCGGCGGGGAGAAACGGGTGTCACCCACTGGGATTGTACACGATTATATACGATTATACACGAAAACGTGTATAAATCACCCTTCCGGCAGCCGCCGCGCTCGAGGCTTCCCTACCCGCCGTTCCGCCGCCGGTGCGGGCCGCTGGCGAACTGTCAAGGAATGCTTGACAGTTGCCCCTCGGACATACCGGGGAATCACCACGGCCGCACTCTGCCACCGCTCCCCGCGGTAATCCGTATCCTCCCACCAGTCGAGAAAATCCATCTTCGATTTACTGGTGAACCCGCAGAAAGGATCATGATACGTTACCAGTGTCTCGCTCACCCTCTGTAGCGTGATCCAATGCCCGTTATGGCCGTTGTCCTTGCCGGCCACCGGGCAGACGAGCGTGAAGCTGGCCGCCATCAGTTTTTCGGCTTTGGCAAGCGTCAGTCGCTTGTGCAGTCGGGCCCTAATGCCGTTGCGACGCATCAGCAGGGCCATGCGTCGCGGTGGCGTGCCATGATCGGGGGTCGATATCGGGGGGAGCGATTTAACGAGGCGATTGGGGTAACCGGCACCTAGCAGGGCGACGGTTCGGGCAGTGTCGCCGCAATCGAATTCGGTCTGTTGCCGAAGGTCGGGGAGTTTCATGGTTCGCCCCTCTTCTCTTTCTTCTCGGCCAGCATCCGCAGAACGTCCGCCGCGGCCCACAATCGTTCGGCCAGTTGGAGCACCAACCGCTCAAGCTCCCGAATGCGTTCCTCGGGATTCATCGACTCGCTACCCTCGCTGCCGCCGTCTCACGTCGTACCGCGTCCCTGAACCGCTGCCCTAGAAGGGACCGCAGTTCCGTTTCGCTGATCTCAATCTCCCGACCGCTGGCGAACGTCACCCGGAAGAGATCGGGGCCAACGTGCCGAACGTCGATGCCCCGCTTAGGTCCCATCGTTGCCCCGCCCCTTCGTCGCGTCCCACCAGATGCGCTTGCAGACGAGTTTCGCTTCGTCGCCGTAGATCAACTCGAACGTCGCGCGGATGTCGCTTTCCCAACGCGCCGGAATGATGACGGTTTTCACCTTCAGCACACGCCTGCTTTCCACCCGATACTTCACGCACCAGCGGTGCGGGCCACTCATGCCGGTGGGGTCGCGGTCGTCGGTGACGCGGTAGTCGGACACTGGAGCACCCCCGTCAGACCACGCGGCCGTTCATGAACCGGAAGTTGCGGACGGAGAATTCGCCGCTCTCGAACAGGTCCACCATTGCAAACCCCAGATTCCATTTGTTGATCGGCATGTATGGGGGGTTCAGGCCGCACGCGCAGCCGGTGCTCCACGCGGCCTGCTGCTTACCGTTCAGCGTCGGCTCGTGGTGCTCGCTGGTCTGGTGATGGTGCCCGCCGATGACCGATTCCTTGCACTTCAGGAAGAACCCGCGGGCGGGGTTCACCGGGGCTGTGATGCCGCCCTTCAACTCATGTCCGTGGATCGCGGAAAGATGGCCGATCTTGATGACGCGCTTGCCTGCCACCCATTCGACGCCGAACCCGTCCAGTTCCAGAAGCGACGGTAGTGTCACGCACTGGAGCCCGAACAATGCCGGAGCCCGCTTGATGACGTACCGCCCCAGCCGCTCCTCGTGGTTGCCTTCCTTGTAGACGATGAGGGCCTTGGGCAATCGCTTGCGGAGCCATGTAAAGAACTGAATCGCCTTGTCCCGCTCTTCGACGTAGCGGGGCGCTCCCGGTTCTTTGTCGAAGTCGCTCAACTCGTGACAGTCCAGAATGTCACCGTTGAGCACGACGCCTACAGCCTTCTCCTTGACGGCGGTTTCGACCGCCGCCTGTACCGTCGCCTCGTCGTGGTAGGGGATGTGGACGTCGGAGAGAATCAGCCACTTTCCGGGATGGTTGATCGAATAGGGGATAAACGGCTGGGGAATTGAGGCGGGGAGAGTAGCGGGTGTCGGCTTTGCGGCGGTGCCTTCGATTGCGACGCCGGCCGTGTACTTCGCTACTGTGTTGCGGTCCAGCCCGGTGTCGTTCGCGATGCTGAACCGGGATTCGCCCGCCGCGTACCTGCGCCGGATGTCCGCTATCTGCTCGTCGGATAGGCTGCGTCCGGCCATATTCAGGGGTCCATGATGTTCATCGGGGGCGACTTTCACCCCCGCTGCGGGCCACAGCGGGGCAGGTTCACGCTTTCAAGCCGCGGTCAACGATGCGGGATATTTCCCGCTCGCAGTGGTCAACCACTTCCTTGAGGCTCGCTTTGTAGTCCGCCCGCATCTCGGCCATTTCCCGACTGAATTTTTCCGTCATCTTCTCCACGGTCGCCGTGTGCATCGCGTTCAGCTTCTCGACGTGTGACGAGTGACCCGAATAGATTTCGGTGATTTGCTTGTCCTTCGCGGGCAGGTGCCAGCCGAACAGCCAGCCGAGCACAACGCCGAGAAGCCCAACGCCGGTCCAGCCGGCCGCGCCGCCGTTCTCGAACAGCGTTTGAACGGGCGGGGTTGACGACACTTGAAGCAGGGTCAGCAAGAGCATCGGTAGCCGTGGGGGTTGGGGCCGTGCGAGACTGCACCGGGATTAACGGCGGTTGCAACTCGGGCAGTACGTCGTTACTCCGAACGTGCAGGTAGAGCACGACGAACACGAACCGCCAGCGCCGCAGGATGCCGAGCCGGAGCATGATTGCCCCTGACAGACACCCGCCAGCCGGCGGTCTACCCACTTCCGAACGTCGATGCCGCCCCCGACCTGCCGGCCGACTTCGTACCACTTCCCGTCAGCGTGCTTCTTGTAAAGGATCATGGTCGGGAACGCCGTAACCGCATGGACCTTGGCCCATTCATCGCCGGCGGCATAGCTCGCCGACTCGTAAACCTTCACCTGCACGTCATGCAAGGTGGTCGCTTCGATCCGCCGCTTCAGGTGTTGGCAGGGGACGCAGTCGGCGGCGCTGAACAGCCGCAGGATCGGCTTCTCTTCGGCGGAAGCCGTACCAGCCAGCAGCAGCACGGCCAGGACCGCCACAGCCGGCGGGTTCCGCTTCCGCCAGAATCGCACCACGCGCCGGGCGATGCCGAACGCAATCGTCGCGTATTTCTTGATGGTTGCCCACATGGGTAGTTACCCCTCCAGTTCTTTGAGCTTTTCGTTCGCCAGCTTGAGAGCGGCGCTCGCCTCAAGCAGCTTCGGATCGTTGTCCGCCTCAAAGCAGACGCTCAGGGCATGGACCATTTCTTCGTTCTGCGCCACGGTGTCGCGGATCATCTGCACGATCAATTCCACGGTGTCACTCCTTGCACGGGCAGTCGGGTTCGCCCTTCGGCATCCGGTCTTTGGGCTTGTTGTTCTTCTCCGCGAGAATGTCCGTCATGATCTTGGAAATGTCATCCAGCACCGCGTCCCAGTCCTTC